>Ga0209121_10002075_pt1 | contig 20641 bp, 13 predicted proteins | sample Cruoilmetagenom3_FD_187292 | JGI IMG/M metagenome (GOLD analysis project Ga0209121, IMG submission 187292) | Oil polluted marine microbial communities from Coal Oil Point, Santa Barbara, California, USA - Sample 3 (SPAdes) (version 2) | ecosystem: Environmental > Aquatic > Marine > Oil seeps ...
CTAATTATACGATTGATCCGAATAGAATCTTTGTTTTCGGCACATCCAGTGGGGGATTTATGGCGCATCACCTGGGGGCCCGATTACCGGGACGGTTTGCAGCCATTGCTCCGTGGGCTGGCCTATTGGCCTTAAACGATTTTGTGGCAGGCCCGCCGGTATCGGTGATTCACTTTCATGGGGCGCAGGATAAAAGCGTTTTATACAATGGGCTGCCAAACTGGGGTTTCTCCGGCGTTGAACATGGGATACGTCTATGGGCAACACGCAACCGATGTAAATCAACTCCCACCGTTATTACCGATGATCCTAACACCTTGACGCTACTGTGGGCAGGATCAAAAGGGACAGGTGATGTTGTCCTTTACAAGCTCAAGAACCAAGGCCATAAATTCCCTACCCAGTCGGATTTCAACCTACCTGAGATTGCCTGGACATTCTTTAAGAATCATCCGAGAAGCAACGTTAAGACAAAGTGGCCTGAATCGCAATCACCTGCAGAATTCTTTGCCGTAGGACCTTATTTGGGACAAATCCCACCCGGATCTACGGCTCAGGTTTTTGCCCCGGGATTGATCTGTGATACGCGGCCGTATCAATGGGAATCCTGGCCCAGCTTCTCGGCTGATGGGAACACCTTTTGTTTTAACCGGCTTAGGTATGCTTATATCACAGAAAACACGGACCAGGGCTGGACAACGCCTGAGCGCATAGAAAGCATTCCATATCACGCCTGGTCGGGTGGTCTGTCTCCGGATGCCAATAGTATCTACATCCGGTGCGGCCCGTTCAGCAAGGCGAAGCGGAGGCGAAGGCGTGGGGTCAAAATGTGCATGCGTCGCTGCCTGCGCACGGACCAGGGATGGTCTTTGCCACTGGAATTAGGCCCACCCTTTGACGCCACGTCGGGTGATTTCACGGTGGCAGCGGATAACAGTATCTGCTTTCAATCCAAAATAGGCGGTTTTTGGCTTGCCCCTTTTGTGGGCAACACCTGGACTCAGGCCAGCAAGATCCCTATTGAGATGGGCAACTTAAGAGGCCACAGTCCGGGAGTCGCCCCGGATAAATCCTTTCTGGTATTCTACTCCGTTAAACCAGGAGCACCGCTGGGAACGGAAACGAACCTGTACCTCACCCTGCGACGGCCGGATGGATCCTGGATCAAACCTCAGAATATGGGTCCTAAGATTAATTCCGGGCATTTTGAATTCGGAGCCAGAATCTCTCCGGACAAGAAATATATGTTCTTCACCCGCAGTACCGGATGGAATCTGCGTCCGGTTTGTGACACGGGTGACATCTACTGGGTGGAACTCAAGGAATATCTACCCGAATCCTACAGATAGCCAGAAGGCATAGTAAACGGGCAAAGGGGCCCTATGAAAAGGAAATCTGTTATGAAGCAGATAAAGAAGAACATTGTGCCGATTATGTTAGATTTAATATGTCAGTACGAGTTAAGCTGGAACAAGAAGTAAGGAGTTCATTAAATGGCTGAAGAAAAGATGGCAAATAACGAAAGCTGCGCAAGTGATGTATACAATGAGCATCTGTGTTTTTTAATATGTGATGGTTTTTACGAAACGGACAAGGATGCCTTCAAAGCGATGGTACAGGATGCGCAGTATAGGTGTCAAATTTGTGGACGCACGGCCAGGAGCGCGCAGAATCTTTGTGATCCTGTCCCTCTGTAGAGGGGGCGCATTAACACGCGAAGTGCAACAAGGTCGGTTTTGTAGTTCACGAGCCGGTTGGCAACACAATAGTCATCGAGCTTCCGGGGACTTTGTCCCCAGAAACCTGGGATTTTTCGCCTTAAGCAGACTCATTCGAAAGAATGAAGTGTGAAAATCATTCACTCCCACAAAAGCAAACGGGGCCTGTACCGAACCATCCGGCACAGATCCCGAGTTTCCACACATCAACTGCATCAGCGGCAAAATTTCATGCCGCCTCCTTTGCTCCCTGCGAGAGTTACCTATACAGCCGGATGCTGTCAAAGTACATCGTCCCTTCGCCGCCGGCTCATTGTATTAAATGACACCTGACGATCTTCAATTCATGCGTTGAGGATATAATCCCGCCCACTAAAAAAGGAGTTGAAATCTGATGCGGCAATTTATATCATATGGCGTGAAAAATGCAGAAGCAGCGATTATGAAGTCAAATGGGAGATGTCTTTGATATTGACGATTTACGATTGTTATTGATTTTGCAATTGGTTCATTTTGGGAGATGCAGAGAATGAAAACGAGAATATGTTTTGTACTGTTGGCCGTAGTTTTAGCAGCAGCCCGGGTATCGCCGGCCAGGACCTTGTTCGGTCAGAACTACACTGCGCTGTACTATTCGTATTTTGACTATGGTGACGGCGATAAATCCTATCTGGACGATGGGAACGGGGGTTCAGTATTAGTCAACATTAACCATGAATCGGATAAGGACATTCAGTTGGGTGTAGATTATGTGTATTCCGAAGGGGTAAGAAACCTGCAGGATGTAGAAATCTCTACCCTGTGCTTTCGGGCCGATATGGTGCATACGTTTTCCGAGAGTGAAAAAGTCAAGCCGTATTTCAACATCGGATTGCGGGTTCTGGACATGGACGTAACCGGTCCGGCAACCGAAAAGGATGATACGGATGTGGGTCTGGGTCTGGGTATTGGTATTGAATTCGAATTGACCCCGAACCTGATGGCCAAGATATCCGCCAACCACGATAATGTGGGCGATGATGCCGACTACTTTACGGCCATGTTGGGATGCTGGATTACCGACGATCTCATGGGCACGATTGGCATAGGGCGAGAAACCGACGCAGATTCCACCTATATTCAGGCCGGTGCAGTATTTGCGTTTTAACGTAGAGAATCTCGTTTGCTATAGCTAAGCCATATCCTGACTATTTCTCTGAGTACTCCCCATGAGATAGCTTGTCCCTTAGGGGGTAAAACCGTTATCTCACGGGATCAATCGGTATTCTCATTCGACCGGGCTCAGAGCCTGCCCTGAGATTATCGAAGGGACGGCCATCCTGGCAAATCGTAAGATTTCCCGAAATTTCTGAAAAATTACCTTAACAAATTTCTGCTTTTGGCGTCTAATTACATAGGATAAAGGCATAAAAAACCAACATGTTCTCGTGATTGTTACTCCATCAATGCACAAATAGCCTTTGCACCTGTATTCTGTTCGTTCTATCGAAGGGAAAAAGTAAGGAGATTATCATGAGAAGAAAATTTCATGTTCCGATTTTGATTGTGTCTTTTATACTCATTGCAAATTTATGCCAAACTGCTTTGCCGCAGTCGGTCGTGTCCCGTCAGAGCAAAGCCCCGGTTCATATCCTCGGCAGCGACAGTTTTATTCGGGATTGGTTTATTCTGGGCGTGTTTCCAAATTCGAGAAACACGCTTGATTCTCCGGATAGCGGCTTTCATAAAGACTATCTTGTTGCTATCGGGGGTGAGGCCAGGGCAGAAGTTACACTTAACAATCGAGTTTCGTACACGGATGAGAGTGGAACTCCCCGGACCGCACAGGTGCAACATGCGCAGACCGCTCCGAGCGGCGTTCTTCATTTTGACAAACTCTATGGGAGAATAGACTACCGGCTGGCTTACGCCTTCTGCTATATCGAGTCCGACCGGGACCAGACTGTAACGGGCTACTTCGGATCGAATGATGATGCGAAAGTGTGGGTCAATGGAGAGCTTGTCCACGAGTATCCTCTGCCGCGTTCCTGCAAGGCCCGCCAGGACACCTTCACATTCAGGCTAAAACAGGGGCACAATCGTGTTCTTGTAAAGATATGTGAGCGCTGGGGAGACTGGGCATTTGTCATGGAAGTTCTGACGGATGAATTTATTGCGTCCCTGGGAGAGCGGCCGTTGACGCGTGTTTTGCGTGATATCCGGGAGCTGGATATGTGCCTGACCGGTATGGATGGCTTGGAATTTCCCATTGCTACGAAGTCCTTCCCGAAAGTTGACTGGAGCAATCCCTATCGTGCGCAACGATTGCTGGGAGATTTTTCTTTTGAGGTTCAATGGTATGGTCCGAATGGCAAGAAGCTGCTGCAGCCGCAAGCTTCCGGCTGGTATTCAGCTGTCATCGAAGGTGTCAGTCCTGATGGATTGCTCATACGCCGCGCTCAGCGTTTCTATGGCAGGGCGGATGATCAGCAGAAACAGCCAATTGACGATAATGCCGCCGGAGGAGCCTGGGCGGCCCGCCCAAAGCTGCTTGAATCTTATCCGGAAGAACCTTCACTTCAACTGATCCAGAATGGCCCGCACAGCGCGGTAGCCGTCTCCTATCTCGCACATCAAGATACAAAATCCCGGAAGTCTGTTTTAGGCCCGGGAAAGCACGCATGCACATTAAACAGGTACATTCAAAGGGGACAGAGTTGCCTGTACTGGATTACTCTGCCGAAAGACTATGACAAGGAGGTGCAAAAGTGGCCCATGATAATCTACTTGCACCCCTCCAGTTTGCAGGGCCATGATTTGTCCCGGATCAGAACACCGATTCCACCTAATGTAGATGAGATCAGGAATGATTTTCCCTTTATAGTTTTAACGCCTCAGTGTCCGGATGAATATGATGCCTGGCCCGGTGATTTAGTGGTCGACTTAGTCGATGAGATGGTGAAACAGTATAATGTTGATGCGCGGCGTGTGTATGTCACAGGTTTTAGCCTTGGTGGACGCGGCTCATGGTCTGTGGCTGTAGACTACCCGGAAGTATTCGCCGCTATTGCGCCGGTGGCCGGCTCTTATGGCCAGCCTGAAAGGATTAGCAGGATTAAGGATGTGCCGGTCTGGGTCTTTCACGGAGACAGCGATAGGCTGCTGCCGATTGTTCCGGTTAGAGATATGGTACAGGACCTCAAGGATTCCGGCGGAAACGTTAGGTTTACCATCTATAAAGGTGCAGGTCACGGTATAACGGGCCGGGTATATCGTACCGGGGAACTCTACGAATGGCTCCTGAAACAGCATAAAGAATAAAATGTGTTAGATTGCAGGACTGGCAACTCGGTTTTCCATGCTGCGGTACTACCTTACTTTGGCGGAGTAATCAGAATAATTATGGCCAAAGATGCTTTGGTTTTTGGGCTGGCATGTGTTATGATAGTAATATTGGAGCCGGTTTGAAAATTATAGAGTATTGTGACCGGATGCGAATCCGAAGATTTGAGGTGGAGGAACATGAAAAAGACATCGTTTTTTCTATTATCAGCCGCCGTTTTAGCGATTTTTTGCCGAACCGCCAGCCCGGCGGATAATCCGCAGCCGATTCACGCCGGAACGCGAATCCTTCACAGCGGCAATCTGGTCGTGGAGGTGGGCGACCCCGATTCCCCCGACTGCCGCTGGAACCAGGGGCTGCGTTTTTCGCCCGTCGCCAATGTGATACGCGTGCAGCTCAATTATCGAGACTTCTGCTATTCGCCGAGGTCCGGAGGCGCCTTAACTTATCTTGGCGGGCTGCCGATGGAGTTTGATATCGGGCAGGAGCCGTTCCAGCCGGACCCGCCCGGATATAATGAGGGCTCCAACGGCTCTGCATTCCTTAAGATTGGCGTGGGAATCCTCAAACGTAATTCCTCGGCGTACAATTTCAGCTCCAGCTACGAGGTGGTGGAACTGGCCGAGACAACAACGACGTGGCAGCCTGATCGGGCCCGTTTCGTCCAGACTTTGTCCGGCACTGCCAACGGCTACTGCTGCCGGCTTGAGGAGGACCTGATCGTCAAGAACGACCGAATCATCATGAATTATGTCCTGACGAATACCGGCACAAAGACATTCACAACCGAGCAGTACCTCCATAATTTCCTGACTTTCAGTCAAAGAAACGTGGGACCCAATTACAGGGTTTATTTTCCGTACCAGGTGACGGCATCGCCCGAGGTGCGACAATGGCAGCCGCCGGAGCTGAAGCCGGTGGGCAGGGGACAACAGTGGGTGGATGAAAATCCGCCGATGGTGAGCCTGGAAAATATGATCCTTTACACCAAGACCATCTCCAGTGTCCCCAAGACCTGGATTTATAAACCGGATGATTATCTCGGCCCCGATGCGATTGCGGTCGAGCAGACCGATGCCGGCCAGCGGGTCGTTATCGATTCGTCGATCAGGTCGTCCTATGTCGGCATCTGGACAACCTCTTACCAGGTGTCACCCGAGCAATTCGTCATAGTCACCCTGGCACCTGGAGAGACGGTTGAGTATACGCGCACTTACAAATTCTCAGCCGATGGCTCAATTCCGCAGGACTGCACGAGCGACCAGATAGTCAATGAAAATGATCTGTCGGTAATATCCTCGGCATGGCTGAGTTCTCCGGGCCGGGCGAACTGGAATCCATCCTGTGACGTGTTCGGCGACGACGTGGTAGACAATAAAGACTTAGCCGCCCTGGGGCAGGTATGGGGCCGGAATGCCGCCAGTCCTGTACCGGCGGTGCAATGGTCGCTGGACGAGACCACCGGGATGACTGCGGCAGATATCGCAGGCTCGCACGATGGTTCTCTGATCGGTTTTTCTGCGGATGATTCTCAGTGGGTGGCCGGCCATTCCGGCGGCGGCCTGGAGTTCGATGGCACAGACGATTATTTGCAGGTGGAAGGTTATCATGGCATTTGCGGCGGGAATCCTCGCACCGTTTCGGCATGGATAAAAACGCAGGCGGATCCAACTGGCGGACTACCCATAGTATCATGGGGGCAGAACCAGCCGGGGGCATACTGGCTGGTGGAGGTAGATGAGCAGCAAAGGCTCAGACTCTCCTGCGGTTCGGGATTCGTTTCTGCGAACCAGCAGCAGGTCGGGGACGGCGAATGGCATCATATAGCCGTCGTGCTCGATCCGGCCGATCCCCGGCGGCCGCTCATCAGCGACGTTTCACTATACGTGGACGGCAGGCGCAGAACGATTTACAGGATGGCAGAGTCAGAGATAAATACCGGCGGCGTCGAGAATCTGCGCATCGGAGCATCGCACGATCCCGGCGGCAGTTACTTCGCGGGCACCATGGACGAAGTGGCGATATTCGACGGTGTTTTAGGCACTACCGCCATCCACCAGGCATATTTACAATGAGCTGGGTGTCTTGTCGGAAGTATATATCAGGAATATACATGGGAAGATTTGCTTTAATACTCGTTCTGGGCATGTCTCTGGTTCCATCGGTTGCCAATCCGCTGAGCCTGCATCCGGAGAATCCCCGCTACTTCGCCGATACAACCGGCAGGGCGATCTATCTCGGGGGCCATCAAATCTTTGTGGATCTGCAGGATAATTCATTCAACAAGGAATTCATCAGAAATTCCGAAAGGATTCTGGACTGGAACAGGTATGTGGAGTTTTTGAAAGTTCACAACTTCAACTATCTGCGTAACTGGGTGATATGGAGCACCGGCAGCGGGACGATGGCGCCCGTGAACAATGCTGTTGCCTTTCCCATGCCTTACAAACGAGTAGAAGGACACGGCAAAGCAAAAGACGGCAAGGATAAATTCGATTTGAATCGGTTCGATGAAAGGTTCTTTCAGCGGCTGCGCGAAAGGTGTCTTAGTTTGCAGGAATCGAAAATATATGTCTCCATCATGCTGTTCGAAGTCTATGGATTCCTCAACGGTGAGGCTGTGGGCAATCCAAAGCAAACCCTTTGGGATGGAAACCTGTTTAATAAGGCGAATAATATCAACGGGGTGCACGTCGATTATGACGGCAATGGAAACGGGATTGAATTCTTCTACACCGATGACGGGACGGTGCTTCAATTACAGAAAGATTATGTCAGGAAGGTCATCGATACCGTCAATGACCTCGACAATGTGTTCTATGAGATAGCGAACGAGCTGTACTCGCCGCAGTGGCAGTACGAGATGATTGAGTTCATCAAGAATTACGAAAAGACCAGGCCCCGGCGGCACCTGGTCCTGATGTCGGCCGGAGGAAGAACGCGAACCGGCGCGTGGAAACAAATGGGCAGAGACGCTGCTGTCAACAGTCCCGCCGATTGCTTCGCTGTCGCAGGGAGCTGGCAATCACGCCGCTATGCGAAGAAAGATCCTCCGGCGAACAACAGCGGCAAGCCGGGTATTGTGGATATGGACCACGTTTCCCCGGGCAGCAATGACGTGGGATTCGTCTGGAGCGCATTTACCAGAGGATATCATTTTAATCTTTACGACAAGCCTTTTGAAAGTCCGGCCGCTGAAAGTCCCGAATGGGAGCGAGTGCGGCATAATGTTGGAAAAGCCGTTGAATACGCCGCCCGGATGGACCTGGCGAATGTCGCCCCAAGGGATGATTTGGCGTCAACTGGTTTTTGCTTGGCAAAACCGGGCAGCCAATATGTCGTATATCAGCCCGGCGGTGGTTCATTCACCGTATCCGGCCTTCGACCGGGCATATCGTATCATTACGAGCTATATAGCACCGGGCAGTATAAGGTTCTGGCCGAAGGACTGTGCAAACCCTCCGGCTCGACAGAATCTTTCCTGCCGGAAAGCGAAGCAGTAATCCTGTATCTTAGTTCGGAACCCGGCCGATAAGCCCGGAAACACTTTTCATATTTCAATATTGCGATAGAAAACTATGGCCGTTTATATCATATCGTAGTCGTAAGGTTTTCGCATTGGGCGTGATACCCAACTGCTTGCTTCGGCGTCACCGACGAACTGCTCTTTGGCCGGGTTCCAGTTAAGCTTTCGGCCCAGGCGAATAGCGATTGTGCCCAGGTGACACAGGCTCGCGGAGCGGTGGCCGACATCGGCCGGGCATATCGGGGTCTTACGCGATTTAACGCAGTCGATGAAATTGCCCATGTGACTATTGCTGAGATAGACGCGGGGGGCGTCCTCGGGGAGTTTCTGCGTGAGTAGCTGCCGGTCGTTTGCCTCGATGACTCCTCGCGTGACCCAGATCCAGCCGTCGGTGCCGTGGAACTTTATGCCGTGCTGCTGGCGGTTGGGGTCTTTGACGCCGCCGTGCCACTCGCTGGCGGTGGTGCTCTTGCAGGAGTGTACCACACCGTTGGCGTATGTGTATGTCACTTCGTATTCGCTGGCCGCGGTAAAGCCGCCGGGGATCATATCGATAAGCTGTTTGCCCTCGATACTGACCGGGCCGGAGCCGTCCATCTCGAGCGCCCAGAGGACGATGTCGTTGTGGTGCGCCCCCCAGTCGGTCATCGTCCCGCCGGAATATTCCCACCAGTATCGGAAGCTGAAGTGCGTCCGCTCTTTGACGTATTCGACTTTCGGCGTCTGGCCGAGCCAGAAATCGTAATCGAATCCCTCCGGGACCGGCGAGGTTTTGAACGGGCCCTGTCGCAGGCCGGCGGGAAGCCAGACTTCGACTTTTTTTATCTTCCCGATTCGCCCGTTGCGGACCAAATTGCAGGCCAGCCGGAAATGGGCGCTGCTTCGCTGCTGCGTGCCGGTCTGGAGAATGCGTTTGGTCTGCTTCTGGACTTCGACAAGCCGCCTGCCTTCGTCGATGGTGAGTGTGAGCGGCTTTTCGCAGTAAATGTCCTTGCCGGCCTTCATCGCGGCCATCGCAACCAGCGTGTGCCAATGGTCAACCGTGCCGCAAATGACGGCATCGACGTCCTTGCGCTCCAGCAGCTTGCGAAAATCGGCGTAGCCTTCGGCGCCGGGGAAATCTTTTTGAGCCGTCGCCAGGTGGCCGGCGTCGACGTCACATACGGCAACGATATTGCCGTATCTCCGGGCGTTTCTGGCATCGCCCCTGCCCTGTCCGCCGCAGCCGATGAGTGCGAGGTTGATTTTCTCACTGGGCGGCAGAGAATCCGCTCGTCGTCTAGGCCGTTGAGCGGCGCATTCGTCCACGAACCATGAGGGAAGTGAGGAAACGGCGGCCGCCGCACCAGCGGCCTTTAGGAAGCTGCGGCGTGAACTGATAAGGCTTGTTGTCTTCATGATGGTCTCCAGAAAATGTGTTATGTAGTATCATTCCTGCAAAACTCGGCCGGACAAAAACGAACCGGCGTCGGTCAGATTTAAAAGATACCACAAATGGTCTATTTGGCAAGTCTTTAATACTCAAATTGACCATTTAGCATTGTCATCCCTGTGAAAGTAGGGATCCGGGAACGTAACGGTTTTTGTGGGTTCCCGCTTTCGGGCCTGTTGCTAAAGACGAGATTGCTTCGTCGCTTGTCCTTAAGGGGCAAGCGACTGTGGCAATCTCAATCCTTCCGCAGCAAAAACCGTTTATTTTCTTAGGAGCCTGGCCCCAAGGAGCCGATTCAAAGAATCTCGCGGCGATCTCAAACGTCACATATTTGTCTTGAAATTGTCCCGGCGAGGGATTAATATAGTGGTATGGCGAGGTTGTAAAATCGCAGGATGGACGCCTCGATTGTCCGCCGCAGCAAAGGAAGGTTTTAACAGGAGAATAATGAGCTGCATTAGAAAGAAAATCCGCCCATCCGAAGGAGATTTTACAGGCCGGCTGTCCATATTTTAAATCGAGAGGAGATGAGTGATGAGAAAGAATATTTCCGCTTTAATGAGCCTCTTGCTGATGGCTTCGGTACTGATACTTGTGCCGGAAAGCTCGACTTTAGCGTCTGAGGATGACCCTAATCTTGTCGGCTACTGGCAACTGGACGGTGACGCCAACGACGCGGCCGGCAGCAACCATGGTATACTCTTCGGAGATCCAACCTGGATGGATGACCCGAATCGCGGCTGGTGTCTGAGCTTCGACGGTGACGGCGACTATATAGACGTCGGCGAGGATCCATCCCTTACATTCACCGAAGCAATCACGGTCGCATGCTGGATAAAGGTCCACGCGTTCGACAGAAACTGGAACGCTATAATTACCAAAGGGGACGACTGGGTACTGGCAAGGACACGCGATGACAATAGAATCGGATTTCTCTGTCTTGGCCTGACAGGAGGGGGCTGGCCGGAAGTTTACAGCGACGATGTGAACGACGAAGACTGGCATCACATCGCCGGGGTGTACGATGGCTCGGAGCTCTACATTTATCAAGACGGTAATAGCATTAACTCCAAATCGGTTCGGGGCAGCATAAACAGCAAATGGAGCAGAGTCCTTATCGGCGAAAACGGACAGGCGAAGAATCGCTTCTGGAACGGCTACATCGATGAAGTGCGTATCTATAACCTCGCACTGACTGCCGATGAAATTGTCGCTCTGGCGAATCCCGAACCGATTGCTCCACCTCCGCCGCCTCCACCGCCGGCTCCCAACGACGTGACCGCCGTCGGTCATGACAGCAGAATCGATCTGAAATGGCAATTCGATACGGATCCGAATCTGGCCGGCTATAATATTTATCGCGCCGATTCCAACGATTGCCCGTTTACTAAGCTGAACGATTCGCCGCATCCGTTCTCTGTTTACAGCGACTTTTTCGGCCAGAATGACCGGACGTACTACTATTACGTAACTTCTGTAGCGATACTTGAAGGCGGGCAGTCCGGGCCTTCGAATATCGTTTCGGCAACATCTTATGCGATGACCGATGAGCAGCTTATGACTTCCGTACAGCAAGCCGTCTTCAGGTACTTCTGGGATTACGGACACCCGGTAAGCGGACTGGCGAGAGAAGGATATCAATTAGGTCACAGCACCGATACCTGCACTTCCGGCGGTACAGGCATGGGTTTGATGGCGATATGCGTCGGGGCCGAGCGCGGATTCGTCAGCCGCACGGAGGCTGCCGGCCGCGTCCTGCAGGTTTTGACATTCCTGGAGGAAAATGTTGCTCGTTACCATGGCGCCTGGTCGCACTGGATTAACGGCGCCACAGGCGAGACGAAACCCTTCGGCGAATTTGATGACGGTGGCGATTTGGTCGAAACCTCATACGTGATACAGGGCATGCTCACGGTGCGGCAATACTTCGATGATCCGAACGATCCCGTCGAGACGGAAATCCGCGACAGAGCCACCCGGATGTGGGAGCAGGTCGAATGGGATTGGTATCTCCAGCATCCGGACAGTGAAGTGCTGTACTGGCACTTCTCGCCGAATTACGGGTGGCAGATGAATCACCCCGTAACCGGCTATAATGAGTGTATGATTACCTACCTGCTGGCGATTGCCTCGCCGACGCATCCGATACCGGCGGCCTGCTATTACAATGGCTGGGCTGGTTCGGACGACTACACCAATGGTAATACGTACTACGATTATGTTCAGCCGGTAGGCCCGGAAATGGGAGGGTCGCTGTTCTTCACCCATTATACCCACATGGGCTTTGACCCGCGTGATAAGAGCGATGCTTATTGTAACTATTTCGATAACAGCCGGAATATCTCTCTGATTAACCGTGCATATTGTATTGAAAATCCCGCCGGACATGCCGGATATAGTGACCTGGTATGGGGCTTAACCGCCAGCTTTAATCCGTGGGGCTACAGTGCCCATTCACCTACGAGCGACAACGGTACTATCGCTCCTACCGCCGCACTAAGCGCTATGCCTTATGTGCCTGATGAGTCTATTGCGACCCTGAAGGAATTCTACTACACGTACGGCGAGAATTTATGGGGGCCGTTCGGTTTCGTCGATGCCTTTAATCTTTCGCAGAACTGGTTCGCGCCCGGCTATATAGCAATCGACCAGGGCCCGATTGTGATTATGATCGAGAACTACCGCACGCAGTTGTGCTGGAATTTGTTCATGGCCAATCCCGAAATCCAGCCCATGCTCGACGCCATAGGTTGGACAAGCCCGTAGAACATAGGAATTAACCGCGAATTTACTCCGTGAGATGACGGTTTTCCTGTCTCACGGAGTGAACCACGAAGGGCCTTATAGCCTGATTCTCTGATATCCACTTCCTGATTGTCTGATGCCCTGGTCCCCACTACTGTATTCTGCCTCCTGTGTCCGTATTCTATTTAGCCTTTTTCCTTTTGCCTTTTTACTCTTTTTTGTATATCATATTTACAAAGGCATAAAACAACACCGAACGCAAAGCTTCTTTGAATCATTCGTTTGTCATTCCTGCGGAAGCAGGAATCCAGATACTATTTATGCCTTTATCCTGCCGTAAATGTTGTCGAAGGGATATATGTATTTATAAAATCGTTTTTTAAATTGATTATTTCGTCGAAGGAAGGTTTTCTATAATGAGAATTTTAATAAGATTGTGTTACCTAAATTTAATAGGTTGATTGTCCCTCAGTTTTTCAGTTTTCTCAGTTTTAAGTTTTTAGAAAAGACAAAATGGATACCACAGAAAAAGCATTCAAATCAAACGAACAAAAACAGGATGCTATAGCTGTAGAAATTCTGACTTTACTGACAAGTATAAAGACCTGTATTCTATTATGTCTCATTGCATTGATACCAATAACGACTTTATCGGTTTTACTGCTGATAAAACTTAGACCATTTTTGAAATTGGTATTTGATATTGACACGGATCCGTAAGGGACAGTCAGGGACAGCCACCTATTAATGGCTGGCGACAGTACACAGAAAACAATGACTGTACCTAATAAAAACCAAGAAGAAAAGGGGATACCAATGAACCGTTCAACATGTACCATATCGTTCTTCAAGAATGACCTGCTTGGCACGAGGCTCAAGCAAGGCAAATGCCCTGTCAAGAACTGCTCAACGAATGTCCGTGACCACAAAGTGCCGTTTATGAGATACCGGGGCGAAATGAGATACATGCCGTATTGCCCGGAGCACGGCATACGCATTCACAAGGAGGGCTTTGTTTATTACAACGGCCCATCTGAGCAGGATCTGGCAATATCGACTCGTCGCAATCTCATGTTTAACGCGGATTACTATCTTGATCATTTTCTTACAGCAAGCAACAAAGTGGAATCCTCCCGGTTGTGCTACGAGAGCAGCGAAGACGCTGTAACATTTAATGTTTTCACGGAAATGCTCTCACGAAATGAATCCTTGAGAAGTCTCGTTGGACATATTGACAAAACGAGAATTGACCAGACTGTAAAACTGTATTTATGGGGCCTGGAAGTCGACATATCAAAGAGCCGGTTCAATCTATATGAGCCTCTCAAGGAAGTCCGTAAACAGTTAGAACCGGATATCAAACAGTTCGTGACCGAGCCGGACATCATGCTAATAGTGCCAGGCAAGATTCTTATATGTATCGAGGCCAAGTTTGGCAGCAAGAATCCAATCGCCAAAGACAAACCTGTGAAGGAAGGAGAAAAGCCAAAATCCATGGCTGCCTTGATTGAGCGATACTGTAACGGCAACAAGCTGATAGATGCCGATAGCATCTTTGACTTCTCCAACAAGAAAGGATTCTTTTATGAACAGCTATTCAGAAATCTCGTCTTTGCTGCATCAATGGCTAAGTTGGCCCACATTGAGAGATGGTTTGTCGTAAATCTAAGAAGCCAACACGTGATGAATATTAGGCGGGGCAAGTCTGAAAGCCTGCCAGTTGTGCGAGCTGTCCGTTCGATCCTCAAGCCTCAGTACAAGAAGAGATTCTCGCATGTAACGTGGGAAGAAATCTACGGCATATGCGTGAAACGTAATCAGGATCTTTATGATCTTTCTTGGTACATGAAGAACAAGACTCTCAACTGCCGCCGGGCATTCAGCATCTCCTGAATAACGAGAGAACTATGGAGACACGATATTCCTTGGTCCCGGTGGTGTTTTTCAGTTCGTGAAAAAGGGCTGTTTCCGCGTGCCTGTTACTCTTTCGCAGCTTTCGTTCGTGGAATAATTCCCGAAAACCCTGCTTGACAGATGTCCGTTGTCTGCTGTATGTTTTTAGAGTTATACGTTAGACGCTGCAAATAAAAAAAGAAAAATAGTTACAGGAGGTCCTCTTATGTTGAAAAAAAGGTTTTTTACGTTGTTCATTTCCTGCCTGGCCCTCGTGTTTTGCTTGCCGCTAACACCCCTCATCGGCGCCTCTAATCACATTCGGGATGGAGAGATGGCCGGATACCTGGGCGTCCCTCACGAGAGAGTTCCGGAAACGTATGGCGGCGGATTCTCCCTGTATGTGGCGGCATGGCCTTTGTTGGAGGAATACCCGGGGAATCGTTTTCAGACCGGCCTGTTCGGCACCTGGATGCACGCTAAGAACGACAAGCCCAAGCCTATCGAAAGGATGTATTCCGATATCGAGGGCGGCCTGGGCTGGTGGCGCGATACGAGATTCGCCACGGAAACGCCGAAGTTCATCATGGGCGGTGTGCAGTTAAATTTCCGTGGATGGGCCAACGGACCCGGGGCCGGCAAAGGAAGGGATTGGGATCAACCGAAAGGCAAGTACGGCGTGGCTCAACTTAGCCCGTGGGTGCTTTGGCCCCCGGACGGCCTGAATCTGAAGCAGGGTACCTGCGGCCAGCTTTGGGGCTACGGGTATCTGCCGCTTCCGCTCACCGAGCCCAAATCCAAAACTGCCGGAAAAGATGTTCCTACGGGTAATCATTGCTGGACCCTGTTTCTGAACACAGGAAACTTCAAGGGCCCGGTTAGCTTCTTCACTCCCTATTTCTTTTCCCAGGTGACTGTGGACGAACCTCGCACGGCGGGCATGTTTCTGGACAGCCGTCCGGCCAACCCCAACAGGGCTCTGCAGATGGAAACCCAGTATGTCCCCAGAGCCCAGGCCACTGACAGCAAGGGCGATACTTACGCTCGAATAGCCCCAACGTCGTTTCCGCGAGGGCCGAAGGGCGAATCGGCGGTCGTTCACCGTATTACAGCTTATAACAAGAAGGCGCTCTGGGATGCCGTGGAGGCCTGGTTCGAAGGCGGCCCCCCGGCCAGCGGCGCCATCGATCCGAAGGAGTCCGTTGTGCATAAGTTTACCGGACAAGGGTGGGCAACGTGGAGAATCTATAATTACTCCGATCCCAAGGAGCAAAGGGTGCGTATTGCCTGGGATTCTTTTGCCTATCCCACGGCGCTCGATTCAACTACCTTTGGCTACCGGTGGAACAACGAACTGGTGACGAGAAAAGACACTGAGGACGGACCATTAGTGACGCTCCCCGAATACTATCGCTTAGCCGGAGAAGGCAAAAAGGCCCAGTGGGTTGTGGTACAACCCGAAGACGTTCCGGCCGAAACCGGACTGGCCGAGGTCAGCTTCAGTCCGTCGGCCGGAAGACCGTCCGAGCCTTATGTCACTCCCGACGATCCGGAGAGTTGCTGGAAGAAGCCCGGCCCCGTGGCAGGACCTTTCCAGGCGCATCCGGGGGACGGCAGCGTGGTGACGTACTACTGGTATCGATTTGCCGACCAGCCTGCATTACTCAACGCCGATTTAACGGATAAAGAACGTCAGAGCCTGCAGGCACGCGTGGAAAAACTCCACCGGAGCTGGAAAAAAGACCGCGACTACTTGGCGCCGCCGGCGATTGGAAAACTGGCGGATATTGACCCGGCCTTGATTCTAACTCCGCCGCCGGGCCTGGAGGCAGGGTATGTACCCATCGCCACGCGACAAGCAGCGGAAGAATAAATTGCGTCAGGTGCATTTTTGAGATTGCTTCGTCGCCGCGCTCCACGTAATGCCTTGCGGCGTAAAATCTGCCTGTTCCACAGAACTTTTCGGTTGATTGTTGGTCGAGGGTGATTGATTATTTAGTACAAGGCGGGCTTTGGCGAGCTAATGTTTGTGTTGAGGTGCTGTTATGAAAAGAAGATGCGGTTTCACACTCATAGAGCTGTTGGTGGTCATTGCGATTATTGCCGTGTTGATGGGTATCCTTATGCCGGCCCTGAGAAGTGTCAGGAAACAGGCGGCGGGCAGTGTTTGCCTGTCAAATCAGCACCAGCTCGTGCTGGCCTGGATTATGTACGCCCAGGAAAACGATGACAAGCTGGTAGGGGGGCACGATGGACATGCCTCCTCATCCAGCATAGGCTATGACTGGGTCCAGTTGCCGCAGCAAGAGGACGGCACCGTGGTCTCGGGAGCCGCCGCAACCATCGAAGATAAGAAACGCGGCTGCGAGCGCGGGGCCCTGTTCCCGTATGTGCAGGATGTTGATCTCTATCACTGCCCCGGCGACAGGAGGCACCGGACCGAAATGACGCATCGCAGCTACGGCGTTCCCGGCGGCATGAACGGCGACGTCGGCACCGGCGCCTCCAGTTGGCTGATGCAGCAGTGGGGATACCCTTCATACAAAAAGCTCACGGAGATCAAGAATCCCGGCATCAAGTACGTATTCCTCGAAGAGAAAACCGACGTAGGCGGCTACAACTGGGGATCGTGGAACCTGGAAAAGCAGGGGGACCGGTGGTGGGACCCGATTGTCGTGCGGCATGGGCAGCTTAGCGTGCTGGGTTTCTCCGACGGCCACGCCGTCAAGCACAAGTGGAAGCAGAAGAGCACCCTGGAAATGACGTTTATACCCTATCCCGACTGCATCCGATGGCCCGTCAACGACGGCACCGACGATTTGGAATTCATGCGCCGCGGATATAATCCCGCCCGTTAAAAAGAACCATTGAAATCTGATGCGGCATCCTGTATCATACGGCATGAAAGTGCAGCGGCACGATTTGTGATATCAAACAGAATATGAAAGTTGCTTTTCATGGAGTAAGAAGTTTTGGTTTATCCGTATCGTAAAAAAATGAATTCCTATCCGTTCCATTATCAATTCAGGAGGTAAAAATGACTCAATCTGCAAACAGGTCTAATATCAGCCGTCGCCAATTCCTAAAGCAGGGCGGTTCGCTCGCCGCGGGAGCGGCCGTGCTCGGCAGTCTCACGCCATCGGCTTTTGCCGGTGCGGACAATACAATACGCCTGGCGCTAATCGGCTGCGGCGGACGAGGCAACGGCGCCGTCGGCGATGCGTTGTCTGTTGTCGGCAAGGGACCGGTTAAACTGTATGCGATGGCCGATCTAATGAAAACCAAAATGGATTCATCGCACAAGGCGCTGAAGAAAAAGTTCCCGGACCAGGTCGATGTCACCGAGGACCGCAAGTTCGTCGGTTTTAAGGCGTACCGCCAGGCCATCGACATTCTCAGACCTGGCGACGTTGCCATGTGCACTACGCGGTCATATATCCGGCCGCTGCACGTTGAATACGCCATCAGCAAGGGCATCAATGTTTTTATGGAAAAGCCTTTCGCGTCCGATCCGGCCGGCCTGAAACGGATTCTTCGTGCCGATGCGGCGGCAAAGAGCAAGAACCTCAAGGTCGCCGCGGGGCTCCAGTGCCGTCACTCGCCCGCCCGCCAGGCGCTGATCGAGAAAATCCGCAACGGCGAAATGGGCGAAATACCGCTGATCCGCGCCAACCGTTTGGGGGGCAGCAGGTGGCTCAAGAGCCAGGGCATAGAATCCAACAGCCTGATGAATCAGTTGCAGTTCGGGAAAATTCATCTTCTCTACGTCGGCTCCGGCCATATGGTCGATAATCTGATCCACCAGATCGACGAGTGCTGCTGGATCAAGGATGCGTGGCCGGTTTCGGTTGTCGGTATGGGCGGGCGCGAGCCCCACAGCACGGACCACGGGCAGAACCTTGACTTATACTCCATGGAGTACACCTACCCGGACGGCACAAGGGCGTTCTGCGGTTTTCGCCGGGCCAGCAAGACGCGCTCGGAATTCGCCACCTTCATTCACGGCACCAAATGTGCGGCACAATTCTCCGGCAGGACGCATCGTGCGACAGTCCACATGTTCAAAGATCAGCGGATCGAGAATAGCAATATCTCATGGACGCCGACGAAGGATGCTCACAGTCCGTGGCAGTATGAGTGGAATGAACTGATTGAAAGTATCCGCAGGGATCGGCCGCACAATGAAATTAAGCGCGCGATTTACTCGGACCTCACGTCATTGATGGGCAGAGCCGCCTGTCATACCGGCCAGGAAGTGACCTGGGATCAGATTATGGAGTCAAAATTTCAGTTCTGCAGTTATCTCGACGAGCTGGATTATGACAGCCCGGCACCCGTCAAAGCCGACAAAGACGGTCAGTTCCCCTTCCCGATACCGGGACAGTGGAAGGAAGTTTAAGGACAATGTCAGCATACATTTGAACAGGAATAGTGGGACATTGTGAATAGACGTAGTTTTCTTCGAATGATGCTTGCCGCGGCGGCCGGCAGCGCTGGTTGCAGCCTTAGTGCCCGCAGCAAAATTGCGGCAAAGGGTTCGGAAACGAAACCACCGAATTTCATCATCATTTTCGTGGACGACCAGGGCTACCAGGACCTCGGCTGCTACGGCTCGCCGAAAATTAAGACGCCGTGCATCGACCGAATGGCTGCCGAGGGTACCCGCTTTACCGATTTTTATGTCGCCGCACCGATTTGTTCTCCATCCCGCGCGGCTCTGCTGACGGGCTGCTATCCGTCTCGTGTCGGCCTGGGCAACTGGGTGCAGCGTCCGGATTCGCGTCTCGGCATTCACCCGGACGAAGTCACGCTGGCCGAACTGCTCAGACAAAAGGGCTACGCGACGGCGTGCATCGGCAAATGGCATCTTGGATTCCTGCCGCCGTTCGTCCCAACCAGCCAGGGATTCGACTATTATTTCGGGCTTTACCACAATCTGGATCTCGAAGCGGATTACCTGACGGATAAAGGGGGCGTTCCGATCCTTCGCAACGGCAAGGTAGTCAAGCGACCGGCCGATCCGGCAGAGCTGACGGAATTATATACACAAGAGGCCGTCCGGTTTATTAAAAAGAGCAAGGACAGGCCGTTCTTTCTGTATCTGCCTCACACGATGGCTCACCAGCCGCTCGGCATATCGGAAAAGTTCAAAGGAAAATCGGCGGGCGGCTTGTACGGCGATGTTATTGAATGTCTGGACTGGAGCACCGGCCGGATTCTCGATACATTGCGGCAGCTCGATCTCGACCGCCGTACTATCGTTATTTATACTTCGGACAACGGCCCGGGGCCGGGCGCCTCGGCGCTGCCGCTGCGCGGGCGAAAGCTGACAACTTACGAGGGGGGGCTTCGCGTTCCATGCATCGCGTGGGGGCCGGGAAACGTCGCCGGCGGAAAAGTCTGCTGCGAGATGGCTACTTCGATGGACTTTTATCCGACGTTCACCAATCTGGCTGGCGCCTCGCTGCCGAAGGATAGGGTCATCGACGGCAGGGACATCGGCCCTTTATTAACTGAGCCTGATAAAGCAAAGTCGCCGCATGATGCCTTCTTTTACCACGGTAATCTCGGCGAACTGGTGGCGGTACGATCCGGGAAGTGGAAGCTGTTCTTAAATCCGCAGCCGGCCCTGTATAACCTTGAGCAGGATATTGCCGAGCAGCACAACGTCGTAAGGGGCAACGGCAAGATCGTGCGTGCGCTGCGCGACAAAGCCATCGCGTTCCAGGAGGATATGCGCCGAAATATGCGTCCGGCCGGGCAAGTGCGTTGAATTGTATTGCCGGCGCGTGGCTCAGCGAGCCAGACATGGCCAACCGGAATCCTTCGTGTGATTTATCCGCCGGCGGTAAATACTTGACAGGAGAAAGACCATCGAATTCAATATGGTATGGTGATGAACAAATGAATTTATAGAAATTACCTTTGGAGAAAGAACTATGAACGAACAGAGCGAAACAACGGTGTCAAGGCGTGGATTTATGGGTTCAGCGGCGGCGCTTGCC
>Ga0209121_10002076_pt1 | contig 20638 bp, 31 predicted proteins | sample Cruoilmetagenom3_FD_187292 | JGI IMG/M metagenome (GOLD analysis project Ga0209121, IMG submission 187292) | Oil polluted marine microbial communities from Coal Oil Point, Santa Barbara, California, USA - Sample 3 (SPAdes) (version 2) | ecosystem: Environmental > Aquatic > Marine > Oil seeps ...
TGGCAGTTCATCAAACACGATGGTATCTGGCGACCTCTCGTTCTCAACCGTATACCGTCCAGCGCACTCCCTCTGCGCATCTGGCATTGCAGCTATAGTCTTACCATCACAAAGCACAAAAGACCCCGGAGCCACGACATACTCAAAGCTCGAACGGATCTCGCCCTTGCTGTCGGTTGGTAGGTTCTCTTTACATCGCGGATCGTCCGTGAAATAGAAGTAATGCCGCCCTATCCGCTTGCGTGAACGTGTTGTCAATGTCGGCTTAACGATCTCATCAGGGGTTGCAGTGATGTCGTCAATGTCCACAATGCACAGCGGATCCATACCCGTTGCAGCGATTCCGATATTATGACCGGCTCTCATCTTCTTAAGAGCCTGCTCGAATGATAGCCGCCCTTCAAGTTGTTTCCACGATATGCCTGCAACTGGGTCTTTTAGTCCTTTTGATAGCAAAAAATACCATGGTGTGTATCCCTGCCGCTCTGATGTCAATGCTTTATGAAACCGCTCAAACATCGCAGGATCGGTAAGATGTCGCATTCCAGTCATGCGCGGACCTCCTTGAATATCTGTTGTCCATTTCGTTTCGCAAGAACTGTTGGAATCGCATCCTCCCTTGGGAAATTAAGTACACTCGACAACAGAGCGCCGATAAAAACGTCTGGTTTCTGTCTTGCCCTCCACAAAAGACGTATAAACATCTCTGTCATCTTATATTCGCTATAAGGCAGATATCCTTCGGATATAGCTCTCTTTCGACCATTCGCGAACGATTCGTATGTTTCGAGTGGTTCGTTTGGAAACAGATGCCCTTGTGTACTATATTGGGTTGCCACAACAAAACCCGTGACGTTCAATCGCTGGTTATCCGCCGTTACTGCCGATATATTGTTATAATACCCAAGCAATTGGAAAAATGAGTCGTATACGTTGCTATGCGATTTAGCATCTTTGACCTCGACTAAAACAACGTTGTCCTTCCACTTGATCAAAAGATCGGGTTTTTTAGCTCCGGTTGTGGTTGAAAAGATGTCGTATCCATACGAGTTTTTTTTTTCCCACCATACATCGATCTCGTTTTTATTCAGCCACGTGCTGATGTCGTGCTTAACGTCTTCTTCTTGATAGCGTATGCTATCGGATGTCTTGTTTGACATTTTTTTATACCTCCTGCCTTCTTAAGCTGTTATACCGTGATAGGTATAAAGGATGCCGCGCCGCGAGGAACACAGCACCCTCTTCAGCTTCATCGGGCTGGGTGATCATGCTAACATCTATCGCCGATCGTATATAAACGTTCTGGCTGCTCCAAAAATCGAGAAGCATCTCAATAATGGAATCTAATTCCCTCGAATTCGATGGAATTAGAATAGCCCGCGCAGGATTCGAACCTGCGATCTCTCTGCACCATAACAGAGCACATTACCCTCTATGCTACCCAGCTATAAAACAAAAGATCCAGAGAACCCCCACAAACTCTGGACAGGACGTGCACAACCGGAATGACAGCCGGTAGTACACTACATGATTGGCGGCATAAGTACTTAAGACTTGTGTCCGTCGTCCCTAATCAACTGGTGTCGCCAGACATTCCCGCGTGCACCGAGAACCCGGGTAGATTTCACAAGTCCCTCATCACGCAACTTCTTCATCATCCGTGACACCGATTTCCCGGAAACCATGAGAGACAATACCATGTCTCTCGTGGTCTTCGGACCGCTTTCAAGTTCCTCGATGTACCGTAGTCGTCCCTGCCGCAAATCCATCATTAGACCGTCTCCGGCTCAAAGTATCGTTCCGCCCAGCCATCCCACTTGATCACCGTCCATGTCTGGTGCATCCAACGCGCGCCATAATGGATCTCAAACCAGCACCGCGCCGAGCGGTAGCCGTCAAACCCATCATCCCGTGCCCACGTATACAGGTCGTTAATATTCATCGTACTGTCTGGGTGAATATCATAGACATCTGTGATCTCGACTTTGCCGAGCAGATGTGCGTAATACCGCGCCGTGTGGAACTCGGGTATCATCGGATATTCACGTTCTGCCATAGCCTCGCACCCTCTGCACGTCAGCCGTCGCAGTGGCTTATCTGCGATCCGCCTGCGCTGCTGGTTGTATATCGAGCACATATCACCAACCCTGATCCGGGTGGTCTGTTGTCGGGTGGTCTGTTGCTTCAAGCAGGAGAGAAGACTGTTAAGCCACTCACCCTGAAAAGATAGTGCCGGCATCATTCCACCAGTTTCACGGTTGTATTATACTCGATCTTTGCTGCGCCCATCGGCAGAGGAAGCACACTCATGTACTTCTTCACCGCGGATAGGTTGAAGCCTTTGAGATACTTGTTCGCGGCTTCTCTGAAGGACGTAGTTGTGACTATCCGCTCCAACAACCAAGCCTCATCGACGATCTTTAGGCTGCTGGTGGTTCGGAATTTCAGTGTCCCGGCATTGAAGACCAGCGTCTTCTTCTCACCGCTCCATTCATCGATGATCTGTGCAGAAACGTGTTTGATTTCATCACTGATCTCTTCAGCAGCTTCGACGTACGGTTGTCTGTTGATGTCGCGTTCTTTCTCAAGATTGGCGAGTCTCGCCCTCGCATCGATGATGTGTCGGTCGATAGCAGAAGATGCAAAATCGGCTTTTTCATCCTCTTCTTCCATTTCTGCTTGCAGAGCTGCGAGCTGACTTATGAGGTCTTCGATCATCTCGATCACCATTCCGTCCCCTGGCTCATGCAGATCTTCACCCCCATGAGACGCAACCACCTATTCCGTACCTCTACAGAGAATGCGCAATCACAGCACAGTCCAACCGCCCGACCATACACCCTGCACAGGTCTTCGCCGGATACTGTCTGTGCGTATGCCGCCTCGCATCGCTCATTCTTTTCTCTGTCATCCATTCAGACCACCCCGGGCGCAAACTCCGTGGCGACGTCTCGCTGTGTCTCGAGTGTCTCGTCGTCGTCAAGACTGTCCCGTACTGCTGCCTCGATCTGCCTCATTTCTTCTTGCTGCGCCCGGGTCGTAAGTCGCCTCACCTCGATCGCCTGATTCTGCAGTTCCTCTATGCTGCCCCTGAACTCCACTGACACCGCAGGAATCCACGTTTTCTGTGCCATCCCCTTCGGCTGCACCTCCTTCTTCCGCACGACGAGTTTCAGTGGAATGTATGTCAGCATCCCGCACATATTCTTGATCAGCGCGAGTGATGACATGATATTGTTGATGCTGTTCCACGATGTCGTTCTGAACTTGAACACGCCGCCCACGCTGTTCTGACCTTCCACGAGCACGGTTAAGATGCCATGCGGCTTCACATCCGGATCGTCCATAAATCCGCGTTCATTATTGGGGTCATACACCTCTTCCCGCGATCCGTCGCTATTGTAGACCGTCCAGTTCTCGCCATCCCCGCGCAATTTAACACCGCTTCTGGTATACTTTGCGTAGAACGTCGGGAAGTTCAGTTCGATGTCATTGTAGAGCAGCCGGACCGGGATTTCAGTGCAGTTCTCCTCAAACATCGCCATCATCGCTGCGTCCCGAACATATCGATCGTCCTCGTCCTTGTTGAGCGTCGTAAAGATGAAGTGATCAAGTTTCGTCGGTAGGCGGGTTTTCCCGCTTTTCGACAACCCGCCTTTCTCGCCTACTGCAATCCGCCCGATTTCTTGGAGCCGTGGGGATATGCCTTTGATCATCGATTTGTGCCTGACTCGCCGCGCTGCCGTCTGTGGTGCCGTCTGTGGTGTCTTCTGCTTCTCTGCATAGTCAAGTAGTGCCTCTGCAGAATCGAATACTGTCCCGTCCGGATGTGTGTATACACGCTCCGACGACGGTGTCTCAACTATTTCCGTTTTGGAAACAGTTGCAATCGGTGCATCTTTTGCAACAGTTGCCTCTCCCACCGACTCTTGTCGTTTTGGGCAGGTTCTCTCATGCTCTTCGATGATGGGTTTGAGGTTGGCAGCATTCTGCCGCTCGAACTTCTTTCCGCACCATTGACATGTGCCCGCGATCATTCCCGTTGCTGGCTTCGGTTCTGGCGTCGTTGGCTTCGGTTCTGGCGTCGGTTTCGGTGCCCGGTCTGGCACTGGGTCGTTGCCTTCGTTGTCCTCGCCGTCTTCGTCCGATGTGGCATTGATCACGTCATCTTGGGTGTGCTCATGCTCTCTTTCCGTTAGCTTGCCTCCTTCGCCGTTGCCATTCTCTGGAGGATATAGGGCGTCACCCTCATCCTTCCTCCACCCTGCTGCAAGCAAGTCGAGTACGATTTTGCTGCTCGGCTTCTCTGTCGGCTTCTCCGCCCGCTTCTGGAATGCCGCCACGTGCTTGCAGCCATCCGCGTCATGCCCGAATGTCCACGCCTTGCAACTGCACCCGACCACCGGCACATCATCAGGGGACATCTTCTCTGTGAGGACATACGTGTTGTCGCCGTGGGCGCAGGCATAATGCCCGTTCCCGAGTTGCAGGAACTTATAGTCGTCTGCCTCTTCTGCTGCTGTTTCAAGTGTCTTGTAAGGTATCACGACATCCTTTGCAGCAACGTATCTGGTTATCTCTGTTTCTATCATGTTATTGCCTCCTGGGTTTCCATCCGGCGCGATCGAACGGTTTCAGCGGGTCGTCAATGCGTCGTTCTTCGCTGCCCACAACGGTCGTGCCAACGATCATCGGCTCGCTTAAGTCTATCCTTGCTGCGTCCGCATCGAAATCGTCGCACTCTTCATCTGCTGTCATGAAATATGTGCCCTCTACATGCAGCTCATATCGCACGCGCTTGATCTCGAAATAATCCAAGCCTTCGATCGGTTCAGGGTGCCCGGTCATAGTTCGACCTCGCCTATTTCGATCAGTCCGCCGTATCCCGCCAGCATCTCGACGAGGTGCCGGCGCACTTCTTCTGTGTACAGCGATGGTTTCACGGTAACAGTGATGGCCGCACCCCGGCTGCTCTCGTCTGTGAGGCAATATCTGCCGATTGTGCGATCATACTGCAGGTATGAGTATTCTACCATCCTTTTTTTGTAGTCCCGGTTCTGGCGCGTGATCCCAAACTCTCGCATGATCTCATCCAAGCGGTCTTCTGTCACCTGCCCGCCACATACTGCGACCTGTTGCGTGATCTGTGCCATCCTGGTACTCATACTGTCTTGTCTTAGTGTCATGTTATTCCGCCTCGATGTTGTCTTCTGCCTCGCGGACCTCGTTGATTGCCGTCCACTGATCGGTTTTTCTCATGATGTGCAGCGTATGCTTTCCGTACATGTACGCTGTCCAGCTCTCGAGTCCTTCTCGGTCGTTGATGATGTATGAGATTTCTGCCATGCCCTCGATCACTGCGCGCTCTGGCTCATCAAGCGCCGATATGCTCATACTGAAGCAATCGCGCTTGCCCCTATATTCGATCGCCAGTTCGTGATCGTGATTGATCATCGCGATATCGATCCCGTCGTCGTTCATTGCGTCGATCAGGAATTCGAGCACATCACTCTCGTAAAAGATGCGTTCTCCAGTGTCTACGTCGCTCGGTACTCCACCGGCGAACTCCGCCGGATCGATCTCAACTGTCTTATGTCTGTTGTCCATTTTTGATTCACGTCCTTTCGCCGTTTGGCGATGCACCGATGCGATATGACTCAGTCGCGGCACATTTTTAGCCGCCATCGATGCGATTGCTGTTTTCGATCCTGCCTGGAGATGGGCGGATTTCTATCGCGGTGGTGAACAGTCACCGCGTACGTCCCGCGCAGTGTTGCGCGTTCTGTAATATGTCTATTGTACTCGGCTATATATAAGGTTTGGGGTGGTGTATGAAAAGGGCAAATAGACGGCGAAACACAAAAAGAAGCAATGTTAAAAGAGAAAAATGATAGAAGCGACAGAGAGCCTCCACAAGCCACGCACCAAGCCACAGATGTTACGACTCTGGTACATCATATTCACGTGATTTGCGCACGTTTAAGTATATGTAGTATATACTTATGTGTATGAAAGAAATATACAAAGTTCGCAAGGTAGGTAATTCGATGGTCTTATCGTTCCATCCAAAATTCGGGCTTACAGTTGGAGAACATGTCTGGATTAAAAGAATAAAAAACCAAATAATCATATCTCGGGTAGAGAAAAAATGATGATATCATTTAGAAAGCATGATTGGAGCAGATATAAAGAACTAATCGGCGAATGTTCCAATCTTGGGTGCACCCACTATACTCAACTTGAAGCACATCATATTATACCACTAAGCGCGGGCGGATTAGATGAATTTGATAATATTATTATTCTATGTAGAACTTGTCACATGAATAAGGGACGCCATACAGATTGGATGTTGCATCAAGATAAATTGCATAAATGGAAAGACGCGGTGGATTCGCATTTAATATATGACCATCTGCAAAGAGCGTGGGTTAATAATGATATTATAGATACACATAAAACAAATGAAAAAAATGTTATCAATGATGAAAACGGACATTGGATATATAGTAATGCTGGGACTATAATACCATGGGAAAAAGAAAATATGAAAAGTTGGAAACGAAAACCAGAAACAGCGTTTTGTTATATGTGTTCCAAATTTTCAAAAACATATAAATTCGGTAAAATATTCATGTGTGCTGAATGCATAGAATGGTGTATTAGATCGTACTTTGAAACATTTAAACAAACTGGGTCGTCATTGGTTCATCCCGTAGCCCCGTGATCGTCCGCCCCATCGTTCGTGGCAGGGGGAGGCTCTCTGTAGTTCGCCAGAGCGCATGAACCATCTGCACAAGCAGTCTTGCAATCCTTGCCGCATCCCTCACAAACGTATGTCATTCCGATGTAATTCATATTGCTACTCCGACCGTGAATGAGTCTGGCTCAATTGTCACGCGCCCGGTGGAACCCGTCGCCGTCACGGCGGCATAGTACAGTCCGGTGTCGCTTGCAATAGCATAATCATAGTAATACGTCCCTGCCACATCTGAGGACATCGCGACATCCGTGACATCGAGCACGCCATCCGGCTTCTTGATGGAGATCGTAACCGTCGCCGGGACTGCGGGATCTCCTCCCGCGTCTGTGATTGCTGCCGTGATTCGCAGGGTTTCTCCTGCTTGGTATAGGGTCATGATCCGCCTCCTGAATGTGATATAGCGACACCGTATTCGAGTGAATGTGATATAGCGACACCGTATTCGAGTGAATGTGATATAGCGACACCGTATTCGAGTGAATGTGATATAGCGATGTTCAAAGGGTATGGTGTCGCTGCGCCAACCACATAATCTGCCCAATAGTCATCATTCCAGTAGTTTTCTCCCCAGTATGTGGCCGGGAAGTATCCGGCGGTTAGCAATCCCATGATTATGCCCCATCCAGCGTCATCGCCGTTCGGTTTCCGTTAGCATCCACCGTCGCCGTGATCCGTGCTTTCGAATCTGCCGCATCCCGGAATACCAACGTAACCGTTCCTCCCCCAGACGATTTCCCGGCAGTAGCGGCAAGGATGATTCTCATCATCTCTTGAAGATCAAGGGTGTCGTCCGTGATTCCAGCGATGATGTTTGCAACCGAAATGTCGTTAAGTGCTGCGATGTCTGCGATTATCGCGTCTTTGTCTGCTGTGGCTTCCGTGCGTGTTGGGGGATCATAAGTTGCAAGAGTTCCGGCTGCATCCGGCACGACCTTATTAGGAGCATAGAGTGCCTGTGCTGTTGCAAGCGTTACACCATCCGCACCTGTGATGGTGTCGAGGTCCGCCTGTGCGGTTGCAAGCGATGTTGATGTCGCCAACGCGCTCACATCTGCCTTGTACTGTGCTGGATTATCAAGGTCTGTCTGCAAAGCCGCTATCACGGTATCATACTCACCCGTAACAGCAAATCCAACGGCTGTCGTCCACGCGCCCTGGTTGGTCTGGAGTTCATTTGTATCTGCAAGAATCGCATTAAGATCGGTCGAATTATTATCCATTTCTTCCCTAATTTGTGGTGCTGTTGGTGGAGTTCCAGTATATGCAGAATCTGTCCCCCTCATAACGTCTGATGCTGTAAGCATTGGAGTAGCGACATCGAATAGTTTCACGAATGCCGCCGCCAGGTAGCCATCGATGGTTTCTGTCAGCGCAACGCCGTGAATCTTTGTGAGGTCTACGCCCGATGCAAGTGCCACCGCACCCGCCGAAAGATTATCAAGGTATCCTGCCCGTGCGTCGGACCATGTGGCTGCAAGTGTTGCATTGTCTGTGCCGCGCATGGCGGTTGTCGGAATAGCGTCAAGCAGATTATCAAGTCTGCCGCCGTTGATCCAGTCCGTGAGTGCACCCATCCGGGCAGCAGTAATTTCGTTTGTATTTGCAAGTTTGGTGTCGAGGTCGAGCGCACCTGCGTCAGAAATCGGGAGGCCTCCGGCTGCGTCCGCGGCTGCATTGGGGATCGCTCCTGCGGCTACTGCGCTGCCGCCGCATTGAGTGATGTCTACATGCAATACATCCGTGCCCTTGATCAGCGAGTCATAGACGTTCGCCTTAACAATGTCATAATGTGCACTCTCGAACGGCAGAACCCCGGTACAAACACCCCTGATGTACCCTATGCCCTCTTCTGCGTTCTGCGCCGCGGTGATCTCTACTTCATAGTATCCATTGCCCTTATTCGTCCAGTCACTTGTACCACCTGTTGTAAGCGTAATTGTCGTTACTGCGCTTGTACCATCGGTCTTCTCAACTATCAAAGAGACGTTCATCCCCGCCGCATTATAAACGATTGCTCCTTCAAGTGATTTGAAATCGGTGTCATCGATCAGAGGTCCTACGACCATGACGATGGCGGTGTCTACTGGTTTACTTGACATTTATGAATTCCTCCTTTTAAGCATGTTGTAGTACCAGAACGGATTTCCAGCTACAGCTTCCTCGCTGCCGAATGCGTATGTTGGTGGGTTGCTGGCGTATTTGCGAGCAATAAAATGATCACCATACATTGTAGTATCATAAAAATGGACGCCAACATATCCTGGTGTAATATCTATCGTAGCTCCTGTAACACTACCAATAAGAGAATCATTAGATAAATAAACGTATATATCCCAAGTTGTTCCAACTTTTCTTATTATGTATTTACACCATTGATCAGATGGTATTGAACCCATTACATCGTTAGCAACACTGCCAACAATCGATCCGTTATTAAATTCGTATAAATGTAATACACTATCAGGATCACAATATAGCGTATAATAATGATCGGCATCACCACTTACACCTATAAAAACTCCACCTCTCTTATTTAATGAATCTGAATTCCATACACGAAGTTGAACTTCTATATCAGATGTTGTTTCCGCTTGATGTAAGTAAGCATTCCCATGACCAGCTGCACCAGTCTTTTTCAAAGAATAACTACCATCATAAGATTTATCAGTAGATGCTTCAAATGATGCCGTTTGTCCACTCCAATCTGAAATTGACCCATCATCGAAATCATCAAACTTTAGAAATGTCGCTGACCCATCCCAATCACTCGCTGCCGACCCATTCCCGTAGTACATATAATAAGTCTGATCAACCGTATTTGCGGGAGTCGTCGGGAACTCTACCCATACAACCGCAGATGTACTATCTATCTTACTCTCAAGCCATGCATCAATCAGAGTTTCCCCATCTGATTTTGTGAATCTTATGTCATCAAAGTCTGCTTGCATATCGGAATCAAACGTAATCGCAAGTTTCAGCTGGAAGTCGGTCTGGGCACCAGAAGCACCACCGGTCAAGGTAAGCTTCTTGCGCTTTGAATACCCAGACAACCAGCTAATTATAACACTTCCTCTATATTAATATGTGGTATTGAAATGCCAGCTCTTTTCATTAGAACACCTACACCAGTGTCGCCTTGCGTATCTTCCGGATCGTTTCAGTCAAGCGATTCACTTCCGCGTGCAATTCCTGTTCTTTAACATTCCACCCGGCTTGCATAGATGCCCTTTCGTTCTGTATGTCCGCAAGTGCACCTTCTATCGATTCTCTCTTTGAGAGCAGGTCTGTTACCTGTCCCCTCTTCGTACTGTCTATGTCGTCGTATGTTATTGTCATATTATCAGCTCCTCGTTAGTTTGTTCATCAGTGTTTTGTTGATCTCTGCTATCGATTTCTTTGTCTCGATCCCATCGGTCTCGATGTTCTTGAGCGTTTCTCCCATCACCGCCACACATATCTTCATATCGTTGATCGCCCCCCCAACCTTTTCGGTTTCGGCGTACTGATGATCGAACTTGTCGCTTACGATTCTCCAAGCGAACCCGACAACTACGGTATACGCCACAAATCCGACAAGCGTATACACGCTCATCGGATCGTTGCAGGTGGGGATTATTGTCCATGCCGTGATATTATCATCTCCCATCATCGATGTGGTGGTCCAGCAGGACATCACATCTGTCACTGATGTCCTGCATCATTTCCCGGCGACCGTCGTTTTTGCTCGTCACATCTCTCATCCCGAGAGCAATTTTTTTGATCTGTTGGATGTTGTCGATCATTTCATTGTCTTCGCTTTTCCGAAATAGTATGCAAGCACCATGCCGAATCCCATCGCAAAGAATTCAGGGATTTCTCCGGTCTGATAGGTGATCCATCCGGCATACCCGGTTCCGGCAACCGTCACAACGATTGCGATCGTCTCGTCTGCTATGTCTTGTATGTTCATCTTATGCCTCCTATTGATGTTATAATCGTGGTTTGGAGTCCAGATGCGCTTATGATTTCGTTCATCTCATTCATGTCTCATAGTCTCCACGCGTGAAACTCCCTGATGTTCGGGGTAACGGTTGCTGCAACAGATGCTGATATTCCAAGACGAATTTTAGAAGCACGTGAACTAACCATACATGAAGTCTTTACACCCTCGTCATAAATAATGGCATCGACATTCTTAACCCAATCTGAACCATTATAGAACCATATAAAACCCCTTGCAACACCAGCGGTGGCGGCTGCACAACCAGTCAGTGTGCAAGCAACATTATAAAATGTTCCCAGATCCCACTCAAAGTATGCATACTGCCATGCTCCATCAGTAACCTTATTACCCGTCGTGCAGAACGTTGAAATATCGCCGTCGGTGATGTCTGAAGCATCGGTGGGATCAACTGTCCACCCATAAAATGTTGGTGTCACGCCTGCTATCAGGTCTACCAAGCCCCGCCCCGGGTGGATCATCATGTTCTCATCCATGTGATCACCTCAGTGAAAGTACTCGACCTTCAGCACGCCGCTTGTCGCCCCCGTGCGGATGGCTTTGAACGCTGCGATCTGTGCTGCGCTGTTCAGGACGATGATGTCACCGACCTCGACCAACCGCCCTTCGCTGGACGTGGGGGCCGTACCATCTGATCTGATGCGGATTTGCGCTGTTTCCAGCGACATCTCTGCTCTCGTTGCATCACCGTATGTTCCCGATGTAAGTCCCGCGGCAGTTCCTGCAATCGTTTTCGATTCATACGCAAACGGCGATAAGCCGCCACCCTCGATGTTCTGAACATGCCGAACAATCGTATCGACTGTTCGTGCTGTGCCTGCAGGGGACTGTAGAGCCCCCCGCTTTACTTCGCTCATATCATCATCTCCGTACTCGCTGCCGGAAACCCGGTTCTAACTTCGGAAATTGTCATGGTCCATCGCCCCTTATGCTACCCGCACCGCTGTGACGACCACTAATGCGTCTGGCTGTGTGGCTCCAGTTGCGCTTGTCACCCGGAGAGTTCCTGCTGCTGCGATCTCGTATGCGGCATCATCGATCGTCGCCGCTCTCACAAGAGCCTTATCCGATCCAGATGCAGCCATGGCGTCTGTGATTGCGCTTGTGCCATTCTTGACTTGCAATGTCGTTGTCGCCACGCCCGCGCCACGTAGCACGAGATATGCATCCAGAACCCTGACCTTATGGGTCATGGTGATGTCGGTGTCGGCGAGCGCGCCAGCTGCGATGGGGATCATGAATGTCAGCGGTATGCCGCCGATCACATTAGACTCTGCCACCTCTTCCGCGTTGGCGCCATCGAGTGCGGCGAGTTCGGTATCGTGAGCGGCGAGTTCGGTATCGATCAGTCCGAACTCTGTTGCGAGTTTCTTCGCGAGAGATCCTGCCTCCTGCCGGAGACGTTTCGCCGTTATTGCTGTGTACATATTATTTTAACTCCTTTATGTTGTTAGTATTGTACTCGGAGAGAGAGTCCACAATAATAATTTAGGTACGTTATACTTAAGGTTATCTTATAGCATTACAACAATCTACAACCTTTGGGGTGATCACTCAAACAATGAAAAAAAGAAAAAAATAGGCATCTCGGTTAGATGCCAGATGCGTAGACCAGTGCCTTCGACTGCGTCACGACAGTCTGTGCCTCGTACCAGAATTGTAGTATCTGGTTCTTGGTCGCGTTCTCCATGTAGGTATAGAAGTGCAGTCCGAAATTCGGTGCGGTCTTCGTCACCTTCTTCCCATCGACGATCGTTGGATACTTGATGCTCGTCCCAGCGACCGAGAATTTCGGATCGTTGAACGTGTGCATCTCTGCGCCCGGGTTGTTTTCATCGAGACCGAGGACATAACTATCCGTCAGCCCGGTCGTCCGGTGTACCGTGAGATCGGCCTGTTTGACATAGATCGTGTCACGATTGATCATCTGCCCAACCGGTCTCTGATCGTTGAACTGCGTCCCGTCAAGGAAGTTCAGATATTCCTTGAGCTCATAGAACCCTGCTTTGTTTACGAACACCCGGGTGAGGTTGTAGTTATAGCCATCATCCTTGATGTCGAAATCCTGCGCAAGGTTCATCAGATCAGTCACAGGAGTTGCTGTTGCACCAGACCAGACCTCCACGTCAGCATCGAACACCGTCGTTGCTGCTGCTGCCCCACCGGTCATCGCATCAAGTATCGCCGTGTCCATCTGCTGCGCAAGAACGTATCCCGCTTTCCTGTATGTTCTCGCAACTGCAGCCTCGCCAGCGATCCCTTCTCTGATGATGTTCCGCGGGATGGCGACCTCAAAGCCCTTTGCCCGTGTGATCCCCGACCCGGCGGACGGTACCCCAAAGTCGATACGCGGAAGATCAGCCCCCACAATGTGAAGGGGGGCGGTCTGCTTCTTTGCATCCGCACTGGTGCCCTCATCATCATACATATACAAGAAGCTCGCCTTGTCTTCCTGTATAGGCTTGTCCATGAATTCTGCGAATTTCAGATTTGGTTCCAGAACCTCATATATCCGCCTGATCGCAACGCCCGGCTGAAGATAATCAGCCAGGTCTTTTCCCATACTTTGTCCTGTCATAATCTACGCCCCCGTGAGGGATATTATCGGTGCATTGAGCCCTACCAGGCAATTAACAATGTCGCCAACCGTTCCGCTTGCGGAATAGTGGAATGCAACGATTCCAACCCCGCCGCTTGCCGCCGTTACGAGCTGAATTTCTTCAGTGTTGTCGTCTGCGTAGTCGCCAGTAAGGTTGTGTTTGAGCTTTGCACACTGCCCGACCGTGAACCCGTTCGAGCCGTCAAGGTACACCTCTGCCTTCTGAATACAGGTGATTCCGCCGTATATTTCGACAAGAGCCGTCCGGTAGTACCCCCCTGCGAGTCGCTCACTGAGCAGGTTTGCTGCAGCATCGTTCGCAGGCTCCATGAACACTCCAGGAGTCGATACGATCTTCCCGATTACGAAAGTCTCACCATTCACTGCCTGCTCCACAACCGGAATGCCACCAGTAGCTACCCATGTGCACGCAACATCGTTCGAAATCGCTACCATGTTGCCTCTCGCAAGCGGAGACGCCCATGTGAGCGTTTTTCTGGTGACATTCTGCATGTCCAGTACGGTACCGGATGCAACCACGGTCGGGGCGCCCTCATCGAGGATGCACGCAATTATCGGCCCCTTTGTCGGATAGTTTCCAGTTATCGTGTCGCTTGAATCAGTCATTTATATCCCTCCGAGCATTCTATCACATACTGCCATGTCCTGGGTTTCCTGTGTTGCCGTCCCCGGGGCGGCAGCAGATACCGGCATGGTGTCGAATGGCGACTTTCCGGGTGATGCCGCTGCAACGAGTAGCTTCGCCTCATCGATCATGCTCGATATAGCTGCAACCTTCATCTCTCTGACGGATGCCATCTTCGCCTCGAGCTTTGCAAGGTCGATCACGCCGCCTGTCTGGAATGGTGCGCCGATAACGGATGCCGTCAGCATTCCCTCATATTCTGTCATGAGCTTATCTTTCTCGATTGCCTCAAGCGTATCTGTCTGTCCCTGCGTCACTGCCGCTGCGATCATCTTCTCGACGTCTATGTTCGGTGTCATCTCCGCGATTGCTGCGTCGAATGTAGCCCGATCGGCAACCGTCATCTCCGCTATTGCTGCGTCGTATTCGATCTTCTGCTTTGCGAGTTCCTCTGCGGTGCGCATGTTTCCCACCACATCGAACTCGGTCTTCTGCTTTGCCAGCGCCGTCTCGACCGCTTTGTCGAGAGCGTCCTGAGTGTATATGGCAGAGTTGCCCCCGCCGTCTGTTTCTTGTTCAGTCATATCATCACCTCTGTGATCTGTAATCGCTGCAACTACCATATCAAACCCTGATCCGATGAACGCCGGGTGTGCCGGCGCGAACACAAGAGATATGCCGGTCGGGTCGTACCCATCGATCAATCCTGTTTTCTTAAAGTCTGTCCCGATCTTTGTTGGAAGCCCGGCGACACTCCAACCACCCTTCCCAAGGGGGGTCCATGTGCCGTCTTTGATGTGCTTGGCAGCGTCCTTATCGGTGATTGCAGCAGTCGCCATGATCCATCCGTCCGCAACCCATGCCCGCACCCCATAGCCGATATGCGATCTGTTGTCGAATGCATAATCGCAAGCATGTGGGTCTTGTGCCGCACATGCCCGAATCGGTACGCCAGGAATGCCCGCCACAATCTGTTCAGCCGAATCCTGGGTGACCCCCCAGCCGGCCAGGTTCTTTGTGTCGAGCTTGATTAGCCGCCCTTTTATCATCGCAGCATGAGCAGGTATGCCCTGCTCTTTGCCGGTCGCGGCGACGAACTGTTCAGTACCGAACTGAATTGACGCCGCCTTGATCACTGTCCATGTGTGATCTGTCTTCTTATACAGCCGTTTCCACGCCGTCCAAGCAACTGAAAAAGCGTTTTTCGCTGTGCCAGCCTTCTTTATCGCGTCATAAATTTCTGCGAGTTTGTTTATCTGTGCGAGTGTCAAGGGGATGTCTTCTGCCGATGTAGGAAAACCCGCCTTTTTCGCAGCACTAATCGATTTATAAGGCATACATCACTATGTGTCTGGTTGGATATATAAAGGATAGCATAACGTCATGTTACGATATTATCTATAATCGCCATTATTCATCCATCGGCTTATCGCGATCGAAACCGGCTCGTACTCGTACTTCGCCCTCGGAGATAATACCCCTATCGGCCATCTCTACGAGCATATCGTAGGGTACGGGTATCTGGGACAGCGGTTCCGCCGCAATCGAGATAGAATCAGGAGCGATGTTGAACTCCGGCAATCGAGGCTTAATAATCTCCGCCATGAACGCATTGAATAGGGTTTCACGGAGTGATTGGAGAGCGACAAGTTCCTGAGCTGATACGGCAGTGCCCGCCGACGTCCACGAACCCCCGACATCCCCTGCTCCAACGTCCGACTGCAAGAGTGCGCGGTCGATCTGTGTACCCCGCCATTCGAGATACGGCACGATGGCAAACCCGGTCTTGGATTCTATCATCGATACCTCCCGTCCAGCCGAGATGATGTCCTCGTTAGCCCCGATTTGTTGCAATGCCGCCGTATCTTTGTCTTGCGTCGCCTGCGCTGCGAGCGGGGTGATCGCCTTCTCCTTGATCATGTCAGCAAGCAGTTTCAGGTTGATATGCAACCGTCCCATGCCATATCGAGCGATAAACTGGTCATAATAGAATGCGGCGTTCATCTGCGATTTGAGCGGTGTCTCAACCCCGAGCGTCATCGATTCACCATAGATGCCATACGTATTTCTTCCCTTGATGTCCACGAGTTCCGTATCATCTGCCCAGATACGGAATAGCCCCACGTCCTCCCGTTCATAGGACACCTGATGGTCCCCGCCCTCATCCTGTATGATCTGCGTCACTGCCCCCCTAACCAGCGCGTTCTCTACTGTGCCCGGGGTCTCATGCTCTGTCAAGAGAGACATATAGCTCATCGGAAGCATGCGCGGCGCGATGAACTCGCCCCCATCAGATTTTAGTCCAACGATACAGGTCCCCATTTCGCATACGGACCGTATAACGTTTTGGAGGAGCTGTGAAAAATCAATAGCTGATGCCAGTGCGCGTATCTTCTCGGCGTCCTTCTCGTCGCCGATTATGGTTGCTCCGTTCGTGATTTTGAGCGCGATGTTCTTGAATCCTCGTAGCACCTGCCCATTTTTCATCCCCCTGGCAATGCCAGAATATCCCATAAATATGTTTGTGGTGTTGAGCTTATACAACCCGAAATAGGATGATGTGGCGGAATCCCGCACATCCGGAGTCCCCGCGATGGCGGCTGCCAACATCTCGATCGCCTTAGTTTCGGACGGTGTCGTTGCGGCATTCAGGCTGTGTTTCGACAGATGCCGCCTCACCGATGCGATTGATATGTCGTGTCCCGATGTCTCTGTCACGGCTGCTGCGATCATGCTCGGGGCGTCACCGGATGCTGCGAGTCGCACTACTTCACCGCCTACCCCGGCGCGGTCAATGTCAGAACTACGTGACATCAGAATTCCTCCTCTTCTGTCGTGGTCATTTCTTCATACTCCCCGATTCTCTGCCCAGTCCGCCCGATGACCGCCATGCCCGGGATCGGACCATACGCCGAGTTCACGGCGATATAGGCGTCTACGGTGCGCCATGCTCGTTCCTGCAACGATGCTATTGCCACATCAATGTCGTCTTGGATGGCGATGTCCCCCACCTTCACGCTCTTCGTTTGCGTACCGGTCATGCGATTATGCGTGATTATTCCAGCTTTTGACAGATCGAGCGATGCAAATTTCAGCATGTCATCGGATGCCGGGGGCGTGAGTCCTTCTGCCTGCACCCTGGCTTTGATCTCGCGGTCGGCTTGATCGATGATAGCATCCTGTATTGCTGTTGAGAGCGTGGTTCCCGTGAGTAATGTTAGTTCCGCGTTTGTGCAGTATGCCATATTATCATCAACCTCTTATAATTGTATGAAGTCAGTCCTGTATTGGTTTTCCCCCACCGGGACACATCGATCGTTCTGGGGTTCTACGATATAGATCATGTCTTTGCCATCGATCAAGAGGTTGTACGCGTGATAACTGTCGTCCGTATAGCCCTCGCAGTATGCGATCGTGAACGTGGTCTTGTATTGCTGTCCGATCTTGAATATCTTGCAGCGCAGGGCTCTTGCGAAATCGTCGCAGTCGAACCACTCGGGATGATAGGCGTGTGCATTGACATTGTCGTTATGAAGCCATGCCTCAAATTCTGCCCGGGTTGGTGCACTGTAATCGGTATCTGCGATGCGTATATGCGCAGCAGGGAACTGATATTGCAGTATCCGTCTGATGTACTGCGACGATCTGTGCTGCAGGGTCGTGAACGGTCGCGGGATGTCGTCCGGCTTTTCACAGAGATAGTAGCAGAGTCGTTGTTTGATCGTTGTCATATTATCACATGTCCGCCGTATATTCCACAATTAGCCCGAGGATCACGACGTCGTTGGAGAATGTGTCTGACGCATGATCTGCATCTCGTTCGACGGTGAGAAGCACCACATCCCCCTGAACGATGGAGGAGAAGGCTGAGGAATCTATCGTGAACATCCATTGGTTCAACATCTCATATGCCGAGATGGCTATAATATTGTCGGAATCGTTGTTATCATGTTGGAAGTATACGCCCGGTGGCGTCCCGAATTTGGCGTTGATGTCGAAAACCACGTTATGGTCTGATGAGTCGGATGCATCTACTGTCCACAATATCTTTACCGACGACAAAGACACAAAATCCTTAGGCAGTCCAAACCGATACACAACTTTCTGAACCGATGACGGATCAAGCGCAACGCCCGTAGATGTAGGGTCGCCTGACGTATAGTGATGTGCGGCAACGAGAAATGTCCGGGTTCTGTCTGTGTGCACGCTTGCGCCATGTGCTTGCGGCGCATTGTTTGCAGTCACATCCGCGCCATCGTCGACGTTGAGGATCGCCCGCGCCTCTGCCGCGGTCATCGCAGCAATGCCGCCGGTTGCTTTGCGCCCGACGATCCGCGAGGCAGCAACAGTTAGCGCCGCCGGTGTGTTATCCGTATCGGCATACAAGATCGAGTATGCATCGTATAGTGACTTCAAGACCCGTGATTTTTGATCGGTCACCATATCGTTGTATTCTGATGCCGGGAGCTGCTCGTTCGCCGCCGGACTGTTTGGGTCTACTGCAGTTTGTTTCGTATCATCCCAGCTAATAAGAATTCCCCCTATTTAATTTCTGTATCGATTCCTTATCGGTCAGATCATCCCATGTCATCAGATTCAGCCTCCATCTGTAGTCGTTCTCGTAATGCGCCTCGCAGTTCTCCAGACACGATTTCATGTTCGCGTATCATATCGGCGAGTGCAGCATACTGTCCTTTCAGTTCTGTTATGCGATTACTCGTCTGCTGTAGTTGCTGCTGTAGCATTTGCGTCCTCATTACTTCTTTTTTCTGTTCTGGCATGGGGGGTTCTGACATGATTCACCTATTTGTGTTGCTATCCTAATATAGTTTTATGCGTTCTGCTCTACAGATACGGTTCCAGTCCCACAGCCCGTCTCGGCTGTTTCGGGGAGATAGAATATCCCTGATGCACCCACGTTCTGAGGAGCGATCTTATTTGCAGCAGGTTCGTTGATATAATCCCCGAATCCTATGCGGACAGTTGTCCCATCGGCAACAGTGGTGGCGGCTTTGTTTATCGTCGCCCAAGCATTGGCCCATGATTTGCCATCTTTAGCATCATCGCCGGCGGTTTTGACATAATGGTCAGCATCATCATATCCAGCATTCAATTTATTGATTTTTGATCCATTTGTCCAAGCCGATTTAAGTGTATTTGTTGTTATATCTCCTGATTGTTTTACTGAAGATCCACCACTGGAATCACGATATATTCCGTGTACCCCACCCGGATTATAGTATCCTATTAAATCATCGATTTGAACAGATATGTTCATGGGAACCTCATTTATCCCAGCTGAGGAATTAAATGAAACCTCGCCAATAAAATTATAATTTGTCCCATCGTCACGAAATATTTTAATTTTGATTCCAGACATGGTTCCTTGACAATAGGCAAATGCTTTTGTTAACATGATTGCAGCACTTGCCGAAGTATTTAAATCAATAATTGTATATAATGATGATGTACCACCGCCCACTACTGCAGCATTACCTACGATTTGTTGATATGTCATCTCGTATCACCCGATCACGAATTTGATCTTCGATCCGGATGGTGCTCGCAACTCCAGATCGCCAGACGATGATTTGATGTATTTGCCCGTCTGCATGAGTAGTCCGTTCGCATTGATTTGAGCGATAACAGTTGATTGAATTGAAAAAGCATGGGCATTATAGGTTTTGTATCCCAACCTATTATCGGATGTGCCAGTATAATATATCCGGTGATTGGCATCTCCTCTGAAATCTATGTTCAGCCGGTTGGCGCCATCCGTCCCAGTGGTCAGCCCCGATATTTTTGTGCACTCACTTATCAGTCCATTGTTCATGTCGAGAGTCGTGGAAGATGTCATTGACATCCCGCCGATATTCGTAAGCGATCCATCGTTCATATTGATGCCGGCTTCGCTGTTCATCGTCCCGCCAGCCAGGAGCAGGACCTGCTCATATCGCACCGAATCCCCAGCCACAGCCCCGGCAGCAAGGTTCTTCAAGATTTTCGACTGTATGTCGAGATCATCCGCAGTGATAAGTTGCGTTTCCGAACCGTCTACCTCCCACAAACCACCCGCAGCGACGAGGTCCGACAAGCTCATCTCGGCATTGTTCAGATCCTCAAAAAAGATGTCCGCAGTGGCATATAGTTTGAGATCGCCTGCTGCCCGCACATGCAAGTTCTGTACGCTCGACGACTCGAGTATCAGCCCGCCATACAATGCCCCATCGAAAGCCCGCAAATATCCCCATAGATTATCTGAACCAGACTCATAGAGTTCGAGTGCATGGTCTTCTCTCATATCGAGATCAGTGTATAGGCTCTGATCAGTTGTGATGTGCTTGTCAGTCCGCATGTACCGGTACCCGAGCGGGTCTATGAGCCCAGTGGCATACAGATCGTCTGCGATCACGCCCTCGGTCCCGCTAACATAATCGGGATTCACTGCCGCGGTCAGCCGCCTGAGTTGCTGCTGCGCCTGATCCTTCGAGAACTCAACCTCCACAAAATCGTTTGCGGGGGCATGAGTGTAGCTGATCCGGGTGATGCGCATGTTGTCGGTCTCGATCTTTGAGTAGCCCGAAAACGCTATCTTCTGATACAGTTCGAGATCCATGCGTTGTCGTAATC
>Ga0209121_10002077_pt1 | contig 20634 bp, 22 predicted proteins | sample Cruoilmetagenom3_FD_187292 | JGI IMG/M metagenome (GOLD analysis project Ga0209121, IMG submission 187292) | Oil polluted marine microbial communities from Coal Oil Point, Santa Barbara, California, USA - Sample 3 (SPAdes) (version 2) | ecosystem: Environmental > Aquatic > Marine > Oil seeps ...
AAATAAAGAATCTATGGTTACAGATTCTAATTTTTGTTGTTGTAAAAATAACAATAACTGTTCCAAAACAGCAACAGATTTATCGCTAGTATCGTGTAAGAGAATAACATCTCCTTTTTTAAGATTTCGCGTAGCTCTTTTTAATATGGTTTTTTCGTTTAAATCTGTAGTGTCAAGAGATCGTTTACTCCAACCAACTGCTTGTAATTTTACCGCTTTTATAGCGCGTTTTATTCTTGGGTTTGTAACACCAAAAGCAGGTCTGTACAGTTGTACATTTACTCCAATTTGTTGTTTAATGATCTTGTTGGTATGTTGTAACTCTTCTATTATTTTTTCAGTAGACAAAAAGCCAAAATTATTGCTGTGTGAATAGGTGTGATTGCCAATAGTATGTCCTTGCGCTACAATATTTTTAAAAATTTCAGGATGCATTTCTATATGTTTACCAATACAGAAAAAAGTAGCTTTTGCATTATAGCTTTTAAGAAGCGCCAACACTTTAGGTGTAAAATCTGGGTTTGGTCCATCATCAAAAGTAATGGCTACTTGGTTTTTTGTGGTTTTATGATTGGCGTTTAAGGCTTTAATATGATAATTCCATCCAATAAAAGAAGAGCCAGCAATAGTAATTAATAACCAAGTGAATAAGAATACAACAATAAACCAAAACGAAACACTAAAAAAGGCGTAAGCAATAAGTAACCCAATTAAAATAAAGCTGGAAACAATATTTACCGTTTTAAAATTTAACATTGTTGTAGTACAGTGAAACTATGATTTTCTCCACGATACTGGTTGTATAACAAGATGGTTTTTATTGAAGCCGTTGTTGTGTTGTTACCTTTTACAACCTCAGGAATGGTTTGTGTTTTTAAAATTTTTGAAGCTAACCAAAACCCGAAAGAAGATGCTGTGTTAAACTCCCCACTTATATGTTTGTAATTGGCTATTGCTACGTTTTGAAATCCTTTAGAAAGTGTATGGTAATAAGTGTCAAAATCTACATCGCCATTATTACCAAGAACTAGAAGATCTATGTCATTAATACTAAGATTATTTTCTTTTAAAAACTGTAATGCTTCTTGTAAAACTTCATTTTCTGGCAAGGTATTGTATGTTTTTAAAGCAACAACTTCTGCGTATGAAGAAGGGTTTTTTTCATTAGAAAGCACAAAAAAATTAGCACCTTCACCAAATACAGCACCTTTAGTATTGGCCTTTAAAACTTGCGAAACTTTTACAGGTTCTGTTTTAATATGATCTACAATTTTATGTATTGCTGTGGTATGGTCTCCTAACTCATCAACACCACCAATAAGGATGTTTTTTTCTTCGTTTAGTTCTAGTTGTAATTTTGCGTCTAACAGTGCAGATTCAAAAGAATTACTAGCATGTACGTATGTAAAATTATAGCCTTTACACTGTAGGTCTAAGGCAATTTGTCCACCAACCGTATTGTGTGTAGATTGAATAAAAGAAGTAGGAGTAAGGTATTGCTCATCATTATCTATAATAGCACTAACAAATTTTTCTGAATCGCGTACACAACCCATTCCTGTTCCTGTAATAATAGCATCTACACGCTCTAAGCCAGCTTCTTTTAGTGCTAATTTTGAAGCAACAACACCCATTTTTATACCTTTTGCCATTCTTCTTGCAGCAGCAGGAGGTATAAAATCTTTGTATTTAGGATTGATAACAGTAATAACATTTGCTTCATGGTCTTCAATTTCATTTAAAAATGAAGTGTTTTCAAATGTTTTTTGAGCTGAAATGGAGGCGATACTATTTATATATACTTTTTTCATGGTTATTGCTCTTTTGAAAATATTACAGTGGAGCAGTTTCCTCCAAAACCAAAGGAATTAGACATAATGGTTTGTAGTGGTTTTTCTTTAAGTTCTAGTTGCGGAGTAATATTAAATTCCTTCATCTGTGTTTTAAAATTCAGATTAGGATAAATCACATTATTTTGCAAGGCTAAAACCGAATATACCGCTTCAATAGCACCTGCAGCAGCAAGTGTATGTCCTGTGTATGCTTTGGTAGAGCTAAAATCTGGAACGTTTTCACCAAATATTCTTATAATAGCTCGTCCTTCAGATAAATCATTATTACCTGTTGCAGTTCCGTGTGCATTTATATAATCTATATCTTCAGGATTATAGTCTGCAACGTGTAATGCTTTTTGCATGGCAAGGGTTGCTCCATCTCCATTTTCTGAAGATGCTGTTTGGTGGTAAGCATCATTAGCATTACCATAGCCTTTTACGTAAGCAAGTACTTTTTTGTTTTCTGCTTGTACTACCTTATCCGATTCTAAAACTAAATAAGCAGCAGCTTCACCAAGGTTTAAACCTTTTCGGTTTTCATCAAAAGGAGTGTTGTAAGTGTCTGATAAGATCATCAAGGTTTTAAAACCATTGATGGTAAATTTAGATAAGCAGTCTGTACCACCAACTACTACACGATCTAATTGGCCTGATTTTATTAATCGTGCACCAAGCATAATAGCGTTTGCTGCAGACGAGCAAGCTGTACTAATAGTGGTAACTAAAGATTTTTCTATCCCTAATTGCTCTGCAATTTTTTGGCTAGAATCACCAGCATGATGTCCTTCAATATATTTTTGTGATTCTTTATTTTCTAAATAATCATAATAATAACGCTCTGTCATGTCCATACCACCAACACTAGTAGCAGAAACTAAACCTGTTTTATACGCGTTAATATTTGTAATACCTGCATTCGTAATAGCTTCTTTAGCAGCTATAGCGCCAAGAAGTGCCGTTCTAGAATAATTATTGTCTGCTGGTAAAGCAAGTTGTTGCTCTAAGTTTTTATTAGTAAAATCAATTTCACCAACCATAATATCATTTACATGATTGGTTTTAATTTTAGAAACGCGAGAGATTCCTTTTTTACCTTGTATAAGCGATTGGTAATTTTCTGCAACATTGTTTCCAATGGCAGATATAATTCCCATTCCTGTTATAGCAACTCCTTTACTCATAGTATCTTCCTGCAAAAGCAGGAATCTTTTTTTATAGTTTTATCTTTTTTTGTCATGAAAACAAGAGTAATATTTAATGTATTATTCTTGTTTTAATGACGCTCTCTTTCTTTATGTTAGAGATTCCTGTAACAACAGGATTGTTTTATTTAGATCTGTGCTCTGTAATATAAGCAGCCATAGTATTAATAGACTCAAAAATAGAACGTCCTTCTTTTGGGTCTGTTAATTTAATACCATAACTTTTATCTAACATTACAATTAACTCTAAAGCATCAATAGAGTCTAAACCTAATCCATCACCAAAAAGCATATCATCATTTGCTATGTCTTCTGTAGTCATATCTTCTAAGTTTAATTGCTCAATGATATTTTCTTTTAATTCTTGTTTTAATGCGTCCATACTATGTATTATATAATTTTATTATGTCTTGTTTGTTATGTTTGGTTGTGCCTTTTGCAGACACTAAATATAAAAATGCTTGGTAGTTGTTTTCGTTATCAAATTCTACCCAACCACAAAGTACTTGATCTGCCTTGTTGCTTGATAATAAACTATTTGTGTACGTTAACAAATGCGTAGCGTTAAACGAGTCAAAGATAAAAAAACTATTTTCAGAATACAGCTTATATTTTATACTTATCTCACCAATACAAATATTTGGTAATGTGTATACAAAAACGGCTGGACTAGGAAAATAACTTTCTTTATTTTGAATAGATTCTTGATGTTTTCGGTCTGTATTTAAACTAGAAGCTTTGTTAGAAAATACAATAGCAATATTGTTTTCTTCATCTTCGGGAAGGTTTTCGTTTTTTAATAAAACATCTGCAGCCAAAAAAGCAAGTTTGCTTAAATTATCCATTTTAAAAAACTTAGGATATTTGGTGTTTTGGTTTTTGTACGCTGCTTTTATAAATTGGGTAAACGAGTTTTCTTCTTCTTCTTCTTTATATACCACAGAACCGTTTAAAGAAACGCAATTGTTCTTTATACTACAAAAAGATTTTATGTGGTAATTTGTATTCATGTATTATGCTTTACTAAAGGTAAACATGGTATGGTATTCTCCAATTTCGATGTCTTCTTTAAGTTGTAAACCTGCTTCGTTTGCTATGTCTTTAAATTCTGTTGCTTTATACATTTTAGAGTTTCCGTTGGCAATTACTGTAAAGTACAGCGATGTAGCTTCTAAAATAAACTTAGCATTATCAAATTTTTGTCGGTCTGTAAAGGTTTCTATAATGATTAGTTCTGAGTTCTCATTCATAGAACTCACACAGGTTTTAAGTACTTTTAAAATCTCTTCTTTAGAGAAACAGTCTAAAAATTGACACATCCAAATGGTTTCTGCATCACTTGGTATGCTTGGGTTTTCTGAAAGCCAATCTATTTCATGACCTTGAACTCTGTCTTGAAAACCTGCTGTTTTAACATTGGCTTTTGCTTTGTTTAATTGACCAGGAAGATCAATCATAGTAATATTAACATCACTATTATAAGCGCAGCATTTAAGAGTGAATTTTCCTGTGTTTGCACCAATATCGAATATTTTTTTTCGGTCTTTTTTAAATAAAATCTCTAAGGCTTCCGAAAAAATATCATCAGAATAATGATGATCAAATTCAAACCAAGATTGTTGTTGTAAAGGTGGAAGTTGCGATAAACCTTCATAAACCGTATTCCAGTTTCCTAATTCTTTTAAGCCTTTTGGTTTACCTGTTTTTATTGCTTCATCTAAATGAAATAAGCCTTTATAGCATACTTCGTTTGTAAAGTTAATATTTACGTTAACCGTTTCATTATAGGCTAAAAAGTAACCAATAGTGGTAAGCGCATAATGTTCGGTTTCGTTTTTTGAAACAATATTAGCGCTTTCGGCTATTTCTAATAATACACCAACACCATAATCGCTAAGTTTTAATTCTTCAGCAATAGCAGAAACAGTAATGCCTCCTTTTTTTCTTTTTTCGAAAATAAGATCGAAAACGCCAAGTTTTCTTAAAGAGACTGTTGCTTGAAATACAAAAGGAGCAAAGGCTATTTTTTGTGCTTCTTGAATTGCGTCTATAGCTTTTATAGATGAATTGGACATAGGTTAATTTGTTTTTTGAAATAAGATTGCTGTATTACAACCACCAAATCCGGAAGCTGTTTTTAAAAATCTATTTATGTTTTTTTCTGTTGTTTCTGTAATAATATTTAATGGTTTGCTAACGCCTAAAGTTTCAAAACCTAGTGATTTGTATAAGGTGTTGTTTTTTAATGCGTGCATACCAACAATGGTTTCTACCAATCCCGAAGCACCTAAACTATGTCCAAAATATCCTTTTAAACTATTTAATGGTACATTACTTAATTGCATTCTGTTAAATGCTATAGCTTCCATTTCATCATTAAACATGGTTGCTGTACCATGAGCAGAAATAAAATCTACATCTGCTGCTGTAATATTAGCTTGTTTAAAAGCAGATTGCATACTTCTATACAAACCTTCTCCTGTTCTTGAAGGACCAGAAATATGGTTGGCATCATTACAAGAGCCTTCTCCTAAAATAGTAACAGCTTCTTTTGCTAAATTAGTATCTTTATTGGTAACCAAGGCGCTTGCTGCTACTTCACCAATATTAATACCTGTTCTGTTAGCATCATAAGGTTTGCAAGGCTCGTTGCTTAAAGCTTGAAAAGAATTAAAACCAGATAAAATAAACTCTGTAATTACATCTCCACTAGCAATAAACACATGGTCATATACACCTTGTTGTATGTATCTTTTTGCAATAGCAATAGCTAAAATACCAGAAACACATGCGTTAGAAACTACAATGGCATTATTTGTAAAGCCAAAGAAATTTTTAATTTGATTGCCTAGTTCACTTAAGTAAGCTCTGTCTTCAGAAAAAGGATTATTAGCATCTAAAGCATCTACGTTACCTTTGGTAGTTGAAATAATTAAGCCAACACGATCATTTAATGGCACGTTAGAAGCATCTATAACCTTACTTAATGAAGTAATCATCATTTGCTCTAAGCGCGTATAATCTGCTTTAGGATGTAGTTTATTAAAGTTTTCTTGTAATTTTTGGGTATTAATTAACGAAGTATAAAAAGGTTCTGGTAGTATTGATGTGTCGTCTATACGTTGTAAACCAGAGATTTCCTCGCTAATTTTAGCAACAACAGCTTCGCTAGTAAAACCTAATGAAGAAATAATATTGTTATGTGATACGTAAATCTTACTCATTAATTAAGCCTACATTTTTTTTCCATTCCATAAAGAATTCAGGAATTGTTAATGATAAATCTCCTTCTCCTATTTTATCTACAAAAACCTGAACCGTTGTTCCTGTGCATACTAGCTGATTGTCTTGGTTATAAATTTCATAACGAAACATCATTTTAGCAGCAGGACTATCTATATAAATGGTTTTAATAGTAGCAATGTCTCCATAGCGTAAAGGTAGTTTGTGGTCTGTGCTAGATTTTACAATTGGAGTTGCATAACCGTGTTTTTTTTGGTCTAGGTAAGAAATACCATGTTTTCTACCAAAAGATTCACGACCATCTTCAAAATATTGAATATAATTTCCATGCCAAACAATACCAAGCGGATCTGTTTCTACAAAACGTACTCGTACTTGGCTAGTATGTTCTACTAGTTTTGTTTTAGACTGCATTTTTCTTTTCATTATAAACAATAGCAATTAATGTGGTTACTATAAAAAATAAAAATAGTAAACCTATTTCAGGTACAATTTTTAAAAGGCCTGTGTTTCGTAAAAATACATCGTAAAATGCATTTAAACCCCAATTCATTGGAGAAATATTAGATAAAGTTTGCATAAACTTAGGCATAATAAATACAGGAACCCAAACACCACCAAGTGCAGCTAAAATAACTACAAAGGTTGCACCAAAAGGAGCAGATTGTTCTTGGGTTTTTGCAATAGTACCTAGTAATAAACCTAAGCCAATTGCTGCTAAACCAGAGAATATGGCAACAATAAAAAGTAGTGGTAAACGTCCTGAAATATCTAAAGTAGGAAGTCCCATTGCAGGAAAAAGATACACACCAATAGCTAGCATTAATATAAATTGAATGATGCAAACACATAAATAAACTAGTGTTTTACCACCTAAAACAGTTGCGTAAGAAACAGGATTGGTACGTAAACGTACAAAAGTACCTTGGCTTTTTTCTTTTACTATATTGATAGATAAAGGAACAATTATGAAGAAAATAGCAAAAAGTGTCCACGCAGGAACATTGTGTTGCACAGAGTTTGGTAGTACTTCTTCTTCATTTTTTACAGGGAAAATTTCTTTAAAACTAATAAAGTTATCGGTTTCAAAAATAGCCTCGGTTGGGTCATCTGTTATTTGTTCTTGAAACGCTTTATAGATAGATTGTGTTTCAATTTTAGAAATCATTTTGTCTATTCCATTTTTTACCGAAGCTTTAAAAGTAAGCTGTGTAGCAGGATCAAAATAAAGTTTTACTTCTTTTTTAGGAATAGGAATTGTTTCGGTTTCACTTGCTTCGCCTAAACCAAATTTAGAAATGATTCCTTCTACGTTTTGGTTTACTTTTTTCTCTAAATCGGAAGAAAGATGCTCAGGAATAATAATAGCAAGTTGATTTTTACCTGAAAAAACTAAATCTCTAGCTATTGTTTCGTTTTCCTTTACTATAACTTGAAAGGTGTTAGAGTTTGCTAAGCCATCTTGAATGGTTTGTGCAACGGTTCCTTTATCATTATCTACTATTAAAACAGGGATTTTAGTATCGCTAATGGTTTTAAAAGTACTGTCTTGAATAATGGTAATGGTAATTATAAGTACTAATGGCATGATAAACAATACCACAAGACCACCAAAATCTTTAATGAGTAATAAATACTCTTTATATGCTGAAGCCCAAAGTTTACGCATGATCTCTTAAAGCTTTTCCTGTTAAATTTAAAAATACCTCTTCTAGATTGTGAGCACCTTCTTGTTTGTTTATTAAGTCGGCAGGTTTTCCTTTGGTGATTAATTTACCATGATCTATAATGGCAACTTTGGTACAAAAGGCTTCTGCTTCATTTAAGTGGTGTGAAGTGTAAATAATAGTAGTTCCTTTTTTATTTAAATCTTGAAGAAACTCTATAATTACATTTTTTGATTGTACATCTACACCAACAGTTGGTTCATCTAAAAACAATACTTTTGGTTCGTGTAAAATACTTGCAATAAGGTTTATTCTACGTTTCATACCACCAGAAAAGGTTTCTATTCTTTTATTGGTAAATTGCGATAATCCTAATATTTCTAAGTACTCGTTAATTTTGTTTTTCAACTTTTTACCATGTAAACCATACATGCTTCCAAAATATTTTAAATTTTCAAAAGCAGTAAGTGTAGGGTAGAGTGCATACTCCTGAGGTACAATACCAATAAGTTGCTTTAGTTCGTTTTTATGGGTTTGATAGTTTAAACTATTAATAGTAAAAGATCCAGAAGTGGGTTTTATAAGCGAGCAAAGTATAGAAATTAGTGTTGTTTTTCCTGCTCCATTAGGACCTAGAAGTCCGAAAATTTCTTTCTCTTCAATGAACAAATCCAAATCGACTACCGAAAAATTTTCGGCAGTTTTATATTTTTTAGAAATATGTTCAATTTTAATCATATTAAATAGCCTTTTTTAAAGCTTTAAAAAATAGTTCTTCTTTATCTGCAAGAATCTCTAATTGTGATGCTACTTCATTATAACCATCGGCTTTAGCACCTCTGTTTTTGTAAATACGTGAAGCGTCTACAGCAAAATCACGCCAAATATCACCTATTTGTGTCATTTCTTTAGAGAGTTCGGAAAGCTTAGGGTTGTTTAGTATTTTGCTAGATTCTTGTAAAAAAGCAGCAAAAATATAACGAAAACCTCCACCACCAGTTCCTATTTCTTCTTGCATTCTAACAATCTGCCCTAGGTAATGGTTGGCTTTTTTAGTTCCTAATTTTTTAGGCCATTTTCGTATTTGTTTTGCAGTATATCTAATTCCTTTTACACCAAGAATAGGCATTGGTGCCAGCATATCTCTACAGGTGTGTTTAATACCTTTAACTATTGCTTGTTCAAGATTTAGTTCTTTAGGAAAATTTGTAGGATAGTAAATATGTCCTTTTGGTGGTAATGCACCTTTTGCAAATCTTACTTTTTCAAGCTCTTTGTCTGTTAAAGTAGTAACGGTTTCCATAACCGGATCACTAATTAAATAGGTGTTTTCTTCTTTGCCATAAACCACTAGGTTATGTGCATTAAAATGAAAGCGATACTCGTCTGGAAAATAGCTTAAATTATAAACACCAACTTGTAAACCAACAGGATTATTGTTGTTTAAATTATTATCTAAAACCGCTTTTGCTTTTTTAGGATCTTTAAATTTTTCGCGTTCTATTTTTATACCTACACGTTTAGCGAAACGTTTAAAAATAAAACCAGGCATTGCTCTGTACGTAATAGCAGGAGCATGATTCACCTTTAAAAACGGAATATAACAAAACAGTAAACCAGAACCAATACCAAATACCATAGGTTCACTAACGTTAAAGCCGTGATGTTTCATTAAATTAGAAACCACACCATTTTCGCAATGCGCAGATTGATGGTGTGTAAAGTTAATTTGCATGTTCAATATTTTTAAGTTGCTTTATGGTAATGTCAAAAATATCTGCATATTTTTGAAGGGTTTTATTCGATAATTTTTGGAATACTTTTGGTTTAAAATGACGTTTTACACGCCATTGCCATAAACCTACATAACTAGCTAAAATTTGAAGGTCCATTTTATGGAGTTCCATATAATATTCAATTGGGCTAGTTTGGTTGTTGTGTACTCTTTTTTTTGCGTCTTCTATACGTTGGTTTATTTCGTCAATTGCATTGTCTAATGCAATGGTTTTTGGGTCCCAACCTGTGGTGTGTGCTGTAGTATATTCGCCATTTTCGTCTACTGCATAGCACAATTCTCTAAAGTTTGCAGACTCTAAATTACTTTTATCCTGAGGTACTTCGCTTTTTTTCATAACCCTTAATTTTTAGGTATTTCTTGAATAAACAAATTCATCTCACAAGATAATAATTCTTTGTTTGAAGTTGAAATAGTACACACTAAAGTACAAATGCTATAATTATCTGCATCAAATCTAGATTTTAAATTAGCTTCAGATAATATGGTTTCTCCCATTTTAGGAGTAGCAAGAATAGTTACTTTTTTTATGGCAGAAATAAAGCCAATAAGTTTTGTGCCTTCTCCTTCAAGATCATCTTCTTCAAAATAACTTTTACCAACAATAGAAGAACAGGTCTGTGCTGCATTTTCAATGAGACCTACTTCATTAAATTGCTTGTTTTCATCTAAAAAAATACAATCTTCTTTTATTTTAAAGGAAGTTTTTACATGTTCATCATCAATAGATAACACATGGTCTACCATTAAAAATGGCGCACGATGAGGTAGAAATTTTGTGATATCTAATGATGTGAATTTATTCATTACGTAGCAATAACGGTTTTCATTTCTGCAGTAGCAATTTCTTCCTTATTTTGGTTAAAGGCCTTCACTTGTACCATGGTTATTCCCATAAATTCATGAAGTATTGATGCTTGGGTAGTTATGGTTTCGTTTAGCTTAGGTAATTGATGTACTTCTACTTTTTTTATAGAACCAATATAACCTGTTGGTGCTTCTTCTCCTTTTAAAAAATAGTCATAACCAGTATGTAAAGCAACGGTTTGTGCTAGGTTTTCTATAATGCCAGACTCTAAAAAGTAATTGTCTTGTACAAAAAGATTTGTGTCTAGAATTTTAAAACTAGATACAATTTTATCTGCAGAAAAATCTAGCAAAGTGTCTACCATTACAAATGGTGTTTTTTGCGGTATTAGATGTGATATATCTGTTATTGGTAAATTCATTTAGCAAACAGTTAATAATGCGTAAGCGTAAGCAAAACGAGCACTTTCTGGTACAGATAAAAGAATATTGTCTCCTTTTTTTAGTTTTCCTGAGTGTACTAATTCTTCTAACATAATGTAGATAGAACCAGCACCAACATTACCAACTTTACTAAGGTTCATGAACCAGTTTTCCCAAGGTATTTTTACACCTTGTACTTCCATTTCTTTGTATAAAGTATCTTTAAAGTAATACGAAGAAACGTGTGGTAAGTAATAATCTATATCTTCTGGTTTTAGGTTGTGTTTTTCAATAGCCTTTTTTAAGCTATCTACACCTTTTACCAATATGTTTTCACTAAGAAGTTTTACGTCTTGCTTCATAGCAAATAATGATTTTTTACTCCATTGGTCTGAAGGATATTCACTCCAAGGTTTTAAAAATCCGTCTTCTAATTTGTCTCCTCCAGCATACATACAAGCTTCTACTTCATGTGCGTAAGAGTAGCCTTCCATCCATTCAATTTTTAATGGTTGCTTTCCTTTTGGTTCGCTTTCTAATAAAACAGCTCCTGCTCCATCAGAGAGCATCCAACGTAAAAAGTCTTTATTAAAGGCTAGTATAGGGTTTTCTTCTAGTGTTTCTAGATGTTTTACTTCTTCTTCAAAAGTATCAGACATCATCCAAGAAGAGGTACGCTCAGACCCTGTGCATACTGCATTTTTGGTTTCACCAGATTTTACAGACATGTAGCCATATTTAAGGGCATTCATACCAGAAACACAAGCACCAGAAGGTGAATTAATTTCTAGGTTTCCGTTTTTTAAAAAACCATGAACCATAGCAGCATGTGATGGTAAAATTTGATCTGGACTAGAAGTACCACAAGAAAGTAGCTCAATGTCTTCGGTTTTAAAATCTTGGTCACATAATGCAACAACAGCTTCTTTTGTTAGTTGTGCATTGTTGTGAGTAATATTACCATCGTCATCAATAGCGTAATATCTAGTTTTTATTTGGTTGTTTCTTAAAACAATTCGTCTTCCTTTAGAAGTCTTACCGTTTATGGTACCTAACTTTTCTTCCATTTCATCATTAGAAATTGGACGGTTTGGTAAAAATATGGATACTTTGTTTATGTAAACGTCTTTCATTTTTATGCCTTACTCTATATATTTTACAGAAGAATAGTATAATCTGTCTTTCTTTATTTTATGTATTGAAAACACATAGGTCAACAAAAATAAGATAAAAACAATTGGTGCAAGAATCCAAATAGCAAATAATAAATAATAACTAAATAATTTAACCCAAAAAGTGCGGTTTTTACTGTTTTTTTCGCTTTTAGATTGAATTATGTTAGCCCATTTAGAAAATAGGAAATTTGCTCGTTGGTCTGTTTTTACTAAAAAAGGTTTAATTTTTATGGCACCTTTTTGTAATAGTGCTTCTTGTAAATTGTTAAAATTATTTTCTTTTATGTGTTTTGCTATAACGAAACCGAATTTTTCGGCTTCATCAATATCTTTTTGTGAAACTCCTGGTTTAGGGAAAATACCAAGGTAGCTTTCTTTTTTTCCAGACATCATCCATTTTTCAATAGTAATTACACTTATGTGGTTGATGTGTCTATCTACTAAAGCAATATTACCAACCAAATTGGCTTGTAAATCTATTAGTTTTTTCTTCATTTTTTCCTGTGCCATAATCCACATATTTCTGCAGCCAATAACGGTAACTACAGGTGTGTTTTTTAGTAGTTTTTTGGCGTCTGCAGTGTTTAAAAAGGAGGTGGTTGGCAAGGATGGTGTTAAAAACCAAATTTGATAACCTAAAATGATGAGGTCGTATTTTTTATTAAGAATCTCTTGCGCAACAGGTTTAACCTTTTGTGGTTTTTGCTGAAAAGTATCAGGAAAAATTCCATAAAAAGCTTTTTCATTCCAAGGAAAAGGAAAAGGCTTTTCCATTTTAATTTCATGATAGTCAATTTTTATGCCATCATTAGCTAAAGGAGAAACGATATTGTTTACAATTTCGGTTAGTTGTCCTGATTGAGAATAGTGTATGACTAAAACGTTTTTCAAAAGATAATTTTTTTGTAATTTCGGAATAAAAGTCTACATATTGAAGAATCGCTCTTTGTAAATAATAGAACTTATTAACTTTTACGAAAAGTATAAAAAAATACTAGTAATCTTAATTTTTTTTATCGAAAGTTTCCCAAAAATCAAAATAGTTAAACCATTGTAGTGGGTATTTGTTTAGCATCCAAGAAACACTTTCGGTATATTCCTTTAAAAGGCCTTGTGCATCTCTGTGTTTTGCTTCTGCTTTTCTAGTAAAAAGATGGTAATGTTTGTTGGTTTCTTTCATTACATACACAAAAAGAACAGGAACTTTTAAACGAGAAGCAAGCATAAAAGGACCTGCAGGAAATTTTGCTATTTGGTCTAGTAGGTCTTGGGTTAAGTATTTAGAGCCTTTGATGTATCTGTCTCCTGTAATTACCACCAATTCGTTTCTAGCAAGTGCTGCATTAATTTCAAAAATATGACTTAAATCTTCTTGAATTAATATAAGTTTTACTTTGGGCTTGTCTGTTACACTCTCTAGGTATTCTTTAATGTTAGAGTGTTCTGCATCTGTAGTTAGTATACTAATTGAAGCGTTTTCTTCTAGTTCGCCAAAAAAGTGTTCTGCAATTTCAAAATTACCAACATGTGCACTTATTAATACACCTCCTTTTTTTTGTTTTAAAGCATTGTTTATATGTTCTACACCATCAAAGTGGTAGGTGAATTTGTCTCTTAACCCTGAAGAAATTGCTACTTTGTCAATAATGGTTTGGCCAAAAACATAGTAGCTTTTGTATACATTTAAGAAGCTTTTTAGTTTGGAGTTTTTACGTCTTTTATGAAAATAATAATAGCTAGCCTTAGTGCTTTCTGAAGCAAAAAAGCAAAAGTAAAAAGCTACAAAATAGAGGATGAAGTATGCAGAGCCAATTCCGAAATTTTTCATACAAAACACAAAAATTTTGTATCCTAAAACGGTTCCTCTGGACTTTCCTTGCCATTCAGCAGCCATAATTATTTCAAGTAAAGTTGTTTATCCTAATTTGTTTTCAATTAGGTTGTAGAAATCTTGAAGAGATTCTACATTCACAAAATCTTCTCCAACTAATTTTACGCTAAAGTTAGACTCTACCGCAACTACAAGGTCAACAAAGTCTAAACTATCTAATTCTAGAGTGTCTTTTAAATTAGCCTCAGGAGCTATATCATCTGCTTCTACTTCAAACTCATCTATTAGAAAGTCGTTTATCTTTTCAATAATAACCTCTTTAGTCATTCTGTATTATAATTTTTTTATTATTAATGCTGAATTTGTTCCACCAAATCCAAACGAATTCGACAAAAATACATCAAATTTTTTATCTAGCGTTTTACTTACTAGATTTAATTTTTTTGCATCTTCATCAGGCTCTTCTAAATTAATGTTTGGTGCAATAAAGTTGTTTTGCATCATGAGCATAGAGTAAATAACTTCACTTGCTCCAGCCATCCAGCATTCATGTCCTGTCATAGATTTTGTAGAGCTTACAAAAGGACCATTTTCACCAAAAACTTCTGCTATTGCTTTTGCCTCATTGGCATCACCAACAGGAGTAGAAGTGGCGTGTGCATTCACATATTCTATATCTTGAGGTTTTAAATCTGCTTGTACTATTGCTTTTGCCATGGCTCTTGAAGGACCATCTACGTTTGGTGTAGAAATATGTTCGCCATTAGAAGAAAAACCATAACCAATAATTTCGGCTAAAATTGGAGCGCCTCTTTTTACAGCAGATTCATAACTTTCAACTACTAAAGTAGCTGCGCCACCACTAGGAACAAGGCCATTTCTGTTTTTATCAAAAGGTCTAGATGCTTTTTCTGGATGTTCTAGATTCATGGCAAAAACGCCAAGACCATCAAAACTTCCCATGGCATATTTGTTTATTTCTTGTGCACCACCACAGATAATACAATCTTGTAATCCGCTTTTAATAAGTTGGTACGCCATACCAATAGCATGTGAGCCACTTGCACAAGCAGCGCTTATAGTAAAGTTGACACCTGTAAGTTTAAAAAGAGTAGAAAGATTCATGGTAACTGTAGAGTTCATGGCTTGAAAAATAGCGCCAGAACCAACTAGTGTTGTGTCTTTTTTATCTCTAATTTTATCAACCGAGTCTACAACCGCTTTAGCAGTACTGTCATTACCATAAAGGATTCCTACTTCGTTATTTTCTAAAAAATCTTGATCTATTTTTGCGTTTTCTAAGGCTTCGGTAGTTGCTACGTAAGCATAAGCACCTTCATCACCTAAACTAATGCGTTCTCTTCTAGTAAGTTGTTTTTTTAGATTCGGTTTTTCTACCATTCCTGTTAAAGGAGATCGATAACCAAAGTCTTTTCTGTCTTGGTCATAAACAATACCAGACTTACCATTATATAATGAGTTTTTTACTTCTTCTAGATTTTTTCCGATACAAGAATAAATTCCCATTCCTGTTATAACTACTCGCTTCATAGGGATTGCAATATTAAATTAAGAGTAAATACCTCCATTAATATTTACTACTTCACCAGTAATATAAGAAGACTTTTTGGAAACTAAAAAAGAAACTAAATCGGCAACTTCTTGGGCTTCGCCAAAACGATTTGCTGGTATTAGTTTTTTTAATTCTTTTTCATTTAAATCTGCAGTCATATCAGATTTTATAAAACCAGGAGCTACTGCGTTTACAGTAATGTTACGTTTAGCAACTTCTTGTGATAAGGCTTTAGTTGCAGCAATAATAGCACCTTTTGCAGCAGAATAATTGGTTTGTCCTGGTGTACCTTTTACTCCAGAAACAGAGGCTATATTTACAATACGACCATAACGGTTGCGTAGCATTTTTTGAATACCATAATTGGTAACATTAAAGAAACCGTTTAAAGAGGTGTTAATTACATTTTGCCAATCTTCTTGAGGCATCCACATAAATAAACCATCTTTTGTAATACCAGCATTATTAACAATAACTTCAATTAATGCATCTGGATTTGCTTCTTGCCATGCATCTAGTTTTGTTTTTACTTGTTCTGCATCCGTAACGTTAAAAGCAATAATTTCTCCAGTATTTCCAGCTGCTTGTACTGCTTTTAAAGTGTCTTTTGCAGCTTCTTCATTACTGTTGTAATTAATTAATATGTGATAGTCTGTATCTATAGCTAGTTGTGAACAAATTGCTTTACCAATTCCTCTGGAACCACCAGTTATTAAGGCACATTTCATGTGATATTTTTATTTGATGTTAAGTCTACTCTGATTGGGAAACGTAGTAGTTTTAAATTTTGTTTGTTAGTTAAAAAGTTCTAATTGTTTATACCATGTGTTCTTTAAAGCTTCATCTTTGGTATTTATATAGCCCCAAACTTTTTCTTTTTTTACTCTGGCTAGTCCATCAATAAAACCTTTTTTATTGTTTTTGGTAAAAATGGAAAATCCACCAGCTGTAATATTGTATTTATCTTCTATTACTTGTTTGCCAGAGGTATTAATGAATCCCCAAAGTTTATTTATTTTAATAGGAGCTAAGCCATCTTCACTAAAGATTTCTGCGTCTCTATATTTAAAGTCAATAACTGTTTTTCCTGAGGTATCTATATAACCCCATTTTTTGTCTTTAGAAACAGGAGCAAGACCATTTACAAAAGCTCTAACCTTATCATAGCTTGGCTCTATAATCCATTCGCCATTTTTATTGATATAACCTATTTTGTCGTTTTTTTTAGCATAGGTGATGTCACCATTAACAGAGAAATCCCATATTTTTTGAGCACCATCTACTTTTTTAAACTCTCCGTTTATAATAAGTCCGTGACTTTCACCAAGAGTTGCCACTACATTACCATGGTAAACATTGCTAATACCATCATATTTAGTTTCTACAAAATAGTTTCCTGTTTTGTCTATTAAACCCCATTTTTCACCTTCTCTTACTTTTGCATATCCATTTACAAAATCAAAAGCTTTATTAAATTTTGGTTCAATGACAACGGTTCCAGAAGTGTTTATAAAACCTACATTATCTCCATGTCTTATTTGTGCTAGACCTTCTTCAAAATCATAAATTTTGTCTGTAGTAACCTCTGTTAATACTTTTTCTCCTTTGGTATTTATATAAAACCATTCTTTTTTACTTAAAACAATAGCAATACCAGAGTTAAAGGCTTTCGTTTTATCATAACTAGGAGGAATAACCCATTCTCCTTGTCGGTTTATAAAGCCCCATTGTTTTTTGTCGTTCATAGCTTGCGCTAGATCTTCAGAAAAGTTTTTAGCAACCTTAAATTTTGGTTGAATTTGCCACTCACCAGTTTTGGTGATATAGCCAAATTTACCGTCTTGATTAGCAAGAGCTAATTTTTGTGCATACGTGATTGCACTTAAAAAAAATAATACGATTAATAGCGAATTTGTTTTCATGTGATTTAATTTTTTAATGAATATCTATTACATATAGCATGTGTACATTTCTTGGTTAAGGAAATGCATGGTTAAAAATGCTACTGTAATTAGAAATTAATTTTATGCTTTATTGTTAATGATATAGTCTTTAACAAGGTTAACATAAGGGTACATAATAACGTCTTCTGTAAAGATAGGAACTATTTTTCTTATCTCATCATACATTTTTTTAGTTTTTGAAGAGACTTTGTCTTGTGCTTTTAAGCACTCAATAGCTTGTACTACAGTAATAAGTTCTATTGCTAATACTTCAAAAGCATTTTCAATTACTTTTTTAGTAATTAAAGCAGCGTTGGTTCCCATACTTACAATATCTTGGTTATCGTTATTGTTAGGTATAGAATGTACATACATTGGGTTAGATAAGGTTTGGTTTTCTGCAGTGGTTGATGTTGCTGTAAATTGTACACCTTGCATACCAAAATTTAAACCTAATTGACCAAGGTTTACAAAAGCTGGAAGTATATTGTTTAAGCTTGGGTTTAATAAATAGTTTAATTGTCTTTCTGCTAGCATGCTCATTTTAGTAACTACTATTTTAAGCTTATCCATTTCTAAAGAAACATAGTCTCCATGAAAATTTCCACCATGGTAAACGTGTCCTTTTTCTACATTTACAATAGGATTATCATTTGCAGAGTTTACTTCTTCTATTAAAACATTTTCAACACTAGTTAAAGTGTCTAGTACAGGACCTAAAATTTGTGGTACACAACGTAAGGAGTAATATTCTTGTACTTTATCTTGAAAAACAGAAACATCATCATTGTTCGCGTTGTATAAATGGTGTTCTCTTTTTCTGGTAAGTTTGCTATCTGTTAAATGCTCACGCATGTTTTTAGCAATGTTTTGTTGTCCTTTATGTTTTTTAGAATTGTTTAATTCTTCAGATAAATGATCATCATAAGCTTCTACAATTTCATTAATTGCAGCAGAGCAAGAAATCATCCAATCTAACATTCTTCTAGTATATATGGTATTTACAATACCAATTCCTGTCATTACCGAAGTACCATTCATTAAAGCTAAACCTTCACGAAGTTCTACAGAAATAGGAGTAAGGTTTTCTTTTTCAAAAACCTCTGCAGTTGCTACTCTTTTTCCTTTATAAAATACTTCGCCTTCACCAATTAATGTTAAAGCTAAATGTGCAAGTTGTACTAAATCACCACTAGCACCAACACCACCATGTTCATATATTAAAGGAGTAATGTCTCTGTTTATAAGTTCAGACATTAATTCAATTACAGATTTATGTACACCAGAATTACCTAAAGAAAGTGTGTTTAGTCTAGCAAGCATTGCAGCTTTTACATATTTAGGAGGAATAGGGTTTCCTGTTCCAGATGCGTGACTACGAATTAAATTATATTGCAGTTGAATGCGTTCAGAATCTTTAATTTTATATTGTGCCATTGGTCCAAAACCAGTGTTTACACCATAAATTACTTTGTTTTCTGAGAATTCTTTTAAAAAGTTAAAGCTTTTTTCTACGGTTTCAAAAACAGAATCATCTACTTTGATGTTACTGTCTTCTATAATAATTTTGTAAAAATCTTCTAATCCTAGTTTTCCGTTAAATGTTAGCATCTATATATTTTATTCTATGTATTTTTATTAATAAATTTAACAACTAAAGTTAGAGTCGTTATTTTGGTGTGCGCTAATTTAATATAATTAAGATAAAATACTATAATGATTATGAATGAAATACAAGTTGATGTTTTAATTATAGGAGCAGGGCCTTCGGGCTGTGTTGCTGCTTCTTACTTGCACAACCAAGGAAAACAAATTAAAGTTGTTGAAAAAAGTACATTTCCTAGGTTTGTAATAGGAGAAAGTTTACTACCAAGATGTATGGATCATTTTGAAGAAGTAGGTTTGCTTGATGTATTAAATGATTTTGGATTTGAAAAAAAACATGGCGCTCGTTTTTTAAGAGATGATGTTGTTTGTAATTTTGATTTTAGTAAAAAGCATACCAAAGGTTGGGATTGGACATGGCAAGTAACACGTGCAGATTTTGATACCATTCTTGCTAAAGAATTAGTAAATAGAGGTGTAGATATTGCATTTAACCATGAGGTTGTAGATGTTGTTTTTGATGCTGATGGTGCTTCAAAAACTAAGATAAAAGATGAAAATGGTGAAGTGTATACAGTACATGCAAAACACATTATAGACTCTAGTGGTTACGGACGTGTTTTACCAAGAATACTAGGTTTAGATAAACCTTCTTCTATACCAGAACACTCGTCTATTTTTACACATGTAACAGATTTAAAAAGACCAGAAGGAGAAGAAGGTACGCTTATTACTTTTGATGTTTTAGATAAAGATACTTGGTTTTGGGTGATTCCTTTTTCTAATGGAGATACTAGTATAGGTTTTGTAAGTAAAACAGCATATTTAGATTCTTTTAAAGGAGATACCACAGAAAAAATGCAACAGTTACTTAAAACGTCTGCTTATTATCGTGATCGTTTTGAAGGTTTAGACTTTAAATTTGCACCTATTTGTATTAAAAACTATGCTAAATCGGTAACGCAACTTTATGGAAAAGGGTATGCCTTAACAGGAAATAGTGCTGAGTTTTTAGATCCTGTGTTTTCTTCAGGAGTAACTTTTGCAACAGAATCTGCTTTAAAAGCAGCAAAACTAATTGATAAAGAGTTAGAAGGAGAATCTGTAGATTGGGAAGAGGCGTATACTGGTTACATTATGAAAGGAGTACAGGTTTTTGCTACCTATGTAAAAGAATGGTACACAGGAAACTTACAAACTCTATTTTTTCATAGACCCGAAAACCAAGAGGTTAAAAAGCAAATATGTGCTGTTCTTGCTGGTTATGTTTGGGATGATACCAACCCCTTTGTTAAAAAGCACGATAGGTTAGTAAAAAATCTAGCCTATTTAATAGATATGGAAGTACAGGAAAAAGAAAAAGCGAACTTATAAGTTCGCTTTTTTACTTTACTTTTTTGTGTAATTTCTAATTATTTTTTTGCTTTCTTTTTTAAGTTAGCAGCAAAGGTTTTTGCAAGTTTAGCATACGCTTCTGAAATTCTGTAACCAGAATTATAATCGTTTCCAAAAGCACCATTTCCTTCTGCTTTAGT
>Ga0209121_10002078_pt1 | contig 20634 bp, 19 predicted proteins | sample Cruoilmetagenom3_FD_187292 | JGI IMG/M metagenome (GOLD analysis project Ga0209121, IMG submission 187292) | Oil polluted marine microbial communities from Coal Oil Point, Santa Barbara, California, USA - Sample 3 (SPAdes) (version 2) | ecosystem: Environmental > Aquatic > Marine > Oil seeps ...
AAAATGAAAAATGAAAAAGTAAAATGGGAAGTCAGCCAGTTTTTTGAGATATCATCAGCATTGTACAATCTCCTTAATTTTACTTTTAAATTTTCTATTTTGATATTTCCAATTTCCGGCTTGTTCGGGTTAGGGTTCAGGGTTCAAGAGTTAAGGAAAAACCCATAAGCTCTTGAGTTATTGGACTCATCAGCTCATTTCTCATCCGCAGATTACGCAGATTGCCGCAGATTAAAAAAACAGTCCTATTTAATCCGCTCATTTCTCGTTTCTCATTTTTCATTTTTCATTTTAATATTCCTACTCTTCCTCAATCAACTCCACATCAAGGCAGAGCCCTTTCAGCTCATTGACAAGAACATTAAAGGACTCAGGAACTCCGGCTTCAAATCTATGTTCCCCTTTAACAATGGATTCATATACTCTTGTCCTTCCAACTACATCATCTGCTTTTACTGTAAGAAACTCCTGCAATGAGTAGGCGGCGCCATAGGCCTCTAAAGCCCAGACCTCCATCTCCCCCAGCCTCTGGCCTCCAAACTGAGCTTTACCTCCGAGAGGCTGCTGTGTGACAAGGGAATAGGGGCCAATGGATCTGGCGTGAATCTTATTGTCAACAAGATGATGGAGCTTCAACATATAAGCAACTCCCACAGTTACTTCCTTATCAAAGGGCTCGCCGGTTCTGCCGTCAAAGAGTGAGGTCTGTCCACTTTCCGGGAGATCAGCCTGCTTTAGCATATCCTTTATCTCGCCTTCGCCGGCTCCATCAAAAACCGGCGTAGCTATCCGGATGCCGCTTTTTAATCTATTGATAAATTTCCCGATCTCATCCTCGGAAGACCCGTCAATAAAACCGTCAATCTCTGGAGAGGAATATATTTTTTTTATTTCCCTCTTCAAAAGATCCACACTGCCATTTTTGTCTAACAAAGAATTTATCTTTTCTCCCAATCCCTTTCCTGCCCATCCGAGATGGGTTTCTAATATCTGCCCCACATTCATGCGCGACGGCACACCCAGTGGATTCAATATTATATCAACGGGAGTGCCGTCACTCAGATACGGCATATCTTCTTCAGGAAGTATCCTGGAGAGAACCCCTTTATTGCCATGCCTTCCGGCCATCTTGTCGCCGACAGAGAGCTTTCTCTTTATGGCAACATAAACCTTGATCATTTTTATCACGCCCGGAGCTAACTCATCTCCACTCTTTAACTTTTCCATCCTTTTATCAAAAGAAGTCTCAACTGTCTCAATTTTTTTAAAGAAACGAGAAAACAGGGATCCCATTTTCTCGTTCGTCCCGTCATCTAACAGCGATATCTCGTTCCAGGAGCTAAATGGTGTCTTGTTCAATATGTCTTCGGTAATCTCTTCGCCCTCTTTCAGCAACGTCTTTTTCTTTTTTGGATCAACCAGCCTGGATGCAGAAGTCTTACCGATCAGTAAACCTGAAATCTCCTCCCTGACATTATCCGTAATGATCCTGATTTCATCATCTCTGTCTTTGAGCAGATGCTCAATTCCCTCATCTTCTATACTCTGTGACCTGCTATCCTTTTTCGTTCCCTTGCGTGTAAATGTCTTTGTATCTATCACCACACCTTCAACACCGGGCGGCACACGCAGGGACGTATCCCTGACATCACCCGCCTTCTCGCCAAATATGGCTCGCAGCAATTTTTCCTCAGGAGATAGTTGTGTCTCCCCCTTAGGAGTAATCTTTCCGACCAGAATGTCATCCGGCTTCACCGACACCCCTATACGAATTATTCCACTTTCATCCAGGCTCCAAAGGGCATCCTCCCCCACATTTGGAATATCCCTGGTAATTTCCTCCTTACCGAGTTTAGTATCCCTGGCCATCACCTCAAACTCTTCGATATGGATAGAGGTATAGACGTCCTCCTTTATCAATCTTTCACTGATCAATATGGAATCTTCATAATTATATCCCCCCCAGGACATAAAGGCGACTACGACATTTCTCCCAAGCGCCAGATCTCCATTATCGGTGGCAGGTCCATCGGCTATTATATCACCTCGGTTTACTCTATCTCCATTGTTGACAACAGGTTTGTGGTTGAAGCATGTATCCTGATTGGATCGCTGAAACTTGGTCAGGTTGTATATGTCAACTCCCGTATCAAACTGATCTCTCCTCTCATCACCACACTTAACCACTATTCTTGAAGCATCCACGCTCTCCACAACACCGGACCTTCTTGCCAGAACAACGGCGCCGGAGTCCCGCGCAATAACCGACTCCATTCCCGTGCCCACGATAGGGTTTTCAGGTTTTACAAGCGGCACTGCCTGCCGCTGCATGTTACAACCCATCAGAGCACGGTTGGCATCATTATGCTCCAAAAAGGGGATAAGCCCGGCCGCAACACTCACGAGCTGACTGGGTGATACATCCATGAGGTCAACCTCAGCAGGCTGAACAACAACAAAATTCTCCCCGCTTCTGGCAGAAATAAGTTTATCACCAAATCTTCCATCTGAATCGAGCGGTGTATTCGCCTGAGCTATGATATATTTTTCCTCCTCCATCGCCGTCAAGTATCTGACATCATCTAAAACCTTCCCATCTTTTACCACCCTGTACGGCGTTTCTACAAAACCGAACTCATTTACCTCCGCAAAGGTACTGAGAGAAACAATCAGACCTATATTGGGGCCCTCAGGGGTTTCAATAGGGCATATTCGGCCGTAGTGAGACGAATGGATATCCCGCACCTCAAAACCTGCCCGCTCCCTTGTAAGTCCTCCTGGGCCGAGAGCGGACAGTCTCCTTTTGTGCGTAACTTCCGACAGCGGGTTTGTCTGAGCCATAAACTGCGACAGTTGACTGCTAACGAAAAATTCATTGACAACGGCCGAAACAGGCTTGGCATTTATAAGATCGTGCGGCATCATGGTTTCAACATCCTGAAGGCTCATCTTCTCCTTAATGGCCCGTTCCATTCTGACCAGGCCTATTCTGTACTGATTTTCGATAAGCTCGCCAACGGATCTAACCCTCCTGTTGCCCAGATGATCAATGTCATCGACACTGCAATCACCCACGCCATTCTTGAGATCGATGAGATATTTAACCGCTGTCATTATATCTTCATTCCGCAGCGCCGCCATAGTCACAGAAACATCCAGGCCAAGCTTGTAATTCATCTTAGCCCTTCCCACCTTGGAAAGATCGTAACTGTCTGAACTAAAAAAAAGATTCCTGAAGAACTTGTATGCCATCTCCATGGTTGGTGGATTGCTTGGCCGGAGTCTCCTGTATATCTCTACTATGGCATCATCGGCGGTTTCAACCTTATCGATCAGAAGGGTATTCCTGATCGAAGCCTTTGACGCATCTTCACCAAGATGTATAAAACGAAGCCTCTCAACACCCTTTTGTCTCAGCAATTCCAGCTTTTCAACGGTCAACTCATCATTGCACTTCAACAACGGCTCATCAGTCTCGGGATCCAATACATCTGCCGACAATATCTTCCCCGTCAGATCATCATCGCTTATCGCCATTCGATCTATATTCAATTCAGCGATCTTTTTCAAAATCGATCTGGTAACTTTTCTTCCCTCCTTTACAATAACCTCTCCGGTCTCGACAAGCTTAATATCCCCCGTCGCTTTATGGCCAGCAGGAAAGTCGCCCAGCGACATATAGGCATTATCATCTTTTAGAAATACTTCTTTAATATCATAAAAGTAGGACAAGAGATCCTCGGCAGTATTCCCCATTGCCTTCAGGAGGATCGTCACCGGCATCTTCCTTCTTCTGTCTATTCTGACATAAAGGAGATCCTTGACATCAAACTCAAGGTCCAGCCAGGAACCCCTGATTGGAATAATTCTGGCTGAATATATGAGCTTTCCGCTGGCATGCGTTTTTCCTTTGTCATGATCAAAGAATATCCCCGGAGACCTGTGAAGCTGGCTGACTATAACCCGTTCCGTCCCATTGACAATAAAGGTGCCGTTATCCGACATCAATGGAATCTCTCCAAAGTAAATCTCCTGCTCTTTGATATCCCTGATTGCTTTCCCCGTACCCTCCCTGTCAATATCAAAAACAACAAGCCTGACCACAATTTTCAAAGGAGCGGCATAAGTCATGCCACTCTGAAGGCACTCTTTCAGATCATGTCTGGCCTCTCCTACCTTATAACTAACAAACTCCAGAGAACATTTACCGCTTAAATCAGAAACAGGGAAAACACTCCTGAAGGCGGCTTGAAGACCTAAATTGCCCCTCTTGTCAGGGGCAACATCCCTCTGCAAAAAACCACCGTATGACTTTCTCTGGACGTCAATAAGATACGGTATCTCCATTACCTTCCTAATACGACCAAAATTCTTTCTAAGCTGACCCATGGTGTACCTTTTTATACGGTCTATCTCCTGACGGAAAAGTGAAGACTCCAACCTGAAAAAATCGAATCCCTGAAACCGGACTCAATTCAAAATAGGGCCGGAACATCCGTCTGCTGTAAGTGTGGATTGGATTGAAACTTTAAGGTATTCAGTTAATTTATCCGACTGAGGAGAGACATCTCGCCGCCTCCACCGTGCAGACAGCATAACTCCTGCCTGAACAAAAACCGTCTTTTTCGCCCATATTTGCGTCAAACTCAAACTTTATCCTCAAGATACTCAATGTATTCCTGTGGTTAAAATTTTCGTCTTCCTTGATCCGAACGAAAAATCCTGTTTTTCGTTCGGACACCAATCCTTTACTTGATCTCCACGCTGGCTCCAGTTTCTTCCAGTTTCTTCTTAATATCCTCAGCCTCATCTTTCGACACGGCTTCTTTAACCGGTTTTGGCACACTGTCAACCAGGGTTTTGGCTTCTTTAAGCCCCAGACCCGTCAATGCCCTGACAACCTTGATAACATGGATTTTCTGGTCGCCGAATCCTGTAAGAATAACATCAAATTCACTCTTTTCTTCCGCTTCCTGAGCTGAATCGGCTGCCGCGGGAGCGGCAACAGACACCGGAGCAGCCGCAGACACACCAAACCTCTCTTCCAGCTCCTTTACAAACTGCGATAGTTCAAGAACCGTCATTCCTTCAATAAAACTTACGACATCCTCTTTTGTAATCTTCTCATCTGCCATTTTTATCATTCCTTCCCGAGTATTTTTATCCTCTCGCCCTATGAGCTTCAAGAACCTGAACAAAACTCCTTGGCATGCCACTTAACACATTAACAAGTGAAACTTGCGCAGCCACCAACACGGAGAAAATCTTCCCAAGGAGAACATCTCGTCCGGGAAGATAAGCCAGAACATTCAACTCTTCTCTACTTAAAAATCTGCCATCCAGCATCCCGGCCTTAGTTTCCACTTCCTGATTCTCTTTGGCAAAATCTACCAGCACCTTCATCGACCTCACTTCATCCCCATAGTTCATTAAAATTGCCATGGGCCCCTTGAAATGCTCCTCCAATACCACAAAATCGGTGCCCGCAGAAGCAATTCCCATAAGAGTGTTCTTTACTACTCGAAATTCGGCCTCAACCTCGCGTAATTTGTTTCTCAATGCAGTAATCTGCTCAACATTCACACCACTGTAATCCACAAGAACCGCAAATTTCACATTTTTAAGTTTCTCGTGAAGATCAGCAACAACCATCTCTTTCGTTTTTCGATCCAACTGCCTCTAACCCCCTTTTCTCTCCTTGTGCGAACTTCAAAACCCTTGTAATTACTCAGGTTGTTTAAGCAAAAGGCTGAAGGCTGTTAAGAAAAAAACCTTCTGCCGATGTCTGTGCAGTGCAGTAAGCGCTTATCATCTAAACAGATTTCTAACATCCAGAGGGTCCACTTTTATTCCGGGCCCCATTGTAGCGGAAAGTGATATGCTCTTCAGGTAAGTCCCCTTACTCGACACAGGTTTCAATTTTATAATAGCCCCAACCAGGGCAAGAATATTCTCCAATAACTTCTCCACGCCAAAAGAAACCTTACCGACCGGACTATGCACAATCCCCGCTTTTTCTACCCTGAACTCAATCTTCCCCGCCTTCAGTTCTTTCACAACCCTTCCCACGTCAAAGGTCACAGTACCAACCTTCGGATTAGGCATCAGCCCATGCGGACCCAGTATCTTGCCAAGTTTTCCCACGCTTCCCATCATATCGGGAGTGGCGACAACTCTGTCAAACTCGAGCCACCCACCCTTTATCTTTTCAATTATATCGTCGGATCCGGCAATATCAGCACCCGCTTCAAGACCTTCTTTTTCTTTATCACCCTTGGCAAAAACCAGTACCCTTACCGATTTCCCCAGTCCGTTAGGAAGAGTCACGCTCCCGCGAACCATCTGATCCGCATGTCTGGGATTTACCCCTAATCTAATGGCCACATCAACAGTTTCATCGAATTTTACCCCTGAAGCGCTTACAATAATATCCAAAGCCTCATTCGGGGAATACTTCCTCCCAGCTTCAATCTTCTCTTTCGCCACCAAAAAATTTTTACCTTTTTTAGACATTATAGAACTCCAGAAGAACTTTTTCAATTCTATACAAGATCCCAAACCTTAAACCTGCAAAGTTTTGTTCACTTGAAATTGCTTATGATCAGCGAAACAATCATAACTTGCTATCTCACAACTTGAATTCCCATGGATCTTGCCGTTCCCTCCACAATTTTTACAGCGCCTTCCACATCTACGGCATTAAGGTCGCTGTATTTCAACTCGGCAATCTCCATCGCCTGCCTGGCCGTTATCGTCCCTACCTTCTCTCTCTTGGGATCTCCGGAACCCTTCGCAATCTTGGCCGCCTGCTTGAGAAGAACGGAAGTAGGCGGCGTTTTAGTAATGAAGGTAAAGGATCTATCCGCATATACAGTTATCACTACAGGTATAATCGTCTCCTCCTGATTCTGCGTTATGGCATTGTATGCCTTACAGAACTCCATAATATTCACGCCGTGCTGACCCAGGGCAGGCCCTATGGGCGGCGCAGGAGAAGCTTTCCCCGCCTGAATTTGAAGCTTTATACTTGCTACAGTCTTTTTTGCCATTTTGATTACCCTGTCTGCGAGTTTTGAGTTTTGAGTTTTGAGTTTCTACTTTCCAATTTCAAGTTTCAAGCCGTGAACGGCTTATATCAACTTTGCACAACCTGTATAAAATCCAATTCTACCGGTGTTGACCTGCCAAAGATACTAACAATAACCCTTAATTTCCCCTTCTCAGGCTTAACCTCATCAACTACTCCGTCAAAGTTTGTAAATGGGCCATCCATTATTCTTACATGATCCCCGACTTCAAACTCATATTTAGGTTTGGGTTTCAATGTACCCTCTTCTACTCTGGTCTTCAGCAGTTCAATGTCACCATCAGGTATAGGGGTCGGCCTATCCTTACTTCCGACAAATCCGGTAACTTTGGGAGTGCCTTTCACTATGTGCCACGTCTCGTCGTTCATCTTCATTTTTACAAGTATGTAACCGGGAAAGAATTTTCTCTTCGAGGTCTTTTTTTCGCCATCAACCAGCTCGACTACATCTTCTTCAGGCACAAGAATATCGGAAAAATATTCCTCCATACCCGAGGTTTTTATTCCTTCCTGCAGGGAGACCCTGACTTTATTCTCAAAACCCGAATACGTATGTATAATATACCACTTAAAATCCACGTATTTAACCCAAAATTAATTTTATTATCTTGGTAAGGCCGAAGTCCACCACACTGAGAAACAAGGATACGACAACAACGAAGACAACAACAACAGATGTTGAGATTGAAGCTTCCTTTGGTGTCGGCCATACAACCTTTTTCAGCTCAACCTTTGCATCTTTCAAGAATTGTCTTATTTTGACTATTTTATCCATCAATGTTTGCACTGAACTTGTTTCAGACGTCACAAAAAATGGCAGGCCAGGAGGGACTTGAACCCCCATCATCCGGATTTGGAGTCCGGCGCTCTAGCCATTAGAGCTACTGGCCTTCACACCATGCATCATCTTTTACTCAGGTTGCATTCATTTTTACTTTAAGACAGGTGAGTCAGAGATTATAACTACATATTTCACTGCAAACCTTCCAGTTTTCTCAATATTCAAAATATCATCTTGCGAATCCCGTCGGATCACTTACTGTAAATAGCTCCGGCTATTTTGTTTCTTTGTGTACAGTGTGCACCCGGCAAAATTTGCAATATTTCTTCAACGCAAGGCGGTCCCGCATGGTTCTTTTATTCTTTGTTGTTGTATAATTTCTACGCTCACACTGCTCACAAGCCAAGGTAATTATATTTCTCATTTTAAACCTGCTCTTACTCAGGATAGAGCCCACGACCAGGATTGAACTGGTGACCTCATCCTTACCAAGGATGTGCTCTGCCGACTGAGCTACGTGGGCCGATTAAGACTCAAAACCACAAATAGTGGAGCGGGAGACGGGATTCGAACCCGCGACCCTCAGCTTGGAAGGCTGACGCTCTAGCCACTGAGCTACTCCCGCCTCATGGTGGAGGGGGGAGGATTCGAACCTCCGTAGGCTCTGCCGGCAGATTTACAGTCTGCTCCCTTTGGCCACTCGGGAACCCCTCCAGAGAGCTGGCGATGGGACTTGAACCCGCAACCTGCTGATTACAAATCAGCTGCTCTACCTGTTGAGCTACGCCAGCAACCCATACACACCTCAACAGAAATCCGCTAAACTTCGTATGCTAATGTTTCACATATAACTTGTCAAGCTTTTTTTACTTATAACATTATTTGATTCGTATTTTCCCGCTTTTTATAAAGGCGACAACGACTTAATCCCCGGTTACCGGTTCCACAGATATCTCGGCCTCCGCGTTTTTATCTCTCCCTTCATTTACCATCCGACAGTTTCCTTCGAACACTGCACCCTCCTGTACAACAAAGACAGATGTTTTTATGTTCCCTAATATCCGTCCCGTAGGGTAAATTTCCACTTTTTCCCTAACTTCAATGCTCCCGCAAACACGGCCACTCACCAACAAACTATCAACCAAAATATCCGCCTCAATATCTGCGCCTTCTCCAACGATAAGGGTTCCACCTCCCGACACTTCTCCTTTAAAATTGCCGTCCACCCTGACGGAACCGCCAAACATCAACTTCCCGTCAAACTCCGTCCCCTTTCCCAGAAATGCCTTTACCTCGTTCTCCCCTTTTTTCCTGGTCATCTCAAATCTCCCTCACTTCACAAGCTCTTACGGCTGAAGAATAAATCTTCTCATGCTTACATTCATCAGCAACCCGATACCCGCCATCAATATAATCATTGAAGAACCCCCATAGCTTAAAAAAGGGAGGGGAAGGCCCACAACGGGAAGGATACCGAGAACCATACCGATATTTACAAATATCTCCCAAAAAACAAGCATTGTTATGCCGAAGGCTATCAAAGCGCCAAGTAAATCTCTCGAATGCCGCGAGATACTCAACCCCCATAATATCAAGGCAAGAAACATAATCACCAATACAACACACCCAAGAAAACCCCATTCCTCCGCGAAAACAGAAAATACAAAATCTGTTTGCTGCTCCGGCAAAAATTTTAGCTGGGTCTGTGTCCCCTCTAAAAATCCCTTCCCCAAAATACCCCCTGACCCAATGGCTATCTTAGACTGAATAACATGATACCCCGCTCCAAGGGGATCTCTCTCAGGATTAACCCAGATTAATATTCTCTCCTTCTGATACTCCGTCAGAAAATTCCAGCAGAGTGGAAGTAGCACGACACCGCATATAGCAGTTGAAATAATTGAATACCGCCTCACCCCGGCGCAAACTGCCATCGACAAAAAAAGCATGATCAAAATCAAGGCGGTGCCGAGGTCCGGTTGCTTCAATATCAATATAAAAGGCGCCAATACCGTCAGGAAGGGAAGCAATAACTCCTTGAGATTATAACCTCCATCAATCTTGTTGTTATCAAAATATTTTGCGAGAGCAAGTATGACCGTCAATTTCACAAATTCAGATGCCTGGAAAGAAATTCCACATACAGCGAGCCATCTTTTTGATCCATTGACCGTATTCCCATAAAAAAAGACAAGTAAGAGAAGAAGTATGGAAAACGCGTAAATAACATATGCGTATCTGCATATGAAACGGTAATCGATACAGAAGCAGATCACCATAAATATCAGACCGATCAAAACCCAATAGACCTGCTTCACATAAAGGGAGGCGCCGTCAATATCGGCCAGGCTGTAACCCGAGCTGTAAAGATTCAAGATACCTATAGAACTGATTAACAACACAAGAGAAAGGAGCACCCAATCAAAACCAAACAACAATCTACGATCAAATTTCACTTGAACACTGCCTCGAAATATTAAATATCAAAATTAAAAATTGGAAGATTATGAAAGGAAATAATATCCTTAAAAAGGCTGGTTGGCTTTTCATTTCTCATTTCTCATTTTGATATTGTTAAAGTAGCCATCTATAATCTTTCCGGCAATCGGCGCGGCTGCAGATCCGCCATGACCGCCATGTTCCACAACAACCGCCACCGCTATCTCAGGATTCTTATAAGGGGCAAAACAAACAAAAAGGGCATGATCTCTCAACTTATATGGAATTTTCTCCTTCCTGACATTATCCCCCTGCGGCAATCCGACAACCTGTGCCGTACCGGTCTTTCCACACACATCCATTTCCTTCCTCTTTAAAGCCGACCCTGTTCCATGAGGTTCATTGACCGCTCCCCATAAGGCGCGTTTCAATATCTCAATGTTTTTTTCACTGACCGGGATATGAGATATTATTTCGGAATTAAATTCCTCCACAGTCCGCCCATCCGCCGTTTCAAGCCTTTTCACGATCCTGGGAACATATAAAGTTCCTCCATTTGCCAGGGCACAGTAGGCATTGAGCAGTTGCAGCGGTGTCGCCAAAATAAATCCCTGACCTATCGCCAGACAAGTCGTTTCCCCCAACTGCCATGGTTCCTTGAATCTATTTAATTTCCACCGTTTTGTCGGCACCAAACCGCTCTTTTCTCCAGGAAGATTTATACCTGTCTTTGCCCCCAAACCAAATCCCAGGGAGTACTCTGCCAACTTTGCAACTCCAACCATCTTTCCAATATTGTAAAAATAAACATCGCAGGACTCCGCGATAGCCCGGTGCAAACCGATTTCACCATGACCACCTTTTTTCCAGCACCGAAATGTCCTGTTGCCCAACTTATACGATCCATCACAAAAAAACGAGACATCGGGCGTTGTCAGACCTTCTTCAAGCGCCGCCGCCGCCACTATCAACTTGTATGTGGAAGCTGGGAGATACTGCCCGGAAACAGCCCTGTTTCTCATTGGATGCAAGGGATTTTTTAAAAGTTTTCTCCAGTTATTCAGAGATATTCCCCTGTTGAACAGGTTTGGATTAAAAGCCGGCCTGCTAACCATAGCCATCACTGAACCATCACGAGGATTCATCACTATAACCGAACCTGCCTTCCCCTCAAGGGCATCCCATGCAATATTCTGCAGAGAAGAATCAATTGTAAGAACAACATTGCAGCCGGGAACGGGATCAACCTTTTCCATAACCCTCAATTCTCGACCGGCAACATTCACTTCAACCTGCTCTCCACCCCTCCTGCCTTTGATATACATATCCAGATATTTCTCGATCCCCTGCTTTCCCACCATATCGCCGGACTTATAGCCACCGGAAGTATCACTTTTCAGCTTATCACTGCTAATCTCACCAACATAACCGAGGATATGGGCCATTATATCTCCAAAAATATATTTTCTGACGGGCATTACATCAACAACCACGCCCGGTAAATCCAGAGAGTTAGTCTCAACTATGGAAAGTTTCTCCCTGCTTATGTTTCTCTCAAGTTTAATCGGCATGAACGGTTTTCTTACCTTACCAAGGACAACATCTCCACCGGAAAACTCAAGGAGTTTTTGCGCATACAAACACTTTATCCTTCCCACCACACTATCGACATCCTCGGCATCCTCCGGAATAATTGAGACATCGAAGGAGGCCTGATTGTCAACAAGAATATTACCTCTGATATCATAAATCCGGCCTCTTAAAGGTTTGACCTCGCGAAGGCAAATCCTGTTGTTCTCAGATCTTTGTCTGAAGACATCTCCCCTTATAACCTGGAGATGCCACATCCTGACCATTAAAATAAATAGCGCTATCGATATAACCCATAAAAAAAACCTGAGCCTGTTCCTGAGATCGACAGGGTTATATCCTGTTAATCTGTCTTGCCTCCCCGCCATTCAACAAAACCTCGAACCTACTGAATACGGCAAAAAGCACCGGACTGAGAACGCCGATCACCAATGCCCGGGGCAAAAATACCCGTAAGATATTATGAAACATATCTACCCCAAGGAAAAACTCATAAATTAAGATGGTCGCAATCCCCTCTGAAAAAGCGCATGTAAACGTGAAAACCATTATGAAGGTCAAACCTTCCATATAAACTCTCAGAGAAACAACCCTGGAAAGAAAAAATATCGCTACATAAATAAATGTAAAAAGACCGGGTATCGAACCGGTTATACAATCAAGATAAAACCCGAGGATAAAGGACATGGCGCCACCCTTTATTATATTTAGGTAAAAGCCGGCATACACAACCAATGCCAGAGATAATTCAAGTCCTACCTTGCCCATAAAAAAGAGGTCAAGAACAGTCGTCTGAAAAACGATTAGCAGCAAGGAAAATACCGGCAGGAAAAGATAATAGACCATCTTGGCATCCTTCATGAAAAATCAAAGATAGTTTACGCCCTGTTTATTTTGTGCCTTGCCGGTGAAATTTGAAGTTGGAAATTGGGAAAAACAGAAGCTGCAGATGCGTTATCTAATTTCTAATTTCAAGTTTCGGCATCCTGAATTAGGGAAAAATACATGCCTTTTTTAAAAAAGCGTGAACCGGCAACTATGAGAATGCCGTCATCTTCTATCTTTTATTTTTCTCGTCTGATAATATCACAAGCGCCTCTTCAATCCTTGATAAATCAACAGCCGGAGACACTAAAATTTCCTGGAATAAACCAGACTTTTTCTTTTGTACTTTTTTAACAACACCGAGAAGCAAACCCTTGGGAAAAACGCCTGCCAGACCCGAAGAAACTACATTATCTCCCACCCTGACATCTTCTGAGCGCTGAACGTATTTTAAGATACACGCCTCACCCCCCCGCCCCTGCAGCACACCTTGCGCTCTGCTTTTCTGAACAAGGGCATCGATATTACTATTATTATCTATCAAAAGAAGTACCCTTGACACATTCCATGAAGCCTCTATTATCCTGCCTATAACGCCTTCACTGGTCAGGACGGGAAACCCCTCTTTTACACCATCCGCAGTTCCTCTGTTAATCAATATCATCTTGAACACAGATGAGCGACTTCCGCCTATAATCTCTGCGATAACCGTAGGATAATTGATATTTTCCTTCAGGTTGAGAAGTTTCTTTAAGCGCATTCCCTCCAGATACATCTCCCTGTATTGATTAACCTCACCCCTTAATGAGACAATCTCTCCTCTGAGCTTTCTGTTCTCCTCCTCCAGACCCACGAAGAAGATATATCTCCTCCATATGCCGCTTATACCACCCATTGACGAGTTAATAATATTTTCCAGAGGGGCCGCTGTTTCTAAAACCAGTCTCCGGATAAAACCTGGCCCGCCTAACTGCTTTAAATTAAAAGAAAGTATTATGATGGAGGCGATTAAAAGGATGGATGCTATGGTAATTGTCTGGTATTTCCCGGGAGACGGCATCTTTCACACAAACAGAGACGGTGTAATGAGGTTAGATCGTTACATTTAATATTGAACCGCAACCTCTCTCAGCAGATCCAGCTCATCCAGGACCATGCCGGCTCCTCTTGCAACCGTGGAAAGAGGGTCATCCGCAATTGTTATGGGAAGACCTGTCTCTTCCTTAAGAAGGACTTCTATCCTTTTCAAAAGAGCCCCGCCGCCGGTTAATACAATACCTCTATCAACAATATCGCCCGCCAGCTCAGGAGGAGCATTTTCCAGGGCGTCTTTTATGGTATCGATAATAACGCTCACCTGTTCCATTATAGACTCTCTTACCTCTTCCGAATCGATCTCTACAATCTTGGGGATACCGGATATCAGGTCCCTCCCCTTTACTTCAACCGTCATCAATTCATCCCCTGGATACGCGCAGCCTATGGTGGTTTTTATAACTTCTCCCGTTCTCTCTCCGATCAGAAGACTATGTTTCCTTTTCATAGTCCGCACTATCTCCTCGTCCATCTTGTCACCTGCAACGCGCACAGACTTTGAATAGACGATCCCTGACAGCGATACAACCGCAACCTCGGTTGTCCCCCCGCCGATATCCACAATCATGGAGCCTACCGGTTCCGTTATCGGCAGGCCGGCGCCTATCGCCGCCGCCATCGGCTCCTCAATAAGATATACCTCTCTTGCTCCGGCCGACTCCGCAGTCTCCTTAACGGCCCTCCTTTCAACCTGTGTGATACCGGAAGGTATGGATATAATAATCCTCGGACGTACCCAGGTCTTGCGATTATGCACGCGCAGGATAAAATGGCGTATCATTGCTTCCGTTATATCAAAATCGGCGATAACACCATCTCTCATTGGTCTTATTGCCACTATATTCCCAGGTGTCCTGCCCAACATCCGTTTGGCTTCCTCACCGACGGCCAGCACTTTTTTCATCCCTCCCGAATCCCTGTGAATGGCAACCACCGAGGGCTCACTTAACACTATTCCTTTCCCTTTCACATAAACAAGGGTATTTGCCGTTCCCAGATCCATTGCGAGATCATTAGAAAACTTTCCAAAAACAAAATCGAACAACAATATCTTCCCTCCCGACTTTATTGTAACTATCTATATACCCCATACCGCATTTGATTGACTCATTCAATCCTTTTTTCTAAAAGATTATTGCATTTTGTTGGCAGGTATACTATTAATCAGAACCGGACCGCAATTGAGAAAACTCCCTGAAAACGGATATCGAGGAGGAACTTCGTGCTTCAATTAATGAGAAAACATGCCAAAAGCTGGCTTATAAAAATAATATTAGGCATTATTATAATTGTCTTCATCTTTTATTTCGGTTCCATCAGGGAGAAAAGACAGGCCGAGTCTATAGCAATAATAGACAACCAAAGTATTTCTTATGGCAACTTTTGGGATGAATATCAAGGTCTCGTTAACCTCTACCGCCAGCGGTTCGGAAATAATCTTACAGACGATGTCCTGAAGAAACTGAACCTGAAAAAGCAGGCGCTGGATAACCTGATTAACAGGGCCATCATCATTCGGAAGGCTGATGAACTCAAACTGTCTGTTAATGACGGTGAAATCAGGGATTCTATACGTTCACATCCTGCTTTCCATAAAAACGGTGTTTTTGACGATCAGGTCTACCAACGGACACTCCGCCACTACAAGATGAGTCCGGAAGACTTTGAAGCCTCACAAAAAATGGAGCTGAAGATCGCAAAACTGGAGGAACTTATAACGAAATCCGTAAAGGTCTCGGAAGAAGAAATATATGATATTTACAGAATTCAAAATGAAAAAATAAACTTGGAATTCATAAAGATTGCCGCCGGCAGTTTTAAATCCAGGGTCAAACCAACCGACATCGACCTGAGAAAACATTTTGAAGAAGATAGCGGGCTTTTCCGCATTCCGGAAAAGGCGCAGATTAAATACATTGAATTTACCGGTACGGATTTTGCTGAACACGTCAAGGTTTCAGAAAATGACGTGACGGACTATTACAATCTTCATAAGAACAAATATACAAAGCAGGGGGGGGAGGCGCTCCCGCTGTCCGAGGCAAAAAGCAGTATAATCACCGAAATAAAGCGGACAAAGGGGGCGAGAACAGCTTTACGTGAGGCACGAAAGGCGCATGACACAATCTACCAGGAAGAAAATTTTGAAGATTATGCGTCGACAAACGGGCTGAAAATAAACATTACAGGATTTTTCGCAAGGGCCAATCCTCCCGGGGAGCTCAGTCGCATCGATGACATTGCCCAACACGTCTTCGGACTGCGCGCGGGAGAAATAAGCCCCGTCCTGTCAGCTTCGAAGGGGTTTTATGTAATAAAGGCAGTCTCCACGAACCCATCTTATATACCAAAATTTGAGGAAGCAAAAAAGGATGTTGAAAAAAACTTTATCGACAAAGAGTCTCAGATACTGTGCAGAAAAGAGGCCGAGATGATTCTTCGCCGCCTCAAAGATGGCGAGAATATCGGCAGCTTCTCCCGCAGTAAGGGGATTGAAATTTCCGAGACAGGGCTCTTTATTCCAAACCCAAACATACCAAAGATCGGTTTCTCAAGAGAGCTTGAAGAATCTCTCTGCCGGATATCGGAAAAAAGACCATATCCTGACAATGTATTTTATGTGAACGGAAATTCTGTGATTATAAAACTCAAAGAGAAAGGGAAACTGGACGACGGAGACTTTGAGGCAAAAAAAGCCAACCTTAAAAATATTCTGTTGAAAATAAAAGGGGACGAATGCTTTCGGTCATGGATAGATGGAATCAGAATATCCATGACAAAAGAAGGGAAGATAAAGATGACTACTCAGGCAGACAGCCTGTAGGTATTCAGGCCTGAAGACTATTGCGCACCAACAGCCTTCAGCCTTCGTTTATGAACGCACATAACAAGTTACTAAAAGAAGGTTTTCTGTCAGGCATCAGGAAGGGGTGGAGCGGCTTTATCTGGATGTTAAAGATTGTGGTTCCAGTCTCTCTTGTTACCGCTTTTCTGGCGTGGAGCGGCTTGATTAGCAGAATCGATTTTCTCATCCAGCCCGCTATGAGCCTTTTCAACCTGCCGGCCATGGCCGCTCTGCCTCTGATGATAGGCATGCTCTCCAGCCTGTATGGCGCTATCGCGGCAATGGCCGTGCTGCCCTTAACCAAAGAACAGATGACCCTGATCGCTCTTTTCCTTCTGATTGCCCACAACCTGATCCAGGAGGGTATTATTCAGGCCGGCTCAAAGATTCATCCTGTAAAGGCCACTCTTTTCCGTCTCATAACGGCCACAATCACAGTGGTTTTAGTATCGCCTTTTTTTGACACTCCTACACCAACTCCATCAATTGTAGAAATATCCTCACCAGTCTCACAACCATTCATTGAAATGTTAAAAAGCTGGGGCATTACGACGTTTTACCTCAGTATCAAGATATTTGCGATCATCATGAGCATATTGACCCTGCTTGAAATAGTCAGGACCATGGGCTGGATCAACCATATTGTAAAACTGTTAGCGCCTGTTCTGAAGATACTTGGTCTGAGACCGGATGTCGGTATTTTATGGGTTACTGCCGCTCTGTTCGGCATAGCTTCCGGGGGGGCGGTGATCGTTGAAGAGGTCAAAGAAGGACACCTGACAGAGGAAGAACTGGAATATCTGCACCTTTCCATCGGCATCAATCATGCCATGATCGAAGACCCTTCAATCTTTCTGTCACTGGGATTGAGCGCATTCTGGCTCTGGGCGCCCCGACTCGCTATGGCAATAATTGCCGTTCGCCTGCTGAGTTTGTGGCGACTGTTTAGAAAAAGATGCCGCCTGTAAGATTCCTTTTCCCTTCCCTTTTAGTGGAAGAAGCGCTATTCTGAATACTGTGTGAGGACCATAATGAGATTTCTTCTTACAAACGATGACGGGATATACGCCAATGGGTTGAGCGTCCTGTACAGGGAGCTGTCAAAAGACGCCGAATGTCTGATAGTGGCCCCCGAAACGGAGCAGAGCGCTGTTGGTCATGCCATTACCCTCTCACGCCCGCTAATGGTGAGACAAGCGAGAAAGAACGGAAATTTCCTTGGTTATGCCGTAACCGGCACACCGGCGGACTGTGTAAAAATAGGGATAAAAGAGTTATCCGATAAACCGGTTGATCTGGTGGTATCAGGCATAAATCTCGGTGCCAATGTAGGGATAAATGTTATCTATTCCGGAACAGTGTCCGCGGCAACGGAAGGCGCAATAATGGGTGTCCCCTCTTTTGCAATCTCACTTGACACTCTCAGGGAGGCTGATTTTTCCTTCGCGGCCAGGTTTGCCAGAAGAATGGCTCATTTCATATTGGGAAACAACCCTAACAAGAACATCCCGCTCAACGTTAATATTCCGGCAGTCCCCGAAGAAGATATTAAAGGTATCGTGGTGGCAAAGCAGGGAAAGACGCGACTAATGGAATCTTTTGAAATGAGAGTGACTCCGAGAGATAATGTATATTACTGGCTGGCAGGAGAAACACGCCTCTCCGAAACGGAAGAGGCAGATTCGGATGCATGCGCCTTGAGCAGAGGAATGATATCCGTCACTCCGATTCATTATGACATGACCAGACATGATATCCTCGCAGATGTAAGGGCAGGCATAAAAGACCATTTCTCATAAGGGTCTGTGAAAAAATAACTTATATGGGAATGTTGAAATTAGAAACTGGAAATTCGGCCTTCATGCTTTTGCACTGCCGACATTTGGCCGAGCGGTTAACTGCTCGGCTAATTCCTTTCGTAAACCCGTTTCATCTCTCCCCAATTTCTACTTTCCAATTTCAAGTTTCAAGCCGTGAACAGCTGCTCCTTACCGCTCTTCTTCATCAAAACTCTTCAACTTCCTGAGCAAATTTTCATACGTATCAAGCTCATATTCATCATGAAGATCAAGTCCGCCGCTCACCTCTAATCTCCGGCCATCTTCGGTATAACCGATAAATTCCCCGTCAAGTTCACCACCTTTGTATCTCGCCATCTCTTTTACCCGACCATTCTTGTAATAAGAGATATATTCGCCGCCCCTCTTATCTTCCTTGAATTTTCCCTTCTCCTTTATCTGGCCACCTTTGTAATAGGAGATATATTCACCGTCAAACTTGCCGTTCTTAAAGTTTTCCTGATCTTTTATCCGGCCGTTTTCGTAATAGAGAATATATTCCCCGGCCAGTTTGCCATCTCTGTAGTTTTCTTTTTCCATGATCCGGCCGTTTTCATAATAAGAAATATACTCTCCTTCCAGTTTATCGTTTTCAAATATACCTTTTTCTCTGATCTGACCGTTTTCGTAATAAGAGACAGCATCGCCCTCTCTCAAGCCATTGCGATAATTCAGATTAACCATGATCTGACCGTTTTCATAATAAGAGATATATTCTCCTTCCCACTTGCCATTAAGACAGATTCTTCTCTCCTTTATCTCACCACCGTCGTAATATGAAAACTCTTCTTTACTTTTTTTTCTAAAAAATGACATGCAAGCAGTGCTTTCCTCCAATTATATGTGTAAAAAACCGACTATTCCATTTCTTCCATACCTGTATGACCTTTGGACAACCATGTCAGGTATATGGCTTTAAAAAGGGGTTCAGAAGCTATATACAGTGTGGACTTGATAAAAACATTGCTTTTTAATATACCATGATATATGAGAAAAGCGTATATGCGGATTGAAGCTTTACGACCTCGTAAAAATCTCCGCTATGCCTATGCCGACACGTCGGCATTATAATGGAAAGTAACTTGCGTTTTCAGCAAAATTATGTTTTTGGGTAAATGTCAAGTAATATGAATTAGTTATAACACATTTGCAAATTTAAGTTACTTGGAAGTCCGTATCTCATTCTGAGCGATAGCGAATAATGACAACGGGATGTTTCCATGATTTTTTACGAGTTCACCAAGTTTCACCACATAAAAAGTTGCTTTGCAATTAATATCACTAAAACGCCGGGGGATTTGACATGAATACAGTTGTGGATCTTGAACGATTGAAAGGCATCATAGAAAAACATTTGCTTGGAGTACAAAACGAGGCAAAGAAGTGCTTTGTGCCTGTTCTTCGTAATCCGGATGTATCCTGGTTTACCTTTTCGACCGATAAATATTTTATGTTAACCTTCATGGATGCAGCCGGGAAAAGAAGGATTGACGAACTTTTTAAGATATCTTATCACCCTTTCCCGGGTTTGATTGTGGAAGATGATAAGATGCCTGCCGCTTTTCGTTTTGAAAAGTCCCTAAACGAATTTCTCAAGGGATACTATGTTTCTCAAGACATGTTTTCGCTTTCCCTTGGAGAAGATTCTACCGTGATACTTTGCAACCACACACAAGCCGTTGAAACTTTAGAGTTGGGCGAATATCAATACTCTGTAGAACTGGCATATGTAATTTCATTCGGGAAAGAAATTAACATTGAGAACATGTATGATTTTATTGAGGACTCGATCATGTATTCTATTAAGCAGTGGGCGTCTAACGACGGTGCGGAGTCTTCCCGTAAATAAATGTAAGTACTCACGGTTAGAGGGCAATGGACAGATGCCCTTTAGCCATAGTTTCCTGTTTATTAAATTAAATCACCGACAATTTCACGTAAACTTTTCTGTCTCAATGTTTTACGTGAGCAGTCAGCGTTACCCTGCCTGCAATGCGCGCCCAAGCAGCATAGAATAGTGAGCAAAGACTACTTCGTGTCCATCCAGAAATGGTCTTTTTGCCCAATATCTGCGTTATGCTCAAAAAATAATCCTCGGAATATCAAATATATGCCTGCGGTTATTTTTTTCGCA
>Ga0209121_10002080_pt1 | contig 20592 bp, 16 predicted proteins | sample Cruoilmetagenom3_FD_187292 | JGI IMG/M metagenome (GOLD analysis project Ga0209121, IMG submission 187292) | Oil polluted marine microbial communities from Coal Oil Point, Santa Barbara, California, USA - Sample 3 (SPAdes) (version 2) | ecosystem: Environmental > Aquatic > Marine > Oil seeps ...
GGTTTCTTTTGTCAAAAACCGGCAAAGCATCGGGTTTGGTATCCGGGATTGTTTCGGGAATGAATTCGGAAATAAGACCGGGAAGGATTTCCGGGATGGATTCGGGAATACAATCCGGGTCAGTTGTGCCTTTACATCCAGCTATTGAACCCGGAGAAGTTCCAGGAAGTATTACTCGAGAAATATCTCCGAGCATTCCGGGATTAGTATTTCAGAACGGTTCTCGATAGAAATCCGGGTTTGAACCAGGAAAAGAATCTCGGTGCAGAAAAGAATTCATTTCCGGGATAATATCCGGGACAGAATCCCGAATACAATCTGGGAACAAATCCGGAAGAGAACCAGAGAGGGGGGTGGTGGAGGGGGCAAGCCCAAACGATGCGATTTGAGTCGGCAGAACCAAAAAAAGGGGGTGTAACTCTCTGCAAGGCAAGCAGTTGCATCTCTGGTTATGTTTTGGTTTCTTTCCGGCTCTAACATAAGTAGATGTAAATATGGAGAATTAAGGAATTGCCTTGGCCCAAGGACCAGAGACGTCCGAACCCACGGATGCCAATAGTTCCATGGATGTCTTTTTAGATAGAAATTTGATTGACCTTTTTCAAAATAGGTCTATACTGACGGTTCTATGAATCTGAAGGTCGTTTACTATCCTGCCGATGAGTTTATGGCCAACAGCATCAAGGATTTGCTCGAGCAGAACGGAATCCCGGCGGTTATCCATTCGTTCCAGATTCCGGCATATAATGGCATCGCTATGATGATGAGGCCAAATTGGGGCGAAATACTGGTCGGTGAGCCGGACATGGGAAAGGCCAGAGAGCTCGTGGACGGCTTCCTGGCAGCAGGTAATAACGGATGAATAACCTTCCGACACTGAGCCGGGTACTTGTTATTACCGGTGTGGTTTTGATCCTGGCAGCACTTATCCTGTCGCGATTGAGGTTGCATCGGCTGCCCGGAGACATCGTGGTTGAACACCGCAACCTGGTTATTTATATCCCGATTGTTTCGGCCCTTATCATATCATTGATTCTGACTATCGTGGTTAATTTGCTTTTACACAAGTAAAGGAGCATATGAAATTCATCTATCGTTTTGGCAATGGACACGCGGATGGTTCGGCCCAGATGCGTGACGAGCTCGGTGGCAAAGGCGCAAATCTTGCCGAGATGACCAATATCGGTTTCCCGGTTCCGCCCGGTTTCACGATTTCCACCCGGGCCTGCAGGTATTATATGCGGCACAAATGTTTACCCACCAGGCTTCCTGCCGAGGTGCGTCAAGGTCTTGCCTTTATTGAGGAAATAGTGGGAAGGAAGTTCGGAGACCCGGATAATCCACTACTGGTTTCGGTAAGGTCGGGTGCGCGTAAGTCAATGCCGGGGATGATGGACACGGTGCTCAACCTTGGGTTGAACGATGTAACTGTCGAAGGCTTGGCACGCCAGACCAAAAACGAGCGGTTTGCGCTTGATTCTTACCGCCGGTTTATCCAGATGTTCGCTGATGTTGTGCTGTCCACGGGCACCGCCGAGTTTGAGGAATGCCTTGGGGCCGAGCGCCGGCGTGCCAATGTGAAAACCGACTCTGAACTCCCACTCAAAGCACTGACCAGAATGATTGTCAGATACAAGGCATTGGTTAAAGAGCGGACCGGCAGCCCGTTCCCTCAAGCCCCGGATGAGCAACTGCGGATGGCGATTGAAGCAGTGCTCAAGTCATGGAATAATCAAAGGGCGGTCGAATACCGCCGGATTTATAACATTCCTGACGCATGGGGCACTGCAGTGAATATCCAGGCAATGGTTTTCGGGAATCTGGGGCAATCATCGGCTACCGGCGTTGCTTTTACCCGCAACCCGGCAACCGGTGAGCGCAGATACTACGGTGAATATCTGAATAATGCCCAGGGAGAGGATATCGTTGCCGGGATAAGGACACCAAAACCGCTTGACCGGCTGGAAACAGAAAGCCCACGGGTTTTCCGCGAACTCATTACTTGGTTCGGCCGGCTTGAGCGGCATTATCAAGATGTCCAGGATGTCGAGTTCACGATTGAAAACGGCCGGCTCTATTTCTTACAGTGCCGAAACGGCAAGCGGACCCCGGCCGCAGCCGTGAAAATCGCTTACGACATGGCCCGGGAGCATCTGATTACTCAGAAACAAGCGGTCATGCGCGTCAATCCCGAGGAAATCTCTACGCTGCTGCATCCGGAAATCGCCCCGGATGCGAAATACGAAGTAGTAACCAAAGGCCTTGGCGCATCGCCCGGTGCTGCCTGGGGTGAGATGACACTCAGTTCAGAGCGGGTGGGTCAACTGTTTTCGGCCGGACATAAGACGATTCTTGTGCGGCACCAGACATCGGCCGAAGATGTTGGCGGTATGGCCCGGGCCCAGGGATTTCTGACCGCGGCCGGCGGGATGACATCCCATGCCGCGGTCGTAGCCCGGGGCATGGGCAAACCTTGTGTGGTCGGCTGCGACGCGTTGCGGGTTGACTATCAAGCACACAAAGTACTGGTCGGTAATCGGGAAATAAACGAAGGCGATATAATTACCATAAATGGGCAAACCGGTGAAGTGATTTGCGGCAAAGTTGAATTGATTGAGGCATCATTCAGCGATGAATTCGAGGCACTTCTTTCCTGGGCAGACAAATTCAAAAAGCTCGATGTCCGCACCAACGCCGACAACCCGAAGGATGCGGCCCGAGCACGAGAGTTCGGCGCGCAAGGCATCGGTTTATGTCGAACCGAACACATGTTCTTCGGACCTGACCGTATCACCGCGATGCGGGAAATGATTCTTGCCGCTGATGCCACGGGACGGCGCAAGGCCCTGGCAAAGCTTCTGCCGATACAGCGCAATGACTTTATCGGTCTCTTCCGGGCGATGGATGCCTCCCCGGTGACTATCCGGACATTGGACCCGCCTTTGCATGAATTTCTGCCCAAAGACGATGCCGGAATTCACGATGTCGCTCGGCGGATGGGCGTTCCAGTAAAAAAGGTGAAACAGACGGCTGACCAACTCCACGAACAGAACCCGATGCTCGGCTTCCGCGGGTGCCGGCTGGGTATTGCCTATCCCGAAATTAGCGAAATGCAGGCACGCGCAATATTCGAGGCGGCATGCCAAGTCAAATCCGAAGGGGTTCAAGTCATACCCGAAGTGATGATTCCCTTGATTGGTGATGTTAAAGAATTTGTGCTTCAGTGCGAAGTGGTGAAGCGCGTTGCCGAACAGGTATTCAAAAAAACCGGCGTGCGGGTGAATTACCATGTCGGCACGATGATTGAAGTGCCGCGCGCGGCCCTTACCGCTGGTGATATTGCCCAAGAAGCTGACTTTTTCTCTTTTGGCACAAATGACCTGACTCAGATGACATTCGGTTTTTCGCGCGACGATGTCGGGCGGTTTCTACCCCGATATCTGGAACAGAAAATTATTCCCAATGACCCTTTTAAGACTATCGATACTGAAGGTGTCGGCGTCCTGGTTCGGCTTGCTATCCGAAAAGCACGCCGGGCCAAGCCCGAACTCGAGATTGGTATCTGTGGCGAGCATGGCGGTGACCCGGATTCGATTCGGTTCTGCCATCAGGTAGGCATGGATTATGTCAGTTGTTCGCCTTATCGGGTCCCGGTGGCAAGATTGGCCGCGGCCCATGCCGCATTACTTGAAGAACAGCAAGCAGAACGCAAAGCGCTTCGAGCCACGAAGCAGAAATAGCTGGAGGTTTTTTTGAACCACAATTTAGAAACTCTTCTCAAACAGCATCGGGATGTAAAAGTCAATCCGCCCCGGCAATTGCTCATTCAGGATTCGGTTGACAGAAAAGAAGCATTTGCAGCGGAATGCGGCTGTCTTGTTACCTGGACCCCGGTCGAATCAACCGGTCGCAGCCCGAAAGACACGGTTATCACCAAGTGGCCCCGGTCCGAAGGCACGATTGACTGGGATTCGCCCAATAATATTCCGATTGAACCCAGAGTTTTTGATATGGTATTTGAGGATGCACTCAAAGTGCTCGGTCAAAAAGAACGGTTGTATGTAACCGACCGGGTCCTGGGTGCAGACCCGGCATATGCCTTGCCGGTGCGCACAGTGACGGATAAGGCGCTGTCGGCACTATTTACCGATAATATGTTCAGGCCGGTGCCAAAAGACATCGGCCGTTCCTGTTTTGCCAAAAAGCCGTTTACTTTACTGGTGCTGCCTTATGATAAGCTGGACCCGAACCGTTATAAGGAACTTCTGCGGGTTGACCCGCGGTTGGGTCGGACTTCAACAATGCTTATCGGGATGGATATGGACCGGTGCCTTGGTGTTGTTTACGGTTCGGCATACGGTGGCAGCGTTAAGAAACTGATGTTTACGGTAATGAATTATCTGTTGCCAGGTGAAGGGGTTTTGCCATTGCACAGTTCGGCAAATGAAGGACCCGAAGGGGATGTTGCATTGCTTCTCGGGCTTTCGGGCACTGGCAAAACTACGCTTTCAGCCGACCCCAGAAGGGCGCTTCTAGGTGATGATGAGCACGCCTGGAGCGACGATGGCGTTGCCAACCTTGAGAACGGCTGCTATGCAAAGCTTATCGACCTTGACCCGAACAAGGAGCCAGAGATTTATAATGCCTGTTTTCACAAAGCGCAATTCCTAAAGCACGGTGCGATTATCGAGAATACGATGTTCTATCCGGACGGAACATTTGACCTGAATGATGACCGGCTGACGCCGAATTCGCGCGGTTCTTATCCACTTTCGTTCCTGAAGAATATCAAAACACCGCCGGTCGCAGGTCATGCTAAAACCGTGCTCTTTCTGACTGCGGATGCGAACGGTGTGCTGCCACCGGTTGCCAGATTGACAAGCGCACAAGCGATGCTCTGGTTTCTTCTGGGATATACATCAAAGCTGGCCGGAACCGAGACCGGGATTACCGAACCCGTAAGTACCTTTTCGCGGTTTTTCGGTCAGCCGTTCATGCCGCGGAACCCTGATGTTTATGCCCGAATGCTTGGTGACAAACTTCGCACGCATGGCGCAAAGGTTTACCTGGTAAATACCGGCTGGACCGGCGGACCTTATGGTATCGGAAAGAGAATATCACTTACCTTGACAAGGGAAATGGTTGAAGCCGCACTTTCCGGTGCTCTGGCAAATGTTGAATGCTGGGAGGATAAGGTCTTCCACCTGCATGTGCCCAAGACTTGTCCTGGTGTGCCTGACCCGAATGTGCTCAATCCGCGTAATACCTGGAAAGACAAAAATGCCTATGACTCTCGGGCGCGCCGGCTTGCGGACGAATTTGCGGCACAGTTCCTCAAGGCTTACGAAAATAAAGGCATTGACCCGGCCGTTGCCCGAGAATGTCCGGGCCGGTAATCAACCTTTCTTTAGCTTTAACCGGCGTCTTTTCGGCGAGAAAACCAAAGCAAATCCGAATACGATGCTGGAAGTGATGATGATAACCGCACCAGAAGGGGCATCGGTCAGATAGGAAATCAGCAGCCCTACAAGGCATGAACCAATCCCGAACAAACCGGAGAGCAGATACATCGTCTTGAGCCGGTATGTGAGCTGATAAGCGGCTGAAGGCGGGTTGACAATCAGGCTGAAAATCAACAGCCCACCGATAGTATTGAGGTTCGCGGTTACGGTCAGGCCGCACAGGACGAGCATGGCAATGAATAATGCCTTTTCCGGGATACCGGTAGCACGGGCGATTTCCCGATTAAACAGCACCGCCTGAATCTGGTTGAAGAACATGAACAAAAATCCAAGGACTACCGCGGTCATTACTATCATTACTATAATGTCAGCAGGCGAAACCAGAAGGATATTGCCCCAGATAAATCTCAAAGCACCGGTGCGCGGTCCGCGCATCAAGCCGATGCCGAGGAATGCCAAGCCGAGCACAATCGAGAAGATTATGCCGATGGAAATATTCGGTTCGAGGTCGGACCGTTCGGCTATCGGTCCGATAAGAAGCGATGATGTAACACAAGCGACGACGGCACTGAAGAGCGGGTTGATGCCCAAAAGCAAACCGAATACGGCACCGGCAAAAGCAGCGTGGGACAACGCTACCCCGACAAACGGGATGCGCATTAAAATGACCCAGACCCCGACGATGCCGCAGGCCCCGCCGCCCAGAATTGCTGCGGCCAAAGCGCGCCAGGCAAACGGAAACTGCAAAGCCTCAAACATTATCGAACAACCTTTTGATTCTTTGAGGGGTCAACGCTTCATTTCGCGCACCATTAAACACGATTCTTGTGTCTTTCATCATCACGACCCGGTTGCAGATTTCAGGCAAATGTTCCAGTTGATGGGTTACCATCACGATAGTAAGTTTGAACCGCTCATAGGCTTCAAGCACAAGCCTGGACAGTTCTCTTACCGCCTGTGGGTCCAAATTGGCAAACGGTTCGTCTAGGAGCAGAATTTCAGGTTCCTGGGTCAATGCCCGGGCTAGATTCACCTTCTGGGATTCACCGCCAGAAATCTGCCCCACAGGCCGGTTGCGAAGATGGCCGATTCGTGTCAATTCCATCATTTGCTCGGCGATCTCAAAATCTTTGTTATCGGGCCGATGAAAAAGACCGATTTTCCCAATCCTGCCAATCATTACCGCTTCGAAGCAGTTTATCGGCGACCTGGGGTCAATGTTGATGTGCTGAGGCACATAGCCGATACTGCGCCGCAACCTTTTCAAGTTTCTGGAAGTAGCTTTTCCTCCCAGTATTTCCACACTGCCGGCACGGATTTTTCCCAAGCCGTTGATAACGGTAAGTAGTGTTGTTTTACCGGCGCCGTTAGGCCCGATGATTCCTACGAAATCACCTTGAAGAAATTCGAGCGAGACATCCCGCAGCGCGATATGTTCATAATAGGTTACGCTGACATGCTGAATTCTGACCGCATTACGCCTTTGCACACCCTGATTCATTCCAATAGTCCGGCCAGGGATTGGGCATTTTCCTTGAGCGCCTCAAGGTATTTTCCCTGGAGCGGGAAGTTGGTAAGGGTAACATGCTTTGCATTGAGTGAACGGGCAAGCTCAAGACCGGCATCCGGGCCTGACTGCAAATTGTCGACGATAATACCGACACCAGAGTCAATTCCTACTTTGGCAAGGTGCGTCAGTTCCCGGCCGGTGATTTCTTCGGGACGGCCATAAGTTGCGACAACATCAAATCCCAACCAGGCAAGAAAGGGTGCCTGATACGCGGCAGCAAGGAGTTTGGGTTTCTTCTTCCCTTTGAACATCTGCCGGACCAAATCCGCTACAGAATCAATTCTATGACAATAGATTTCGGCACGCATTTTGAAGCTGTCTTTTGCTACAGTATCGAGTTCTGAAAGGAATCCGGCCATCTCAAACGCTTCCTGTTTTTGAACCGCTGGCAACATCCAGTCGTCGGCGATTTTTGTTGTGACATGGTGAACCTTCGGATTGTTGATGGCCTTTACGAGTTGGTCGAACCAGGCTTCCCAGCCGTGGTTTATCAGTAAATCCGCTTTGTTTGCAGCCGCAATATCGGAAGGCTTGAGGTCAAACTGGCCTGGACACATACCGGCCGGCGCAATAGTCGATACCTTGACACGGTTGCCGCCGACCGCTTGAGCCACCGATGCGATAAGCGTAGTTGATGTAACAATGACCAGTTTGTTCTCTGGGTGAGGCGCGCAGGCAATTAAGAGAAAAACCGGCAGAAAAAGGTATTTCATTTAAGGCTGCTTCAAGTCAACTTCGACTCCGACTGTAAAGGACCGGCCCGGCATCTTGTACAACCCGGCAGCATTACCAGGAAGGTCAGTGAACACGTCGTAGTCAGCACGGAGTATGTTGTCTACCGAAAGGAAAAACCCAGACCCCGCACGGGAATACCCGACCCGGCCATTGACCACAGAGTAAGAAGGAATAGGTGACTTTGAGTTGTCTTCAGCATAGTAATCTGATATGTGTTGGAATGAAATATCGGTATTCAATCCCGACAGGTCTACGCCAATAGTAATATCCAGTTTGGACCCGGGCCGGCCGCTCGTATGGACGCCCGGGTCAAGCCAGGAATAGCTTAACCGGCTGTGCAATGGTTTGAGGCGAGCGATAATACCGGTTTCGATTCCCTTGAATGAAAAGCTTCCTTTATTCTGGAACTGATACAGCGGGGGCGGCTCGGGATTTGTTCCCGTCTCAATCAGGTTCTCTCCCTGGAAGATGAATCCAGCCACATCAATGTTTAAGCCCGGGATGATTTGCTGGTTGATGCCCATTTCGTAGTTCCAGGATATTTCGGGTTTCAGGTCCTGGTTTGCAGGCGGGAATACAAAAGTGTAGTTCATTGATGGGCTGCGGAATCCTTTATTGACGCTGGCGCGCAGGTTCGTTTTCTTCAGGAAGTGGAACACCACTCCCGCCTTGGGGCAGAAACTAGTGCCAGAAACTTCGTCCCAGTTGAGACGGGCACCGGCATTTGCCGTAACCAGACCCAGGGTCTGTTCGGTCTGGAGAAAAACGGCTCCTTCTTTGCGGCCCCAGCTCGGTTTATCCGTATCGGACTTAATTCTGGTCGCGGCCAGGTTCTTGAGTTCGAAACCGAGCTGGCTGAGGTTACCGAACTCAAACCTGCGGTGTAAATGAAGCAAGGCGCCGTCGGTGTGGTCCTGTGAATGCCAACCGTCGGTCGGGTCGAACTGGTGCTCACCAAAAGTCCGGTAGAGTTTGAGGAAACCTTTGACCAGAGGGGTGTTGCCAGTGGCGGTGAGGTCAAGGCCGCCGCGATTGTACTGGTTCCAGCCGGTTGCTGAAACGGTGTCGGTTGCCTTCTTGGGTTCATGCTTGATTCCGGTGAAGTACTTGCCAGTAAAGTCAAGCCCGAAAGCGGGACTCATGTCATACCCGGCACGCAGGGAGATGTCATTGCCATTGTACTGAGAGTTATCCAGATGGCCGTCAGACATCGCTTTATCAGCCGAGAATAGGACGTGAAACCCATCTTGTCTGGTGCCAGCGCTGAACCGGCCGTGCCTAGTATTAAACGAGCCGTAGTCAAAGCGGGCGCTGACTTCAAGCGGTTCTTTCGCACGGCGGGTAACGATATTGACCACCCCGGACATGGCGTCTGAGCCGTAAAGCACGGATAAAGGGCCGCGGACGACTTCGATGCGTTCGATATTGTTTACCGGCAAGGTGTGGGTAACGGTGCAGCCGAACAACGACATCTTTTCGGGCCGGCCGTCTACCAGGACGAGGATTTTGGTACCCCGGTCGCCAATGCCTCTAATGTCAAGGTCAGTGCGGCCGAACTGACCGGTTTTCTGAATAAAAACACCGGGCAGACTTGACAGCTCATCGGTTGCGGTGCGGGCGTTGGTTCGGCCAATGTCCTTGGCGGTCACAAGGCTGACCGATGCGGCAATGTCACGGATTGGGTGGCGGACGCGCTCGGCAGTGACGACGATTTCGTCGAGCACCATCACCGAGGAATCGGGTTGTGAACCGGTTGCGCCGGTGCTTGCAAACACCAGCATCAGCAAAAGAAGGAATTTCATCTCTTTTCTCCTTAAATCTTCAATCTCAAATTCAGTCTTTGGCGGTCGTCAGGGTCAGCTTGCCGTGCTTGACGCCTTTGACCGCGGTCAGTTGGTCAGCGATTTTCTGGATGCGGTCGGCCCAGCCACGGACGACAATTACCTCGAGACAGTTGCGGGGGTCAAGATGGACGTGGACGGTGGAGACGATTTCGGGGCAATAATGATGCTGAATATGGGTGAGTTTATGCAATAAGTCGGGCTGTTCGTGGTCATAAACAAAGATAATCGCGCCGACTGCTTCAGTCTTGCCGAGTTTCAGTTTCTCTTCGGCCAGGCGTTGCCTGATGAGGTCTCTTATCGCTTCGGACCGACAGGAATAACCGGTTTTCCTGCTTGTTTTGTCAAACCGGGCTAGAAGTTCCGTTTCCATTGATACGCCAAAACGCACCGCGCTCGATTTTTTATTACCTATCATTGTGTTACCAATCCAAGGATTGTAACACGGTTTATATCCGAGTCAAGTCTGTTTGTGATTGACTGGGGTCCAGTTCGCATCTAGGATTGCGAAATGGACCGGGCATCGAAATCGCTGCCAAAACTCTTTCTTCTCGCCATTGGTGGTCATGGTCTGGTTATTCAGGTCATGCTGTTGCGTGAATTGATGGCCGCATTTGCCGGTAATGAGCTTTCAGCCGGTTTGACAGTAGCGGTCTGGGTCGTTTCTGAAGCGCTTGGTGCCTGGCTTTTCGGTAGGGTCAGGACTGATTCTGTCCGAGTCTGGTTACGGGTATTCGGGCCGGTTGCAGCGTTGGCATCGGTGGCATCGGTTCTTGCCGTAATCCTGGGCCGGGCCGTGCTTGGCGCTTTACCGGGTGAAAGTCTCAACATGCCCGGGCTTGTGAGCATTACCGCAATGTGCGTGTCTGTTCCGGCCATAACTCATGGCGGGCTTTTTGTTTTGGGCACGATGCTTTTGGCACAAAGGGGCCCGGCCGGAATCGGCCGCGGTTATGTATGGGAAGGCATTGGAACTGTGCTAGCCGCTTTCCTGGCCTGGTTATTTCTGTTGCCGCGCTTTTCATCATTGGCGATAATAGCGCTTTTTGGAATAGTTCTGGCAGGGTTCCCTTTTTTTGTGCCGGGACCGCGCAAGAACGGCATCGTTGCCGGTGTTTTTGTCATACTGCTGGCGGTTCTGTTCGGGTTGGCCGGTCCGATTGAAAGATGGGCATGGGGTATGCACTGGCCAGGACAGCGGGTTGTTGAAGTAGCCAATTCGCCTTATGGCAAGGTCATAAGACTTGAAAGGGAAGGACAGCGGGTTGTGGTTTATAACGGGGTAACTGCATTGACTGTTCCGCCTTCGGACGAGACATTTGTCGAAGAGCTGGCACATATTCCTTTTCTTGTCCATCCCGATTCCAGGCATGTGCTCCTCCTGGGTTCAGGGGCAGCTTTGGTTCCTTATGTGCTCAGACATAGTGTAGAAAGCGTCACTCTGGTTCAGCTCGACCCGGCCTTGGCGCGTGCAGACCGGCTTTGTGCCGATACTGTCTTGGGCCGGGCATTTGCCGACCCGAGATTCAGACTGGTTATCCGAGACCCGCGTAATTTTCTGGTTTCTACCACTGACAGATTCGACTGCATTATTCTTTCGACTCTTGTCCCTCACAGCCTTGCGGCCAGCAGAATGTTTGCTTTGGAATTCTACCGGTTGTGCCGGAAAAGTCTCACTCATGGCGGAATAGTTGTCCTCCCCGGTCCTGGTTCAGGGACCAGGTTACCCGAAACCAAAAGAATTCTCCTTGTTCGCAAGAACACACTCAAAGCCGCATTTCCTCAAGTGAGTATGAAATTAGCAGATTTCCCGATGTTCTTTGCTTCGGAAGGAACCCTTGCATTTCTACCCGAAACCCTGGCCTTTCGACTGGTTTCGCAGAAGGTTAAAACCCGGGTTCTGGACTCAACTTATGTCATCAATCTGCTTGACCCGTTTCGTCAGGAGCTGTTTCTGGCCGGAATCGCAGAAAGGGCGACGCATGCGTCGCCCTTTCTGAATACCGATAATCTGCCAAGGGAACTGTTTCTGAACATGGTAAGGGAAAACGCTTGCTCCTCGCCACATTTCAGCGGATTTTATGCTGGATTGGCAAAAGTCCGGGTTATGCATCTGCTCCTCCTGGCCGGGCTGTTACTTCTGTTCCTTATTATCGGTGCGCGGGTCTGGGGCATCCGTTTCAGCCGTGCGGCCGGTGTCGGAACTTCTGGCTTTGCCGGTGCGGCCATATCAACTCTTGCCATATTCGTTTATCAAGTCCGGTTCGGCTCGGTATATTCGGGCGTGGGTCTGCTCCTGGCGACTTTCATGTTGGGCACGGTTCTGGGTGGTATGCTTGGGACAAAAAGCACCGAAAAGTACCGAGGCAAGAATGTCGTTTTCCTTGGTGCAGAATTCGGTCTGGCACTGGCTGCCGGTTTCTTGCTGCTGCTTGTCCATATCGGTTCGCCGTTAATATTTCTTTCGGTACTTATTCTTGCCGGTGCAGCCCTCGGAGCACAGTTCCCGATTGCGGGTGCAAGCCTGCATCGCCGCACTATCGGCCAGCGTGCTGGTCTGCTTGTTGCACTCGACCTCACCGGCGGTTTCTTCGGTGCCCTCACTGTTGCACTTTTTCTGGTGCCGGTCTTCGGTCTGCCCATCTCGGCCGCGACTATTGTTTTCATCAAACTGTCCAGCGCAATAAGCCAATTCTGCTGTCCTGCATCCGGTGATTGACAGAACGGTGTTTACCCTCTAGAATGGGGTCGTGAATAGAACCGCCGCACTACTTATTACTCTTATGTCCTCGGTTCTGGCACAGGAACAGGGCACGGCTGCATCATCGGGCAAGGCGCTTAATTTGGTTCCGCAAAAAGCCATGGTGGGCGTTGAAAGTCCGATTATATCTGAAGAGTATGTGCTCATGCCCGGTGACAGAGTCCTTGTCATTGTGAATGCCGGCATCACTTATTCATATGAAAGCTGGATTACTTATGAAGGCAAAACAGTCATTAACCTGCCGAGGTCTCTTGCTCTTAAAAAAGGCATCGGCACTGTCGATGCGGTCCGTCTTTCCGGGCTCACACTAAAGCAGGCACAGGATACGCTCTCGACAGTTTTCCGCAAATACCTCCGTTCACCCAAAGTGAAACTTACATTGATTGGTCTCCGTTCCGGTATCATATTTGTCACCGGCGAAGTCCAGCACCCTGGTGCCTACAACGCCTCCCCGGTCGAGCGTGTCTCACAGGTCATTGCCAAAGCGGGCGGGCTATCACCACTTGGTTCAAGGGCGCATATCAATATCATTCGCAGCAACCGATTGCACGCGATTGCAGACATCGAGCAGTTTGAGGCAAAAGGTGACTTGGCGGCGAATCCATTCATTCGGTCAGGCGATGTCATATATGTGCCGATGGTCGAAGGCATAGTCACGGTCAAAGGCGCACTATTCGGTCGCGGCCCAACCAGATTACGCACCTCAGCCCTCACTACGGAAAAAGAGCGGGTCAGTGAAGGCATTTACGAACTCACACTGGGAGAACGGGTATCTAGTCTGGTCCGCAAAGCCGGCGGAATCACACCCTGGGCCGATATTGCAAACTGCTATATCGAAAGGATTGTGATCGGCGGCAATGGGGCACGCAAGCGCATTCCTGTGAACCTCCAGGCCATCATATTTGAGAACGATTCCTCCTCTGATATCGAGATGATGAATTCTGATATCCTGGTCGTTCCGCCGGTCAATACCCTGGTCTATGTTGAAGGCGAAGTTGTCAACCCTGGTGCTTTTCTATATACGCCCAATTTGCATGCCAGCGACTATATCGGACAATCAGGCGGGCCCACCCATTACGCCAACATCCATGCTGCCCACATACAACGGAAGGACAAGCGTATATCGGTAAAAACAGACCCTGTTGTCGAGCCTGGCGATAAAATCCTCATACCCAGGATCGCAATCAAATGGTGGCAAGACTACCTGCAAATCATAAGCGCTGTCGGTGTTCCCATAGCGCTCAGCCTAATATCTATCCAGGCATACAAATAACGCCCGGACAAAGCCCACTAGACCCCTTTCTTATCTATCATCTCCAACCTTCTCCGATGCCTTCCCCGGAGAAATCCAGTCCGCAACCAGACACTGACTATCCTTTTTGCCATCGGTTCCGTCACCATATCCCCACCCAGACACAAAACATTCGCATTATTATGAAGCCGTGACAACCGCGCCATACTCATATCACAACACAGCGCGGCCCGAATCCCGGGAACACGATTGGCCGCTATACTCATGCCGATACCGGTCCCGCAGATGAGTATGCCGCGTTGGGCCTGGTGTTTTATTACCGCTTCGGCCACGCGGAACGCAAAATCCGGGTAGTTTGTGCTTTCCTCGCTATCCGTGCCCAAATCCATAACCTTGTGGCCGTGGGCACAAAGATAGGTCAGAAGCCTCTCTTTGAGCCGGAACCCACGATGGTCAGACCCCACGGCAACCCTCATCACACGAAAGTCAGCCAGTTATAACGGTCCTCTCTCTTGCCGTCAATAATCCGGAAAAGTTCCTGCTGGAGCCTTTTTGTAATCGGGCCGGCCTTGCCTTTCCCCACAGGAATCTTATCAATCGACCTTATCGGTGTCACTTCGGCCGCACTGCCGGTGAAGAATACCTCATCCGCAATATACAGCATCTCCCGCGGCATCATTGATTCGACAACCTCATAGCCCATTTCGCGCGCCAGTATCATAATGCAGTCGCGGGTGATGCCGGTAAGGATGCTGCCTTGCATCGACGGGGTCCGAACCACGCCTTTGTGGACAAGGAATATGTTTTCTCCAGAACCCTCGCTGATAAAACCATTGACATCCAAGGCGATGCCTTCGGTAAAACCATACTTCAACGCCTCCATCTTAATCAACTCGGAATTCATATAATTCGCGCAGGTTTTGCTCATCGCCGGGAAAGTATTCGGTGCCATCCGGTTCCACGACGACACCATCACATCAACACCCTGTTCCAAAGCCTCGGGCCCCAGATACTGGCCCCAAGACCAGGTAATCAAAGCCACACCCACAGGACAATTGAACGGATTTACCCCGAGTTCTTCGTATCCGCGGTAAACCAAAGGCCGGATATAACACGCCTCATGCCCATTTTTCTTAATAATATCTATGATGCCCTGACTGATTTGCGCTTTGGTCCACGGAATATCTATCCGGTAGATTTTGGCCGAATTGAACAGACGGTCAACATGGTCGCTGAGCCGGAATATTGCCGGGCCTTTAGGGGTTTTATAACACCTTATCCCTTCAAACACACCGGTGCCGTAGTGGACCACATGGGAACAGATATGGATTTTGGCATCTTCCCAAAGGATATATTTACCGTCCATCCAGATATACTTTGCTTTGTTTTCTTCCAGACCCATTTTACCTCCAGTCAGCATGGCGGCGAAGGGAGTCGAACCCCTGACACAGAGATTATGATTCTCCTGCTCTGGCCAACTGAGCTACGCCGCCTGTTTGTGATTTTATCCAACAGTAATTGACTGTCAATTAGAACTCTTTTGTGGCAAAGCATCGGGTTTCGTGCCTGGGATGATTGCGGAAATGGATTCTGTAATAAAACCTGGAAGGGTCTCTGAAATTGATTCAAGCAAACAGTCCTGGATAACCGCGCGTTGGAACCCAGCGCTTGAACCTGGAGCGATTTCCGGAAGCATCTCTTGAGGAATATCTCCGGGCATTCCGGGATTAGTATTTCAGTGCATTTCTCAATAGAAATCCGAGTTTGAACCTGGGAAAGAATCTCGATGCAGAAAAGGATTCATTTCCGGGATAATACCTGGAACAGAATCCCGAATACAATCTGGGAACAAAACCGGAGCAGAATCAGGAAGGGGGGCGGTGGAGGGGGCAAGCCCTAAAAAACAACTGTAAATTGCAGAAGTGCCTGAAAGAATGGCGGTTACAGAATAAGAGTTCTGGCTGGGTTAACTGATTTCGCCATGGCTGTTGACAGTCAGACTGAAAACTGTTATACCTGACAAGTGACAGAAAAAAGAACCCGACGGCCTTTGATTCTTTTGACTAATGACGACGGGATTGAAGCACCCGGGATTAAGGAATTGTATAATGGGCTCAAAAATTTGGGCCGGTTATATGTCGTAGCGCCGGCCGTGGACCAATCCGCATCGAGTCACTCATTCAGTCTGCGCAAGCCTATCCGGGTATGGCAGAAAAAGCCGCGCTGGTTTGCGGTTTACGGCACACCGACCGATTGCCTTCTGATTTCCCACCATGGCATCCTCAAACGGTCGATTGACCTGGTGATTTCCGGAATCAACAACAGCCCGAACCTCGGGGATGATGTGCTCTATTCGGGCACGGTTGCTGCTGCAATCGAAGGCGCAATCCTGGGTATGCCTTCGGTAGCGATTTCCTATCTTGAGACGGGCAAAAACGAGAAAATTGCCATCCGGCTGTTGCGCAGCCTAGTTCGGCTGTTGCTTGACGGTTTTCTGCCAAAAAAAACATTGCTCAATATCAACATCCCGGCCGGCGAAATCAAAGGCATCAAAGTAACCAGGCTGGGCCGACGTATCTACCAGGATATGGCGGTCAAGAAAGCCTTACCTGATGGCGGTGTTTCTTACACGATTGACGGCAAGATGTCTTTTGCCGAAACCCGAGGCTCTGATTTCGAAGCGGTTTATTCAGGATATATTTCTATCACCCCGCTGTACCTGGACATGACCCATCACCGCGAGCTCGCCCGTCTGGAAAAGGCCCTGGTAAATCTCGGGCCCTTGGCCTAGCTTCTGATACGTATCAGCTTCAAGAATTTCCGATTATTGTTAATGCTCAGCCGTGCGAAATAAACCCCAGGACCAACCGGGCATCCTTTATTATCTTCTCCATCCCAGACGAATGAATAGCGACCTCCTGGAAGGCTTTTCTGCACGAGGGTTCGCACCGGCCGTCCGGATTCATCGAACAGCTCAATTCGGACTTCTCTGTTGCCGGACAAGTTATAGTTTATTATCGTTCTGCTGATGAACGGGTTTGGCGCGGCTGCAAACGGCGCGGTCAGTTCAATTTTCTCCTGGGATTGGAGACCAACCAGACTTTCGCTGAACAGCACCTGGGGCACATCGTAAACCTGGCCGAACTGCAAATCATACCAGGTATCTGGATTGATGGGTGTAATACCGTACTGTCCCCCGCCTCCGGTCATGAGCGAATAAAACAAAGTAACCCGGCTCGGCCATTCTTCAAGCGGCTGGAACAGGAATGTATCAACGGTGCCTGGGTCTCCACCCCATCCTTCGGTAATTTCCTTAATAGGAAACGGTGAGCTGAACAGCACCCATTCCACGCTGTCAACGGATATCCCGAAATCGTTCGTTCGGAGAATCCCGCCGAATGTTACCATGCCCGATGCCTGGGTGCAAGCCAACAGGACTATGAGTAATGTCCCGAAGATAACTTTTTTTCTCACAATAGACTCCTTTATTTCCATAATATGATAAACAATACCGCCTTACCCGTCAACTATTTCGGGAAAGGACGGAACAAACAGATCAAGGCAGAGGATGATACCTCTGCCTTGATGTTCTACGACAGAACTACTGAAGTTTCACCAGTTTAACCGGCTGACCGGTATACTCAGACCAGGCGAAATAGACACCGGTTCGGAGAAGCGAAACATCGTTTTTCCCGGGCCGGAGCACAGCCACTTTCGCGCCTGATTTATCAAAGAGTGCAACCGGACTGCTGCTGTGCAGGTTAACCGTAACATCCACCGGGTTGGGAGAGAGTTTGACCTTTCTTTCTCTGCCGAGCATGCTTAACATCGGGTTGTCCTCAATGCCTATCGGGTCTGTGCACTTCCGGTAGTAAAGCTGCACCTTGCCGGTCTGCCGGCCGTTCCAAACCGCGTGGAGGTTGGGCACTTCGTCAGCTTCGATAAGCGGCTTCGACCGAACTCCTGGGTCGAGTGTTGATATTCTTGCCGTGTCGTTCCAGGTTAGACCCCGTGTTACGCTCGGCGCATAAAGAATCCGGTTGTCTTCCTGCACGGCTACAGCGTGCGGGGTATTGTTCGAGCTCACAGCGATGTCGCGAATCACACAAGGCAGGGACTGCAAACCTTCCCAGCTACTCCCGCCATCGGTTGAACAGCAGTAATTCTGGGGCTTGGTATAGATGGTAAATGAGAGGAACACATGGTCGGTTCGGTCGGCCCAGATGCCCCGGGAACCGGACCCTGCTGTTGAGACGACTTCGCTCACACCACCCCATGTCGAGCCGTTATCAGTGGAACGGATGTAATAAACTTTGCTGTTACCTTGAGGACCGTATGCAAATGCGATATGAAGCCGGTTCTGGTCGTCGGCTGCCGCACACAGACCAATATAACTTTCCTGGGTTGTAATAAGCATCGGGGCTTCCCATGACTCGCCGCCGTTAGTGGAGCGGGTGATATAAAGCGGAGCCGCATCCACAGAAGGTGCTATCGGGTCAATGACATACACATTCTTGGCCCCGTTTGTCAAAAGAATCGGGTTTTCGGTATGGTCGGCAAGATGGGTAACCGGTAGCCAGTTTGCTCCGTTATCGGTCGAGCGGCGGTAATAAAGCGCACCATCTGTATGCCGGTTGATGAAATGAACATTACCCGAATTGTCAGCCACGATTGTGAACATGTAAGCCTGGGAGCGTTCATCGAGTTCAAAGCGCTGGCTCCAGGTTCCGCCCCGGTCGGTGCTGCGCAGGTAAAAGACTTTGTAATTGCCGCCATCGTCCTTGTCTGAATAGGCGATATGGACATACTCGTTGTGAACTGAAAAACCGTTGCCGTGGTCCGGGAGATTGGAATTATTAGGTGTGGCAGTCAGTTGCTTCATCGTCTGCCAGCCGGCAAACGCGGTCCCGGAAATAAATACGATTACCGAAATGACAACCAGACTGCGCCGATAACAACTACTAATCATTTGCTTACCTCCTTAAGATTTTCGTGTTTTATGGCCAATTTCAGTAATTCTAGCTTCAATAACGGCGATGTCAAGCGGCTGGACACACAAAAGTTGCGCTTGACAACCAGGGGGAGGGGGTTATAATTAAATCGAGTCTGTCTACTTAGGTGCTTTTAGAGTATCCAGTTAGTTAAACCGGGTTACATTAGTGCGAGGTGATTTCACCTTGCTGTTTGCTAATTGGGTCAATCGAAAGGCTGAAAGTAGGCTGAGTTAAGAATAAAAAATAAGGAGGCAAGAATGCATATACGGTCAGAAGTGTGCGTTGTCACACTTTTTCTCATAACAGCCGCTCTGGCGCTGACGCCGAGCGAGCTGCCGACTGCGCTCACCGACCTTCCTGTTGATATCGCGACTTCCCCGCGCGCCCACTATATCGTTCAGAATGACGGCAGCGTGATTCCGGTTCCGCCAGTGGCGAAGCCGGCGTCGCTCCCAAACCCTTTCACTATCGGAAAGGTTGCACTGCCCGACCAGATAAAATCTGGCAAGGCGACTGCCGGATTGGACGACATCGACGAATACAACTGGCTTTTCACCGGACACGACGAGGCCGGCACATTCTGGAACACCCTGGAACCACAGGACACTGCAAAGTTTATCTGGCAGGTGTCCGGTGCCGGTTCTGCCTGGTCGCCTTGGTTCGGCCATCCTGCCGAAGCCGAAGGTTATGTGGTGCTGGTAGATTGCTATAACGGCTACATCTATTGCCGTGATGTTGAAGACGGCTCGGTTGTTTGGAGCCACCATATCCAGCAGAACTACTACTATCCGGGTAGCCCGGTCATATTCGAGGATGAAACGAGCGGTGATGCCTGGGTAGCGGCCAACCACTACCAGTTATCCGGGTCCGTTACCGTGAATATGACCTGCTGGGATTTGGCAACCGGAACCCAGAAGTGGACCACCCGTCTGCCTTCCAGAAGCTCAAATCCCAATAACAACCTGGGCCGGCCGGTTTATATTGACGGTTATATCTACCATACTATCTTCGACATCAGTTATATAATCTCGACTATTGACAAAATCGACCCGTCAGACGGTGATACCACCGTCTTTGCGACCTATCCTGTAAACACGATTGCCCAGGTTACTTCGGACGAGGATTACATCTATTACACGGCCTATCCATGGAGCGGCAGCGGCGAAAAAATCATCAAGTTCGACATCGATGACGGTTCAGCAGTGGACAGCACCCCGACACCGGTTTGCAAAATCCGCAGCCAGCCTGCACTCAGCGAAGACGGTTACATCTTTTGCGGCGGCAGTGATGCCACTTCAGGAATCGGTTATGTAATGTGCTATGATGCCGATGACCTGCAGGGTGATACCATCTGGACCCGCCAGACATCGGGCGGCCACGACATCCAGTTCATGAGCATTGACGATGAGAACTGCTACTATTGCACCCAGTCATCCCCGGGCCGGCTTTATGCTTTCAAACAGTCAGACGGAAGTAATGCATGGTCCAGCGGTGCTTATGTCAGCCATCCCGAAGGCGGAATCTATGACGGCGGTGTTGCCGCCACCGGCGAAACCGGCGGGACCAGGTATCTTTACCTGTGCCCTGGTTACTATGGCAGTGGTGGCAACCTCGGCTATCTCTGGGTAGTCAATTCCGCCACCGGTGCTACTGTTCAGGACCAGGGTATGGGTTCCCAGCGAATGTTCACCAATGTGGCCCGCGGCAACCAGTATATATTCTCCAAAAGTGGCTATGGTTACCTGTTTGCCTGGGAATCCAGCGACCTGACAGTGAAAGAGCATGATGTCGGTGTGTATGCCATCCTCGAGCCCGCTTCGCGCAAGCTCGACCCTGGGACTACATTTACCCCCAAAGTCAGGATAGTCAACTGGGGCATCAATGCCGAAACCGGTGTGCCGGTATACTTCACCGTAGACTCTCTGAGCACCCAGATATACGCCGAGAGTGCCTTTGTTGATTTGGCGGTCGGCGATA
>Ga0209121_10002081_pt1 | contig 20589 bp, 18 predicted proteins | sample Cruoilmetagenom3_FD_187292 | JGI IMG/M metagenome (GOLD analysis project Ga0209121, IMG submission 187292) | Oil polluted marine microbial communities from Coal Oil Point, Santa Barbara, California, USA - Sample 3 (SPAdes) (version 2) | ecosystem: Environmental > Aquatic > Marine > Oil seeps ...
GTCTCCGGTTGATGCGCTGCTAGACTACCGCCGTTCATCCAACCTGCTGACGATTCAACTCTACGCATTCAGCATCCCGATTCTGGGGTTGCTGTTAGCTTTTATCACGTTGACCGCCGGGCTTTCCACGGAGCGTCGCCGGAATGAGGTTGCCGTGCTCCGCAGCCGTGGCGCGATGTCGTCACAGATGCTGGGTATGGCTGCCTTGGAGAGCCTGCTGCTTGGTTTCATCGCTCTGGCGATCAGCTCCCCGGTCGGGAAGGGCATTGCCGGGCTGATAGGCCAGGCGCGCAGTTTCCTGGATTTCTCGGCAGGGTTGGAGACGCTGCGGGTCACGGTTACTTTGGATACCTTGCGCTTTGGCGTGGTGGCAGTGGCTGTGGGTATGGTTGCTCAGATCATGCCGACTCTTGGCGCGGCCAAACACACGGTGGTTTCGTACAAGCGTGAGCGCGCGCGGATGTTGAAGAAGCCCTGGTGGCAGCGCGCGTGGCTGGACGTTCTCCTGCTTATCCCGGCGGTATATGGCGGCTACCTGCTCCGAAATCAGGGCAGTGTTGTTTCCTTTGACAATGGCTTTGGTAGCTCGCCGTTCGAGAATCCCCTGTTGTTCTTGGTGCCGGCACTGGGGATCTTTGCGCTCACGCTCTTCTTCCTGCGGCTGATGCCGGTGTGGATGTCGGTGGTGGCGTGGATCGCCGGCAAGACGAAGTCGGTGGGCCTCTTGATGGCTGCACGGCATCTGGCCCGCACGCCCAGCTCCTATAACACGCCGTTGATCCTGCTCGTCCTGACGCTGAGTTTGTCGGCTTTTACCGCTTCCCTAGCCTATACGCTGGATCAACATCTCTATGACAAGAGCTACTACCAAGGGGGCGCGGGACTGCGCTTTCTCGATCGTGGCGAGGGACAGGACTCCGGGCTTAGCTCGATGTTCGGAGGATCGGAGGATGACGATGCAACCGCTGCGGCCGAAGACACGGGCCCGCGCTGGCTGTTCCTGCCGGTCACCGAGTATCTCAATGCGCCCGGCGTGGAGGATGTGACGCGCGTGGCTCGCTACGGCGCGGTTGCCAATGTGAGCACCGGTCGCCAAGCCGGCGTCTTCTTGGGACTGGAGCGGGATGCCTTCCTGCGGAACAGCTACTGGCGCTCTGACTTCTCACCGGAGAGCCTGGGTGCGCTGATGAACGGCCTGGCTCTTGAACCCAACGGCGTTCTGGTGACGGAAGAGTTCCTGGCGTCGAGCTATCTTGGTGTTGGGGACTCGGTACGCGTCGAGGTGACGACCTACGGACAACGTACGATGATGGATATGAAGATCGTCGGTGCCTTTGACTACTTCCCTACCTGGTATCCGTCTGAAGGACCGCTCTTTGTAGGCAACCTGGACCACTTTTTCCTGGAAGCCGGTCAGCAATATCCTTACGACGTCTGGATGCGTTTGTCCGAGACTGCTGATGTGGAGGCGCTGGTCAACGACGAATTGGATCTCTATAGCTATGACTGGGGCGCGCCCCAGCTCGACATCGACGCTGCGCAGGAGTTGCCGGAACGGCAGGGCCTTTTTGGTCTGCTCTCGGTCGGCTTTGCCGCGGCAGCTATTCTGACGGTCATCGGGTTCCTGTTGTACGCGCTCTTCTCCTTCCGACGGCGGTTCATCGAGTTCGGCGTGCTGCGCGCTGTCGGACTTTCGTCGGGCCAGATGTCGGCGTTCTTGGGATGGGAACTGGCTCTGCTGATCCTGATGGGGGGACTCCTCGGCACGCTGCTGGGTGGAGGGCTCAGCTCGCTCTTCATCCCCTATCTACAGATTGGTGCGGATGAGGCCTCTCAGATTCCCCCCTACGTTGTAGAAGTCGCCTGGTCGGCGATCTTCCGCATTTATGGGCTTTTTGCGATACTATTTGTGGTGGCACTCGCCGCCTTGATTGTGATGTTGCGTCGGATGAAGATTTTCGAGGCGGTCAAGCTAGGCGAAACTGCCTAGGGCGCCCAGCTCTTCAGACGTCTTACGAACTCGCTTTTTGAGAAGGGAAGAAGGATGGCAGAACGAATAGAGACAGCTGCCCAGACCCACAATGCGTCCCAACCTCTCATCGTCTGCGACAACTTGGTGAAGATCTACAAGGTCGCCGACTTGGAGGTTGTGGCTCTGCAGGGACTTGACCTGGTGGTCCAGCGGGGTGAGCTACTGGGGATCGTGGGCGCCAGTGGTAGCGGCAAGTCAACATTGATGAATGTGCTCGGTGGATTGGATCGTCCTTCGGCCGGCCGTGCCTGGGTCGATGGGAAGGATTTGCTGAAGCTGTCTAGCCGCGACCTGAATCAGTACCGCAGGACCGAGGTGGGTTTCGTTTGGCAGCATGGTGCTCGTAACTTGATCCCCTATCTAAACGCTTTGGAGAACGTGAAGCTGCCTATGACGCTGGCGGGACAGGCCGGCCGAAGGGTCAATCAGCACGCTAAGGAGCTCTTGAGGCTGGTCGGCTTGGGCGACCGTATGCGCCACAATCTATCTCAGCTATCCGGTGGCGAGCAACAGCGGGTGGCCATCGCCGTTGCGCTGGCCAACGATCCCAAGATCTTGTTGGCCGATGAGCCCACAGGCGAGCTGGACTCCGTTACTTCACTGACTATCTATGAGCTGTTCCGCGATCTCAACCGCGAGTTGGGGTTGACGATGATGATCGTGAGCCACGATCCTACTATCGCGCGTCAGGTCAATCGCGTGGTCGCGATTCGCGACGGTCGATTGGCAACAGAGACAGTGCGCGCCAGGTCGAACGGTGCGGCAACTCGATCGGGGGACGATGCTTCGCTTGCCGAGGACGCCTACGAGGAAGAGATCTTTGAGGAGTTGACCGTGCTGGACTCCGCGGGCCGTCTACAGATCCCGAAGGAATATCTGCAGCAGTTCGGCATCAAGGGTCGTGCGCGCCTTGAGATCACCGAAGAGGGCATCTTGGTGCTTCCGGCGTTGGATGTGGACCTGGATCACGTTCACGATGCTGAGCTGTTGGCAACGGGACTCGAGGAGGCCAAGAAATCCAAGGGTCTGAGTGGTCTTGTGAATCGGTTGGTGCGCGGGGGCTTCAAGCGAAAGGGCGGAGAATAGATTATGCCAAGTATGTTGGAAGTCGCCGAGTTCACCAACGCCATCGAGACTGAGGATCTTTGGCGTATCTACAAGATCGGAAATGATATCGAGGTTCCGGCACTGCGCGGGTTGAATATCCAGATTGAACCTGGGAACTTTGTCGCGCTGAAGGGCCGCTCCGGTAGCGGCAAGACAACCTTGCTCAACTGTCTAAGCGGTCTCGACCGGCCGACATCGGGTGCAGCCAGGGTCTTGGGGTATGATCTGTCAGAGCTCAACGACCGGCAGCTCACACAGTGGCGGAGGGAGCAGCTGGGCTTTGTCTTCCAGTCCTTTGGCCTGCTGCCCACGCTGTCGGCCTATGAGAACGTGGAGCTGATGCTGCGCATCAAGGGCATCCGCGCGCGAGATCGTCACGACCGGGCTATGTACTGTCTGGATCTGGTCGGCCTGCACAAGTGGATTGACCATCGCCCCTACGAGCTCTCCGGCGGGCAGCAGCAGCGCGTCGCCATCGCCCGCGCTTTGGCGAACCAGCCATTGCTGGTTCTGGCGGATGAGCCGACCGGTGAGTTGGACAGCGAGACCGCGCGCGATATTCTGGGGCTCTTCCGGGACATCGTCTACGAAGAGAACATCACGATGTTGATGGCCTCTCACGATCCGCTGGTGGACGACTATGTCGATATTATCCTGCAGCTCAAAGACGGGCAGGTCGCGTCGTAGATATAGGCAGTTCGGAGCACGATAGCCGCTAATCTGTCACAACAAAAAGGGCCGAGGAGAAATCCTCGGCCCTTTTTGTTGTGTTTGCCTCTCAGCTCTCAGCCTCCAGCATCCGCTCAAACAGCACCTCGTACTCGACCACGGTCTTCTCCGTTGAGAAGCGCGCCTCAATCTCCTCGCGGGGACGCATATAGCTCTCTCGGTCATCCAATACCTTGAGGATGGCGTCGGCCAGGCCGCCGGCATCACCGATCGGGGCGATTTCGCCCATCCCTGTCTGCAGCACGGGCTGCCGCACGCCGGGGAGGTTGCCGGCGACGCTGGGGACGCCGTTGAGCATAGCCTCAACCTGGACCAGGCCGAAGGACTCGGTGGAGTTGAGGCTGGGCACGGTGATCACGTCGAGGTTCGGGTAGAAGGCGGCCATCTGAACGGGGTCCAGCACGCCCAGGAAGCGCCACTGGCTTTGTTCCTCCAGCAGCCTGATGCGGAACTCCAGGCGCTTGGCGTAGGCCTCTTCGGCGAGGACGTTCTTGTGTTGACCGGCGAAGAGGACGCGGGCGTTGGGGTAGCGTTCCAGGATCTTGGGCATTGCCTGCAGCAGGACTTCGACGCCTTTCTCAGCGGCCATTCGTGCCGCCATGCCGATCACGGGATGCTTATTGTCTGGGTTGTGCATCCGTCGGAAGGCGGCGACCCCCGATCTGGTGGACTCGGGCATCTCGACCGGCGGAGGGATCACGTGTCGCTTGGCCGCGAACCGCTGCAGAAAAGGTGAGTGCTCGGCGAAGTCCCGGGTGTAGGCCACGACGCCGTGGCTGTACTTGCCGGCCAGGTTGTTCATCGTGAGCACGACGCGGCTGACGATGCTGTTGAACGCGCCCGGCGGCAGTTGTAGGTCGCAATGGTAGGTGAGCAGGGTGGGCTTATGGAGCAGCCGCCCGCGCAGCGCCACGCCCGCGGCGTCGAATTGCGGCAGGTGCAGGCTCAGCACGTCGGCCCAGCGCACGTACTTCCAGGCCAGGAAGCCGAAGGTCGGCATAATGACGCCCTTGCTGATCCGGAAGAGCACGGGGGCGCGCACCACGCGCACGCCGTCGATCTCCTCCTCACGGGGAAGCCGGCGGTTGTAGCGGGAGGTCAAGACGGTGACGCTGTGTCCTCGCGCTGCAAGACCTTTGGCGAGGCGCTCTGCGTAGATCGTCAGGCCGCTGGTATGGGGGCGGTAGTACGTGAGGACAATCAGGACGTTCATCGATAGCTCCTCAGCAGATCGAGGTTCTCGGCCACCCAGGCGTAGAGCTGGCCGATGCCGACCTCTACGTTCACCTGCGGATGCCAGCCCAGTTCCCGTTCGGCTTTGCGGATGTCGGCGACGAAGATGCGCTGGTCGCCCGGTCTCCAATCCCCCCGTCCTACCGGGATGCTGTGGCCGGCGAGTTTCTCCAGCATAGGGCCGAATTCCTGCCAGATGGCCAGCTGGTTCTCGGGCCCACCGCCCAGATTGTAGATCTGGCCGGAGTTGCGGCTGCGGTTGGCGACTGCGGCGTCGTAAGCGTCGAGGAGATCCTCGACGTAGAGCACGTCTCGCACTTGCTTGCCGTCCCCATAGATGGTGATGGGATCGCCGCGGAGGGCGGCGATGATGAACCAGGCCAGCCATCCCTGATCCTCCACGCCGAATTGGCGTGGTCCGTAGATGCAGCTCTGCCGGAAGACGACGGTGCGCAACCCATAGATCCGCGCGTAGTCCCGGACGTACTGGTCCCCGGCGCCCTTGGAGCACCCATAGGGCGAGTGAAAGTCGAGGGGATAGCTCTCGGGGATGCCATAGGGATAGTCCCGGTAGGCATAGCGGGTTGCTTTTTCCTCGATGATCAGTCCTTCCATGTTGCCATAGACTTTGTTGGTTGAGGCGTACAGGACCATCGGTCGGCTGGGTGAGAGCCGGGCGGCCTCAAGCACGTTGAACGTGCCCAGAGCGTTGATCTCAATGTCCTCACGCGGTTGCTCCACCGAGGTCGTGACGGCGACTTGGGCGGCCAGGTGAACGATGGCGTCTGCATCCATCGCCATCGCGGTGAGGAGCGCGGCATTCCGGATATCCCCGCGCACGAATTGGAATGCGTCTGTGCCGAACTCCGTCTGGAGCCAGTTGAGGTTGGCCTCGGCGCCGCGCCGGGAAAGGTTATCGAATACGGTTACGGTCTCCCCACGCTTGAGGAGGCGGTGAACGTAGTTCGAGCCGATGAAGCCGGCGCCACCGGTAATCAGTGTGTGCATTCAGCGTACCTCCGAAGTGGGTCTCATACCACACGTCATAAACCGGGTTGCGTATCGCAACCCGGTAATGGGTTCAGGATCAAGTGCTCATTCTTCTATGGCTTGTCCCCGGCTGATCAGGCTGCGTGGGGACATTCCCCAGGACAGGAGCGCCAGGACTCCCAGGCCGATTCCTGTCAGATAGGGCAGGGTGTGCACGAGGACGGCGTAGGCGAAGCCCAGGTCCCGCGCGATGCTGAATCCCCAAAAGAGCGCTTCTCGCACCGCAAAGTGGAACGAGCCGATGCCGCCGGTCGCCGGGAAGACCATCCCAAGGGCGCTGGCCCACAGGGCGACCAGGCTTTTGAGTACCGATGGTTCGGGGATGAAGTCTCGGCAGGCCCACATAGTGGTCCCGAAATAGATGGCCGAGATCAGCCACAGCACGATGGACCACAGCCCGATGGCCAGGCCATCTTTCGCCGAGCGCAGGGCACTGAGCCCTTCAACGATACTCTGAACGGGCTTGAGCCAGCGATCGACGTTGGGAATGTGCAATGTCTCCAGGACGCGGCGTGCAAGCTGCTCCGTTGTGGCAGGACGGATCGCGATAAGCACGAAGACCAACAGAATGCCGAACGCCAGGATGCCGCTCAGTGTCAACACCAGGTTGAAGGATAGGTATTCATTTAACTGTCCCGTGGCCAGGTAGACCTGCAAGCCCGGCACGAATGGGACCGTTGCCAGTAGTAACACCACGATCAGCAGCATGTCGAGCACCCGCTCGACGACGACGGTGGACAGCGCGGCGATGGCCGAGATCGAGCCACGCAGGCTCGCCCCGACGGCCCGGGCTGGGTCGCCGGCGCGTAGAGGTAGCACGCCGCTGATGAGGTATCCGATCCCGATGAGTCCGAAGGTGTCGCGTAGGGAGACCGTGCGCCCGAGGAGGATGCGCCACCTGACGGCGCGTATCACCAATGTCGCCAGGATAAGCACGAAAGTCACGCCCATCCAGAGCCAGTCCACCCTCGCAAGCGCCGATCCCACATCTTCGAAGTTGATGCCTCGCAGCGCAATCGCGAGGGCCACTACGCTGAAGATCAGGGTCAAGACAACCTGAAAAACTCGTTTCTTCACGGTCGTATTATACCATAGCCCCTTACATTGTCTCGACTCCGAAAGTGGCTAGACTACATCTACCCTGGTTATGCGCAGCTCAGCTGCGCATAACCAGGGTAGATACAGATTTGCTTCACCGCTAAGGGGAACTCTATGCTTCTGGCAATCGACATCGGCAATACTAACGTAGTCTTCGGCGTCCACGATGGCGACACCTGGCTCCACTACTGGCGCGTGCGGACAGTGCGTGAGAAGATGCCGGATGAATATGGCGTGCTTCTGCGGGCGCTTCTGGGGGAGACCAGCTTGACGATGGCGGCCCTGGATCGCGTGGTTCTGGCCAGCGTGGTCCCTCCGCTGACCGGTCGGATGGAGGAGATGCTCGCCGAGCAGGCGCACGTCGATCCGCTGGTGATCAACCATACGGTGAACACGGGGCTAACCTTCGCTGTCGACAATCCGAGAGAGGTCGGGGCGGATCTTATTGCCAATGCCGTCGCGGCCTACACGCGGGTACAGGGCGCATGCGTGGTGGTGGATTTCGGAACGGCGACCACCTTTACTGCGGTCTCCCGGGATGCGACCTTCTTGGGCGTGGCGATTTCGCCCGGGTTGAACCTGGCGGCGTCCGCACTGGCCGGCGGGACGGCCCAGCTACCTCAGATTCGGTTGTCGGCGCCGGCGAAAGCGATCGGTACCAACACGATCCACGCGATCCAATCGGGGGTGTTACTGGGCTACGTGGGACTGGTCGAGGGCATGATAGACCGTTTCCGTGCCGAGATCACCGGCGATGTGCAGGTCATCGCTACCGGTGGGCTCTCAAGCGTCATCGCGCATCTGACGGACCGCTTCTCGGCGGTCGATCCCTGGCTGACGCTGGACGGCATCCGCCTTATCGGCGAGCGCAGCCTCCCGTAGGCTAGGGGAAGGGCTGGAGGCCGAAAGCCTTCAGGCCCGCAGCCCGCGCGGTCTACTTCGAAACAACCATCTCAACGACGCACAAGACCCGATGCGATTCGGAGAAGGCCCTAAGGCCTCGGCTGCCAAACGACGGCAGCACGCAAGCCCTTAGGCCCACTGCGCGCTCACACATTTTCATGCTTGCGTGGTGTGCGGTAGCACATGGGGCCTACTTCGAAAACAGCTTCCGCTCCCGGGCCCAAAGGCTTTCTGCAGGCTTTGGGGCCTTCCTTGCGCCGCATTTTCATGCTTGCGTGGTGTGCGCGCACACGTGCGCCGGCGAACGTGACGTCTACTTCGAGAATAGCATCTTGTACCGTTGAGCAGATGGTCGGGCATGACGGCCCGACCTACATAAGAGCTGCATGTGGGTCGGGCTGTCTAGCCCGGCTATCTGGCGACCTCTGCTCGCCGGCTTTCATGCTTGCGTGGTGTGCGCGCATCCGTGCGCGGGCGAACGTGATGTCTACTTCCTGGGTTCCGGGTGTATGGAGCGAATATGAGTCGTATGCATCGTAAGCGCGCTCTGGCATGGGGTTGGTTGCCTCTCCTGCTCACGGTCTTCGTCCGTGTCGCATGGCTGTCGGCTTTCCCAACAGAGCCGACTGCGCCGGTGGATGCCGAGGGGTTTCATCTCCTTGCCGTCAATATGCTGGACGGTAAGGGATTTACCATCGGCTGGGACCCGCCTCTCTGTCCCACTGCCGTGCGTACTCCCCTCTATCCCTCGTTTGTAGCCGGGGTCTACAGCCTGCTGGGACGCGATCCACGGCGCGTGGTTCTGGTGCAGATTCTGCTGGAGGTGCTGGCCACCGCCGGCGCGATGGCTCTGACTCGCGAGCTGGCTGCGACCACGGTCGTGGCCACGGGTACGGGGCGGCGGCCGACGAACGTCACACATATCCGGCACGCGATGCTCCTCGCCGGCGTGCTCTATGCCGTCAATGGCACGACACAGCGATTTACCGGATACTTGCTCTCTGAGGCTCTGTTGCCGGCGCTACTGCCGCCGGCGCTGATCCTGACGTTACGTTCGTTGCGGCGCCCGCCGCGGCGGCTTGGTGTGGGGCGGGCGGCGGCTGCAGCCGCCGTCTGGGGCGCGATCTTGCTGGTCAAACCCAACGGGCAGTACCTGGTGCTCGCGGTGGGTATGCTGGTCACGGCGCGGTTGTACGCAGCGCGGCGATCCCGGCAGGGCCGGTGGCTGTGCGCAACGGGGGCTTTCTGGGTCACCTTGATGTTTGTGCTGCTGCCGTGGTTGGTGCGCAATCGCCTGCTTCTGGGGCGGTGGACGCTCTCCACGGCCTTTGACGAGAATGTGGCGCGGGTGAGCGCGGTGGCGACGCAGGCGGCGCTGCAGTCCGTTGAGGTGGAGCCTTGGTCCGAGACCTGGGAGTACTTCTACCGCACCCTTGAGCTTCAGGCCGTCCCGGAGTTGGCCGGCGCTCCCGCAAAGGCGTTGGCGCCGTGTGCGCTGCAGATGGCTTGGCAGCGTCGGATCGCCGATGCGGCCCTGAGGCAGGTTGCCACAAATGCGGGCACTTACCTCCGTGTTCACCTTCAGGGTGTGCTGCGCAGCTTGCTCGATCCGGGACACCGGCTCTGGTACCGTGTCATCACGGGTGAGGAGTGGGCGTCGACGGGCGTAGTACCCGATATCTGGCAACGGATAGCCTGGTCCCTCAAACAATGGGCCGTCGGGGATGCCCTGGAGGCCTTCTGGCTGGAGCGTGTGTGGCGGATCCCGCTGCCGGCGGGCGCCCTATGGTGGGGGCTTGCCGCGGGCCGTGTGGCTGTTGGCCGGCTGGCCGTGCGTGGGACGCTCTGCCGGGGCCGAGGTCTATGGACTGCGGCCCTGCTGGCCGGTACGGTCGCCTATCACATCCTGCTGCCTGGTCCCATCGCCCACGATCGCTTCTACATCCCCGTGGTGCCGGTGGTGGTGGCATTGATCGTATGTGGGGCAGAGGACGTAGGCATCTGTTGCAGGGCGAAACCATGGATCACGCGAGTGGGAGCGCTGCTGAATCGCTGAGGCAGATGAGTGCGCCGTAGCAGGTATCTGTCCTGCCCACGTTGACAACGCAATGTGACGGGTATAATATGCTCAACGAGCAAGTGCTGCCTCTGCATGACATCACCGGTTGGGGAGGACACCATGATTGAGGTCACACTGGAGACAATTCAGGTCAGCTTGGTCTCTCCACACCGTGTCGTTGTCCTGAAAGAAGCTGAGACGCATCGCTATCTGCCGATCTGGATCGGGCCCTGTGAGGCCGAGGCCATCAAGGTCGGCATCAAAGGGACTGAGGTGCGGCGGCCTCTGACACACGATGTCATTGTCAACGTGATCGATGCATTGAGGGCTGAGCTGCTCCATATCTTCATCAGCGATCTGGCGGACAATACGTTCTACGCGACGCTGGTGCTGTCCACACAGGAAGGCGAGGTGCGTGTGGACGCGCGCCCAAGCGATGCTGTGGCAACTGCGGTGCGTCTGGGGGTGCCTATCTATGTGGCCGAGTCGGTGATGGATGAGGCCGGGGTGATGCCCGAACAGAATATCCTGGACCAAGCCTCTGTCGATTCGGAGAACTTGGGTGTGTTCCGCGATTTCCTCAGTTCATTGGATATGGGGGATACGCAGAACAGTTGATCGTTGCGAGGGAGGACAGGACGTGTGGTGGCGTTGGGTGTCTAGGTTGAGGATGGAAGCGAGATAGTGTAGAGAGATGAGCGTACCGGATAAGACAGTCCCGAACAACGTAGAAGCTGAGGAAGCGGTACTTGGCGCGTTCTTGATCGACCCCGAGGCGATCTACAAGGTGCTGGCGTTCCTCAAAGCCGACGATTTCTACCTTCAGAAGCATCGTTGGATCTATGAGTCCGTGATTCGGGTCCATGAGCGGCGTGAGCCCGTGGACTTCATCACGTTGACCACGGAGCTGGATCAGCAGGATCGCCTGGAGGCTGTGGGCGGTGGCGCCTATATCTCTCAGTTGATCAGTGCTGTCCCCTCGGCTATCAGCGTTGAGTCGTACGGACGGCTGGTGGAGCAGACGTCCGTGCGTCGACGTCTGCTGGAGGCTGCCGGCGATATTGCGCGGTTCGCCTATGATGAGAGGTTGCCCGTCGACCAGGTGGTCGATCATGCCGAGAAGGCACTCTTCGGTGTCTCTCAGAAACGGTCGACGCGGGATCTCCAGCCCATACAGGAGATTGTGCCCCGCTACTACGACTATATCGAGAACCTCTACGAGCACCGTGGGGAGCTGATGGGGGTGCCCTCTGGGTTCCGCAATCTCGACCGGATACTGGGCGGCTTCCAACGTTCCGATCTCCTGTTCCTGGCGGCGCGGCCCGGTGTGGGCAAGACGTCGCTGATGTTGACCTTCGCCTTGCGGGCCGCTGAGAAGCGCAAGGTGGTCGCGCTGTTCAGTTTGGAGATGTCCGCCGAGCAACTGGTGCAGCGTCTTGTGTCGCAGATTAGCGGTATTGATGCACAGCGGTTGCGGCTGGGCCAGCTCAAAGACGAGGAGTGGCCTGCATTTGCGGAGGCGATCGGCCACCTGTCCGAGTTGCCCATCTACATCGACGACACGCCCTCGATCACGGTCCTGCAGCTGCGGACTAAGTGCCGGCGTCTGGCCTCGGAGCGCGGACTGGACATAATCTTTTTGGATTACCTGCAGCTGATGGATTCTGATACCCGATCGGACAACCGCGTTCAGGAGGTCTCGTACATCTCCCGTTCGCTGAAAGGGTTGGCCCGCGAGATCGATGTGCCGCTGATGACGGCCTCACAGCTCTCGCGTGCCGTGGAGCAGCGGCAGGACAAGCACCCGGTGCTCTCTGATCTTCGCGACTCCGGCTCATTGGAGCAGGATGCCGACATCGTGATGTTTATCTACCGCGACGAGTTGTATAACGAGAACACGGAGAGTCCCAACATCGCCGATCTGATGATTGCGAAGCATCGTAGCGGCCCGACAGGGACGGTGCAGCTCTACTTCAATAAGCATCTGACCCAGTTTTCCGACGTGTATGCGCAGGTCGCGCCCGAGGACTACGGGGTGGTGGCTCCGCCTGTGGGAGTGCTGTGACGCGCCACAACGGGTACCGCTTTCCGGGGTTTCCCGAGGGCACGGTGCCGAAGGTTGCCCTGCCCGAGTTGGTCTTTGCCGACGTGGTGCCCCACATCGATGACCTCGATCTCTTGAAGGTTGTGCTGGTGGTTTTCTGGCGGCTGGCCAAGATGCGGGCCGAAGGGGCGCCGTGGGTCACCGATCGTGAGCTGCTTGGGGATGCCGCGCTGCGCCAGGCGTTGGCCGGTCCCGAGGCCGAGACACGGCTCACCGTAGCGCTGCGGGCCGCTGCCGAGCATGAGATCCTGCTGGCTGTGGATTGGCAGCGCGCGGATGGCACCACAGAGGTCCGGTATTTCGCCAACAGCCCGCGTGGGCGCGCGTCAGTGGCCGCGGTGCGGCGCGGCGTGAGCTCCGAGCGTGCTGCGGTCGAGGCCCGTCCCAACATCTTCACGCTCTACGAACAGAACATCGGGTCGCTCACGGCCCTGTTGAGCGAGGACTTGATGGAGGCCGAGGAGACGTATCCCGCCGCCTGGATTGAGGACGCATTCCGCGAGGCCGTCCGGTTGAATAAACGTAGCTGGAAATACATTCTTGCCATCCTCGAGAGATGGCGGGCTGAAGGGCGAGATGAAATCGATAGAAGAACTGATGGCCGACCTGGCGAAGCTGAACAGGACCGAGATGCCCAGGCCCGACGCTACATCGAGGAAGCCTACGACCGGATCGTCCGGCATTGAGCCGGTGATAGACGGTGTAGGTGATCCCGACTGCGAGATCTGCCACGGCATGGGCTATATCCGCCTGGATGTGCCGCTGGGGCATCCCAGCTTCGGCAAACTGTTTCCCTGTACCTGTCGTATGGAGGAGATTGCCCAGAATCGTGATCGATCCCTGCGCTCGGTGAATAACCTGCAGGCCGTCAAGCAGTACACCTTCGAGAGTTTCAACCTGGATGGGCTGGGCATATCCCAGGAGCGGCAGCGGAATCTGAGCCACGCTTACGAGGCGGCGCTGGCGTACGCTCGGAAGCCGGAAGGCTGGTTGGTGCTGATAGGAGGCTATGGGTGCGGTAAGACCCATCTTGCCGCCGCGATTGCCAACCACGTTCTGAAAAGTGGGATGGCACCCCTCTTTGTCACGGTGCCCGATCTGTTGGATCATCTCCGATCGACCTTCGCGCCCGGCTCGCCACAGCCCTACAGCGACCGCTTCGATCAGATTCGCAACACGCCATTGCTGATCCTGGATGATCTGGGGACCGAGAACGCGACATCGTGGGCGTTGGAGAAGCTTTTCCAGCTTCTCAATCACCGCTACATGGCACGGTTGGCTACCGTCGTCACCACCAACCAGGACCTGGAGCACATCGACGCACGCTTACGCTCGCGGCTGGTCGATCCCGATCTGGTCGAGATCCTGACGATCCTGGCCCCTGATCACCGGATGATTGGGGTTGACGAGCGCTTTGCGTCGAACCTCGATATGCTGCCATATTACGCGGACATGACGTTCGGCACCTTCGACCCGCGCCAGCGTGAGCTGGAAGATGATGAGGCTCACAGCCTGGCGACCGCGCTGCAGTTAGCCAAGTCCTATGCCGACAATCCGGAGGGCTGGATTGTCTTCACGGGAACCTATGGGGTCGGCAAGACCCATCTCGCTGCAGCAATCGCCAACGAGCGCCTCCGGCAAGGGCATCCGGCACTCCTGGTGGTGGTTCCGGATCTCCTGGATTACCTCCGGGCTGCGTTCAGCCCACAGAGCAGTGTTTCCCTGGGGAAGCGCTTTGAAGCGGTCCGGCGGGCGCCTATGCTTGTGCTCGATGATCTGGGCACCGAGAGTGCCACGCCTTGGGCCAAAGAGAAACTCTTTCAGCTGATCAACTACAGGTACGTGGCACGTCTGCCCACCATCATCACCAGTGCCACTGATCTAAAGGACATGGATCCGAAGATCAGCATCCGGTTCATGGATACCTCACGGTGCACCATTCAGGATATCCGGGCCAAACCTTATCTGGGCGGCGCCGCTCGCTCAAGCGATCGTCCCAAAAGCAGCTCCCGTCGGTCGCGAGGGCGGAAGTAACAGCGTGCGCATCGGCATTGCAGGTCGACGTCAGGCAATGCGCTCGGCTGTGGTCGGGATGACAAAAGCTGTGCTCGCCACTTGAGATGCGTAAATGGCATTGCCTTCGTAGAACATGTGTGCTATAATGAAACTGGTCAGTCTCGTTACCCAGAAACCTCAGGGCGCGCGTATCGCCGCCTTGATTCACCCGACAGAGTAAGCGAGGGAGGAACACGATGGCGGATGGACGTGATAAGGCACTAGAGCAGGCCGTTGCACAGATCAAGCGCCGTTTTGGTGATGGCGCCTTGATGCGGCTGGGTGATACGTCGCATCTGGATGTGGACATTATTCCCACGGGGTGTTTGGCCCTGGACATAGCGCTTGGTGTCGGCGGCCTGCCCCGTGGCCGGATTACGGAGGTCTACGGCCCCGAGGGTTCCGGTAAGACGACGGTCTGCCAGCACATTGTCGCTCAGGCGCAGAAGCAGGGCGGCGTCGCTGCCTTCATCGATATGGAACACGCGCTGGACCCGAGCTATGTGGCGAAATGCGGTGTGGATGTTGAGAGCCTCTATATCTCCCAGCCCGACACCGGGGAGCAGGCATTGGAGATCGCCGAAGCCCTGGTTCGCAGTGGCGCGGTAGACGTGATCGTGGTCGATTCCGTTGCGGCGCTGGTCCCACGGGCTGAAATCGAGGGTGAGATGGGCGACTCCCATCCCGGTCTCCAGGCGCGCCTGATGAGTCAGGCGCTGCGCAAGCTCTCCGGCGCGATCAAGCAGAGTAACGCCGTGATGATCTTCACTAACCAGCTGCGTATGAAGATCGGTGTGCTCTTCGGTTCTCCGGAGACCACCAGTGGTGGCCGCGCACTGAAGTTCTACGCTTCGGTCCGTCTGGACGTCCGCAGGATCAAGTCCATCAAGTATCAGGGTGAGGTTGTCGGCCAGGCCACCCGCATCCGGGTGACCAAGAACAAGGTCGCACCGCCGTTCCGCATCGCCGAGTTTGACATTATGTTCGGCGAGGGCATCAGTCACGAGGGCGATCTGTTGGATGTAGGGCTGGGACTCGACATCGTGGACAAACGCGGTTCTTACTACTACTTTGAAGAGGAGAACTTCGCTCAGGGTCGCGAAAATGCCAAGCTGTATCTGAAGGACAATTCTGAGTTTGCTGACAAGATCGAGGTCCTGATTCGCCGCCAGGTGCTTAGCGACGACAGTGTGCCGGTGGAGGAGGTCTCCGACGCTGATGATGGTGACGGTGGTCAGGTCGACAAGGCCTGAGGGAGAAGTCGCATCAACAGATCAGCAACCGGCAAGTCGGCGAAGATCGTGATGCCTAGACTGGCTGATGGATGATTGAAGATGGACGTCAAGCAGAGGATGATGGCACACCCGCACCCATCGGTGCGGGTGTGTGCGCTATTGGCGCTGGGTGAGCGGGCTGCTGCTGATCCACAAGTGGCAGAGAGTCGGGCACTGATTCCGAAGGTGCCGCCGGTGCGCGACATACTGGCGGCGCAGTTCCCTGCCGGTCACTGGATGCATCCCGGTCTCGGCATCTCACCCCGCTACCGGGCTACGCTGTGGCAGGTGCTCTTTCTGGCGCAGCTCGGGGTGGGGCCGATCCCCGAGGTGGCGCGTGCCGTTGAGGTGCTGCGCCGGGATAACCTCGATGATGCGGGAGCCTTCCATCTATGCCGCGGTGCCCGTGGGCAGTCGCTGGCGCTGACCGGCGCTTTTCTGTGGGCCGTCGCCAGGTTGGGGCTTCAGGAGGCGGCGGATTGGTCAGTCTCGTGGCGGTGGGTAAGCGCGGAGATTGGCTCCGATCGGGTGGCAACTGCCGGCGCGGTGTGGTCTATTCGCGCGGCTGCCGGCTGGCAGCGCGAGCTCTGCCCGGGTCACACGGCGATCTTGGAGCACATAGAGTGGCCTGATCGGGCGGCGGGGTCGCTAGAGGCGGCGTTGACCTTTCCGGTGGCACTCGAACCGGATTTGCTGGCGCTGATGGCGGCGTGTGTTGAGGCCGGCGTGCCGGCGCTCATTCCGTCCCTCGCCATCGACTGGCTGGCGGATCGGCAGCTGCCATCCGGCGACTGGCCTCTGGAGCACGTGCCGGGACGCTTGTGGTGCACCGCCGGCGAGATCGGTCAGCCTAATCCCTGGGTGACGGTTCGGGCGCTCTCGGTGTTGGATGCTGTGTCGTAGACCAAACTGTTAGTTTGGTTCTCGTTTTACACCGTGATGACATCAACCTCGAAGTGATCCAGCACCCGCTGGATGGGCGTGAAGATGCTGACGCGCTCGGATCCTGCGAAGAGCAGGCCCACGACCTGGCGCTCTATGTTCAGAATGCTGGAGCCCGAGTCTCCCGGGCTGCTCATCGGGGTGGTGAAGATCTGGTCGGTGAACCGCGCGGTCCGGTCAGCGTAGCTGACGTCAACCGTGACGCTTATCTGCGAGATGATTCCCTTTGTCAACCCCGAGGTGCGCCCCATCTTCTGGACCTCCTGGCCCAGCATAGGTTCTGTGGCCCCCGTGGGCATCCCGATGCCGGCGACCTCCGGTATGACCAGATCCGGCTGGTCCGGCAGCGCGAGTGCCGCGTCCATCAGGTTGAGTGAGGGCGTTGCCTGGATTGGTTGCAGCCGATGCGTGGAGCCGGTGATGCGAGCCATCCAGTTGAGGCCGCCGGCCAGCGTCTCGGCGATGCGGCAGGTAGGTTCCGCATCGCCGAACTTGATGGGCGCGAAGTCCGAGAGTGTGGCGATACGGTCATTGCTGGTGCCGCTGTCGGCCGGTCCCGGTTGGTAGATGGGATCGCCGATGGTAGCCGCATTGATGTCGGCCAGGATGTGGTTGTCGCTGAGGATATAGGCTTGGCCTTCGCGCTGTACCAGGAGTCCGAAGGTGCCCGCGGTGATGTCCCGGTGGCCGATCGAGATGCCGGGTTGGGCCGGACGCCAACGCGCCCGGGGATCCTTGGCCATCTGTGCGCGGATCCGACCGGTCTCGACAACGTCTGTCTCCAGTCCCGAGACGGATTGGGGGATCAGATCCTTGGATGCCAGTTCCGAGGCCGGCATCTTGTGCGTGACGGAGACCACCAGACTGAGCTTTCCTGTGGGTTTTCCTGATGTGATCTTGTACCCCAGGCCGCAGGCCACGACGTTTCTGCGTTGGAAGAGCTCGTTAGCGACATCTGAGTATATTTGCTGTGCATTGTCCAGAATGCCATAGTCGACATAGGGCTCCATAGGTGGCGCCTTCCTTTCCTGGCGGATCCTGCTGGGAACCGGCTATCAATCTCTTCCAGGCTCCGTATCGTTGCCTGCGCGCGGCCGGCCGACTTCTATGACCCATACCCGGACATCGTCCAGCTCCCTCGGTACCAGATCCTGCACTGCTAGCTTCGTCGCTTCGACTTTGTGGGTGACGCTGACCATAATGCCCAGCTCGCCCGCAACCCGGCCGTTGCGGATTGGTATCCCGATGCCGACGGCCACGACGTTGGCCTTTTTCAGCAACTCGCCCTCGTACTTGATCTTGACGTCATTGATCCGTTTTAGGTTCTTTGCTGCTTCATTCATCTCTGCGTGTGGCTCCGCCATAGTTCCTCCCTCAGCCATTACAATTCTCAATGTAGGGTGGTGTGGATGCCGGCTACCTATCTGGTCGCGGTGCCTGCACCCTGGCTGCCGGAATCCGCTCTGTTATTGCGCAGGGCCATCATCCATGCGAAGAGCCCGATCACGACGAGTCCCACCGTGCAGCCCCAGAAGCCCCATCCGGGCCTGACCGGCGCAGCGTGCAGCGTGCGCAGTGCGGGAAGGAGCCGCGTGAGCGTCACCGCGGCGGGCACTGTGGCCAATTCCACCACGGCCAGAATCCACCAGTATCGATAGCACCCTGCTTTGGGGGCAAGCCGAATACTGGCTAAAGCGCACGCCATCGCGCCGGCGCCCCACCAGAACGGTACCCGCCACCCCGGCGTCCGCCAAGCGTCGAGAATCTGCGGATAGGGCGGCAGTGTCAGGCTGACCAGCAGGCAGCCGAAAAGGGCGCCGGCGATGCGCACCGGCTTGGAGCTCTCGGCTAACAGTATGGGCAGCAGCACCGCGAGCCCCACCAGGGGAAGTCTCAGTGCCTGCAGGTTCACAGCCAGCGCGCCGCTCTCGATCTCGGGCAGGAAGCGCAGTAGGTCGAAGAGGTCGTAACCGTTCCACGCAAGTGCCGCGCTCATTGGACGCCGTGCCACCCACGGTGCGAAGTAGCTGACCAGCGCCACCAACCAGGGCAGAAGCAGAGCGAGTTGGAGACTGGTGTAACTTTCCAGCCCTACGCTACGCTCAGGGCAGGCTTTTCCAACTTTCCAACTTTTCAACGATCGTTCTTTCACGGCTCCGCCAGGACAAAGTTGTCGAAGGCCACCACGACGATCTCGCCGCGCTGGACTGCGTCGGCGAAGAGGGCCACGCTGCCCGCTTCCTGCAGCGCACCGTCAGAGATAATGGCCAGCCGTTCGCCATTGACCCACAGCGAGAGCAACGTGCCCTTACACATTGCGCGCAGGTGGTTCTCCGCCTTGCCGCTGCGGATCTCCTCACTGTACACCGGACCAACCAGGGGCGTCGCTTCGCCGTCCACCACTTTGAGGACCAGGTAGTAACCATCGGCGCTGATCGCCAGCAGATAGTAATTCTGCTCATCTTGCTGGCGGCACAGCACGCCAATCCAATTGTTGACCGAGCCCTGGACGTGGCGTACATCGACGTTCATATCGATGTCGACGTAGTTCTCGCCGATCAGCGGGGTGTAGACGGAGGTGCCCTGGCCACGGTCCTCCAGGTAGAGCTCGCCGGCCAGCGCGTAGACAGCGCTCTCTTCGGTGTCGAACCGCGCCCACCTGGGATCTGGGGGTGCGAAGTCATCGGCGACAATATAGGAGTCCGGCAGCGCCATCGGGGGGCTTGATGGTGTCGCCGGACCGCAGGACGATGCCACCAGGACGAGCACCAGCGCAAGCCAGACCCAGACGATATGCCGGACCCTAAGCTTGCGTGCGCGTCCGTGTGGGCGGCGTAGATGGGGGTACCTGGTGCTGTAGGATGATGTTGGGTTCAATGCTCCTCCTTGTGGGGGGTATTTTAGCAGCGAATGGGGAGACAGCGAATGGGAGAATGGGAGAATCAGCGAATGAAAGAATGGAGAACTGAGAGCTTCTCCTTCGCTCTGGATTCGCTGATTCTTGATTTTCTCATTCTTCCTCTCCTCCCTTGCCAAAACCTTGAGCCTGTGGTAAAATCCTGACCGTGAGCGAGTGCGGTCGGGAACGACCGCCGGCATTTTGGCCCGCTAGCTCAACGGAAGAGCAGGGGTCTCTTAAACCCTTGGTTACAGGTTCAAATCCTGTGCGGGTCACAGAGAGAATAGTCTCAGATCAGAAAACGGCGCTTAGGCGCCGTTTTTGTGTTTTCCCCGGAAGGATCAGGATATGGACGGGGGCGCGCATACCGACCACCATCCCCTGTTGCACGGCTTGGCGCCGGATACTGAATACCACTATCGTGTACAGGGGACTGCGCCCGACGGCACGCTCTACGTCGGCGAGGACGCGACCTTCCGCACGTCACCAATGCAAGAGGATGCGCCGGCCAATCTGGCTTCGCAGGAGGCCGGTGCAAAGGTGGTCGCCGTCAGCAGCAACTTCGGAGGCGCAGCCAACGATCGACCCTGGGGTGCTGACAGCGCCATCGACGGCAATCGTGCAACAGCCTGGTCCTCGAACGGTGACGGTGACGAAGCCTTCATCGAGATTGAATTCGCCGGCCCTGCTGAGCTGCACGCTGTGGAGGTCTGGACGCGCACGATGAGCGACGGGACGGCACGGCACAGATCTTCGCTTTCACGCTCACCACCGACAGCGGTGAGGTGCTGGGACCCTTCACGCTGCAAGACGCTGAGAAGTTATATCGCTTTGAGGTCGCTGTGACGGCCCAGTCGCTGCGCCTGGACGTGGTGGAAAGCAGTGGCGGCAATACCGGATTGGTTGAATTCGCCGCGTACGGCACGCTTGTCGAGGAGTAGACTGCGCGATTGGAGATAGTGCTTTCTCAGAGCCCCATCCGCGTCTTTACCGCTGCGACCGTTTCGTCCGCCTGGCGGCGGATCCGCGACCGCGATCTCTCATCCAGCAGCGGCCCTTCCCGGTCGCGCAACCATTGGCCGCTGTAGCGGCCCCGGTATGCCG
>Ga0209121_10002082_pt1 | contig 20579 bp, 15 predicted proteins | sample Cruoilmetagenom3_FD_187292 | JGI IMG/M metagenome (GOLD analysis project Ga0209121, IMG submission 187292) | Oil polluted marine microbial communities from Coal Oil Point, Santa Barbara, California, USA - Sample 3 (SPAdes) (version 2) | ecosystem: Environmental > Aquatic > Marine > Oil seeps ...
AAACGCAGAAGTTTATTTGATGTTAGATGGTGAAAGATATGATTTTAGTGATGACGATGATGATGGTATTTATAGCGTCATTATTCCTGATTCAGCAATTCCAGAAGCATTTATCTTTTCTGAACAAATTCCTGGGGAAATTACAATTAATAAGGCGAATTATACTGAATCAAAAATATCTGTCTTTATAGACGTAAAATTAGTCGAAATATTTCCTGGTTTTCCTATGTTCTACTTTTTGATGATTGTAATTGGAATAATTGCTATAGCGGGTAGTTTAGTAGCTTACCGTCAGATTCAAAGGGCTAGAATTCCTACATTTGTAAAGAAAGTAAGGGAGATGAGCAAAGGCATAAAAGGAAGAAAATCTATTTCAGACTCGCTTTTGTATCCATCTAAGGAAGAGTTTATCATAAAAAGACTAGGAGATAAATGGGAAATGCTTGGTTTATCGTTAGAAGAAATATTGGGTGTTGATACTAAGAAGAAAAAGAAATTACCGGAATCTACTGAAAGCAAAGGAGGTGCCTTCTAAATGCCCGTCGGATTAGTAGTTATGAAATGGGACGAACGAGTCGGTACTGAAATCCTAGCGAAGTATCCCGAAGAGATTGTGATCACTGATAAAACTCTTATGCAGGTGTACAGCACGCACGAGTATAGTGGGGAATCGGGGATGATTAGCTTAATGGTTGGTTCATTAAACATTGCTTCGTATTACACGGGACCAGAAAAAGGGTATTACATACTCTTACTTTTAAACCTGGACGATGATCCTGACGCGTACGAAGGAGGTTTAGCTGATGCGTCACGAATAATCTTGCAAAATCTTGAAGACGAAGGGTATGTACAGCTTGTTCCTTCGCTTTTCAGGAGATTATCAGTGTATCCAACCTTAAACGATGAACAACGATTAGCAATTACTTATCAAGACGAAATTAAAAGGATGATTATCAATCGTCTAAGGGAAGAAGGTGCTGTCTCAAAATCAGAGTTAATAGTTTGGTTAAAAGACAAGTATAAACAAGGATTTGTCGATTTAGAAGGCGTATTAATTGAATTGATTAAAAGGGAGCTTATTAAAGAAACTTCAGTAAAGGGAATGCCCTCTGAATTGATTTTTCTTACAAATGACATTTTGATGTTGCGAATGCCTCCAGTTCAATTACTCAAAGATCCTGCCGATAAAGGGTTGCCTTCTCAATTGGCCGCAGACTATAGAACTGAAACTAAGAAGTTTTTCCAAAATTACCGTCCTTCTGAGCAAGACAACCTAAGAGCCATAGAAATTATCATAAATCCTCAAGTTTACGAGACTTTGCGATTGTTACGAACTGCAATTGTAACTAAAAACGACCTCGAGAAGTTAAAAAAGAAAGGCGTTGACGACATTGACGAAGTTTTGAAAATATTATGGGAAAGGCAAATAATTCAAGTATTCCAAGACGATAGAAACAACGAATATTACGCGTTAGTATCGGACTTTTTCATAGATAAGATATTTCCAAAATATTTGTTGAATGTCATCAAAGCTGAATACGAGAAGAAATCAAAAGCTGATCAAGTTTTACTAGAATACTTAACTGTCCTCGAAAACGCATATCTTAACTTAAAATCTGCAGTTAAAGCGGAAGATTAGATTTATATTCAAATTTTATTTTTTATTCTTTTTTTTTATTTCTTTATAAAAAAATTTTTCAATGTTAATCAATTATTATTTTTGATGTAATTATGGATAGTACTGAAAAATATTTAGATACACCAGAGGCAATAGGTTTAGATGGTATTGATTTAGAGAAATATATTATCGCAAGTTATATCATCAAACGACCAAAAGGAATGAATGTGAATTATTTATCTCGATTTGCGGCAATTGAACAATCGACAGGAACTTGGGTTCGAGTACCGGCTGAAACTGAAGAAGTGAGAAAAAATCACGTGGCTCGGGTATTAGGTGTTTATGAAATACCACATTACGAATATGTGATTCCAAAGGATGTTAAGGAACGATTATATTTCGTTCAGATTGGTTTCCCAATAATTAATATTAAGGGAGATGGAATCCCAATGCTTCTTACTTCAGTTATTGGTAATATTAGTATTACACATGGATTGAAATTAGTTGATCTCGCGTTTCCAAAAGAATATTTAAAAGATTTCAAGGGTCCAAAATTTGGAATTGATGGGCTCAGAAAACTCTTGAAAGTGCCCGAAAGGCCAATGTTAAATAATATGGTAAAACCATGTACGGGACATACATGTGAAGTCGCTGCGGACTTAGTATATCAAGCTGCAGTTGGAGGTTGTGACGTCGTAAAAGACGACGAGTTAATTTCAAACCCATCGTTTAACACTTTGGAAGACAGAATTAGCGCAGTTATGGAAAGTATCGATAGAGCAGATTCAGAAAAAGGAGAAAAGACTTTATATACAATAAATATCACTAGTCAATTACCAGAAATGTTTGAATACGCTGATAAAATGATCGAAATGGGCGCAAACGCTTTAATGATAAATTTTTGCACAGCTGGTTTCGAAGCATTAAGAGCTGTTGCTAAAGATCCTTCAATAAAAGTACCAATCTTAGGACACATGGATTTTTCAGGCGCATATTTTGGTGGTCATTGGACAGGATTAACAAGCATGCTAACTCTTGCTAAATTCCCAAGAATGTGTGGAGCTGATTCAGTTATCGTTCCTGCACCATATGGTAAAGCAGAAATATTAGATGAAAGGTACGAAACAATTTTAAAAACTCTCAGATATCCGTTCCAACATATTAAACCTACTCTTCCTATGCCTTCAGGAGGAATCACGCAGGGGATGGTGGAGAAAGCCATGAAAGAAGCAGGTAATGATATTTTAATTGGAAGTGGAGGGGGAATTCATAGCCATCCAGATGGTCCAACTGCGGGCGCAAAAGCATTTAGGCAAGCAATTGATGCGGTAATGCAAGGGATAAGTGTAAAGGAGTACGCTAAAGAACACAAGGAATTGGGAGTAGCTCTTGGAGTGTGGGGTACCGGAAAGACTGCATTGATCGAATAATATATAACTTCTTTTTTATTTATTTTTTATTTTATTTTCAAACTTTATTCTATGTCTCTTTTTAATAAAACTCTTATATTTGGATTGAAATCATCATTTTTTACAACCTCCACAATAGAATTGCCATATAAATCTAAATACTGGAGTTTTGGTAATTGTTTGAGGTATTTTAGATTTATTGAATCGCTAATTTTATTGTTTGATAATATTAAATGAGTCAAATTTTTTAGTTTAATCAATCCTTTTACATTTTTTATTTGATTATTTGAAAGATCTAATATTTTTAAATAATTTAAATTGTGTAAACCTGATATTTCAGAAATTTCACGAATGTTGTTTTTCCAATCCCATGGAGTGCCTCTAACTTCAAATTCAAGATAATCTGATAAATCTAATTTTTCAACCAGTATTGTATTAGGGGCTAGTTCAAAATACACATTCGGAATTTTTTCTATTAGGTGTTTTATAGTTAAATAATTAATTAAAATTTCAGCTAGTTGTGTAGTGGTAAAATTTTTAATTCTATTTGCTTTGAGTAGAGCTTTTAGAGATTTTTTATACTTTTTATTCTCAAAGCCTTTTTCAATACTCAAAAATTGAATCTTTTTAATCTTCTTCAATTGTTCGATTAAAATTAATCTAGAATCGTGAGAATTCATCTTTATTAAATATTTTATTACAGTAATTATGCAATTATAAGAAGTTTCGTTTTGAATCGCCCATTTAAATAGAGTTAAAGAATTATTGAGGTAATTTTTACCAATATAATTAGCAGAAGCGTTCCTTACAATCTCACTTGAATCAGAAAGTAATAAGTTTTCGAAGAAATTGAATAAATTCTCATCTTTTAAATTTATTTTACCTAAGATATTAATAGAATCTGCTCTAATTATATCTTCCTCGTAGTTCTCAATGATAGAAATCAATAAATTAGTGGCAGAAGATTTGTCTAAGAGTTCATTACAGAACTCTTCAAAAATAGTTTGTGGATTTAACTCCATTATGCGATAATAATTATAATTAAATAATTGTATACTGATTTATTAATTAAAGATGATCTAAAAATAAAAAATTTAAGTAAATTTGTGTTTAGGAACTTTCTTAAACAAATCATTAATTGTAGCTTTTAGTCTATTGAAAGGTCGTAAATTTCCCGAAAAGGGCGTACTGATGCCATGATACAAAATAGGTTCTATTTGGGCTTCTACGTTTTCGATCTTCCTTAAATTTCCTTCAGATAAGCAAGAAAGATAATAGTCATTTTGGTATTTTCTAAATGTTAAAAATCGATACTTTTGAAACCCCAATTTAACAGCAATCCAACGCGGATACGCACCAGTATTTCCTAACGTATTCGCAGCAATTGCCTCGATTTTAGCAGTTAGTAGCGATTCTTTCATTTCCATCTCTTCGTCTATATTCTCAAATTCTCCCGGTACTTTAACGTTCAATTGACCTTTTTTATCAACTAAGAGCGAAATTACACCAATCGACATTGATGACAATCCAATGTAATCAATTCTTATCCAATCCTCTAAATATGGAATTTCTTGGTCTGAAAATACATTGTATTCTTGTAATTGTAAATATTCCCTGAAGATAAATTTAAGATAACCCTCAAACTTGTTATCAATTTCAAATTTGTCTATTTTTGTTAAATTGTTAACGTCTTTACCTCGTACTAGTTCTGAATAATACTTCGCCATTTGTTCGAGAAACCACTTTCCCTTTTTATCGGGAAAAACGCCATAGATTAAATATATGATGTTATTCTTTTCGAAGAATTGGCATTTTGCATCTTCATTATTTTCGGATTTGAGGAGCATTTTGTCAAGGTCTCCACCTAATATACTAGTAGCAATGAAATCTAAATTATTTGATAATTCTAATAAATATTGTAATCTATCATTACTTGCAAATAAGGGAGTTCTCTCTACCGAAGTTATTCCACAGAATTGCATGTATTCCCTCCCTCCTCCTTCTCCTCCTCCTCCTCTCCCCTCTTTTAAAATAATTTTTTCGTCTTCTAAAGAAAATTTAGTTGCTACTTGCTTTACTCTGACTTTACCCTTTAATTTTGAGGAGGCTGTTGAAGTTTTGGTTTTATATTGCTGAGGGTTAGTCTTTTTCGACTCACTGATTTCTGGATTGGTATATTTAAACAAATTTGCTAAGAATTTTCCACATTTGGGGCAAAGTTGGTCTTCTGGATATGGTTTAACAATTATATAACCACAATTTTTGCACTTTAGGGTTTTACGATTGTCTGTACTAAAAATATTTTACCAACTCCGCCAAAAATGTTAAATTAATAAAATATAATAATTAATAATTGAAGTTTGGAAATAAAAAAGTTTGTAAATCTTGTTAAAGATTATAAATATTTGTCAGCAACAGTATTAAATGCTTTCAAGAACTTATTATTTTCTTCTTTTGTTCCAACAGTTATTCTAATATAGTTATAAAGGTCCGGTTTGCTGAAGTGCCGTACTAAGATTTTGATGTCTTTTAAATCCCATAAAAATTTCAAAGTAGTTGATTTGTCATCAAATTTAATGAAGATAAAATTCGCATCTGAGGGTTGCACGCTGACACCTGCATAATTATTAAGTATTTCTGACAATCTTTTTCTCTCTGTGATTATATTCTTATTTTGATCGTATACTTTATTTCTATGTTTTATACAAGATAATGCGGCGTGTTGTGCGACATAATTTGTATTAAAAGGTAATTTAACGCTATTCATTTCTTTAACGATAGAAGCATCAGCTAAAGCGTATCCAATTCTTAAAGAAGCAAGTGAGAAAGCTTTTGAGAATGATCTGCAAACAATTAAATTTTTTACATTTTTCAGTAATGGTAAACACGTATATTCTGAGAAATCGGCGTACGATTCATCCACTACAACAATTCCAGGAAAATTGTGGCAAATTTTAAGAATAATATCATTACTAAATGACTTCCCGTTAGGATCGTTTGGTGAATTTATAAAGAGTAATTTTCCTTTTTGGTTATAAACACTTTCGGGTATCGTAAAATTGTCATCCAATTTAATCTCGGTGATTTTTGCGCCATAAAGACTAGCTAAAACGTTATACAATCCAAAAGTAGGATAGAATATAATAACCTCATCTCCAAGATTAACAAATACTTTGAAAATTACATCCAAAATCTCGCTGGAACCATTTCCTACAAAAACAGTATTTCTATTAGTTAATGTATCTTTATCTCTCAATAGTTGATTTAGAACCGCTTTACGAACCTCAAGAGCTAACGAATCGGGGTATTTTCGTAATAAATCTTTATTTTCTATAGCTAATTTTAAATCATTTAGTATTTCTTGGATTGGGGGGTATGCGTTTTCAGTTGAGTTTAATTTTACCCAGCCATCTCCTTCCGGTTGTTCTTCTGGTTCATAAGCGCTATAATTTCGAAGATTTTCTCTAAATAACTTTTCTAATTCCATCTCGATTACCTTTTTTTTAAAATAGACTATTTGGTAGCAATTTCTTTATGTTTTAATATTTTATATAACTATCTTATAACATTTATTTTTTGTCTTTTGACTCCTCATTCACTGAATTTTTGGAGACTTGCTGTCTTTCGAATTCAACTATTATAATTAAGTTTATCTTTTTTTATCAATTTATGAAATCTATTAAATTTAAATGTATGAAATCTATTAATTTTATAATATTATTTATAGAAGATAGAGATAAAGTGTGATTTAAAGTGCAATTTGCTATTATGTTTGATGTTTTAGAAGGCGGAGTAAGTACGCCTATAAAATGGAATAAAGACAGTCTCACAGCTGAAAGAAATATTATCATCTTAGATGAGGGATCTTCCTCTCTTTATTTATGGTATGGGGCAAAACAAGGTTTGGTTTCAAGAAGAACCGCGCTTAGACAAGCACAATCATTAAGAGGGCACGGATTTACTGTCGGTAAAAGTATAATCGGGAGAGATACTAAAGATTTAAAAGAAATTGATCAAAGGAAAATTGGTAGGGTTCTTGAAATCGATGAAATAAATGAAGAGCTTCAAACTTTATTAAATAGAAAGTATAAGGAATTAGATAATTTTGTTATAACCTTTGAATTAAAAGAAATTGTAGAACCTGTTGCAAAAGTAATACCTAAACCTGAACCTAAGATTGAATCAACCCCTATACCTAAACCTGAACCTATAATCGAGCAAGAACCTCCTAAAGTTGTAAAAACAGAAATGAAATTTGCGTCTGAATATGACATTAAGCCAGATCCTGTTATAGAAAGCAAACCAACGGTAAAGCCATCAATATCTACTATAAAAGTTTCTACACCAGAACCCAAAGTTGAGTCTAAACCTGCGTTAGGTCTTTCCGTACAAGCTAAAATAGGATTTGTGTTAATGGGCGTTTTAGATCATTATGATGATATTTGGATTTCAAGAAAAGAAGATGGGAGTTATTCCGTTGAACACATGGATGGAAGAGTGTGTGAATTCTCAATTGTCGAAGGTAAGATTAAATTTACAGTAGATTCTTTTTCAGGTATCTCTACAAAGATAAAAACTGAAATACAAAAGAAATTTGTAGAACTATCAAAACTAATATAATTCTTTTTTTTCCTAATTTTTTATATATTGGAATTTAAATTTTAAGCTATTTTCTTTATATTATTAAGAATAAGAGTTTCAATTCTTAGGATTATGTTTATTATTTTTAATAAAAAAAAAATTCAAAAATAATGAAATTTAAAAAATTAGCTGAATTGTTTTCTGATTTAGAGGACACCCCAAAAAGGCTCGAAATGATCGATATCTTGTCAACCTTTTTTGGAAATATAAAAAAGAATAAAGATTTTAAGGATTTAGATAAAATAATCTATTTATTGCAAGGGCAATTAGTTTCGAATATAAAACAGTTTCCAAAAATTGGTCTTGCAGAAAAAATGATAATTGAGGCGCTATCTTTACATTCTGGGATCGAAAAAAAAAAAATAAAAGAAGTACTAATAAAACTTGGAGATATTGGGGCCACTGCTGAATTAATATTAACAAAAAAGAAAAAGCAAAAATCTCTATTTGATTTTGAAGATAAACCTAGTGGGTTGGAATCTTTATTAGAGCTTTCTGATTTATATTCTGCTTTACAGAAAATTGCCTTAAGTGAAGGAGCAGGAACGCAGGAAGTGAAATTAGGAATTTTAAGAGGCTTAATGAGTAAAAGTTCTCCTTTAGAGACTAAATATCTATTACGCATAATTACATCAACTCTAAGAGTAGGTGTATCAACTTTAACTATTATTGATGGGTTAGCTCTAGGGTTTACTGGCGTTAAAAAAAATAGAGAATTTATCGAAAAAGCCTATAACTTGCTTCCTGATTTGGGAGATATTACAAAGACTTTAGCTGAAAATGGTATAGAAGAAGTAAAAAAGATTAATATCAGTTATGGCGTTCCAATTCGAAGTATGCTCGCCTCTCGGGTTCCTTATGCAGAAATTATTGAAAAAACAGGTTCACCTTTAGTAGCAGAATATAAATTAGACGGAGAGAGATTACAAATTCACAAGCAAGGAGATGATGTTTTACTCTTTTCACGACGATTACTTGAGATATCTAAACAGTATCCAGATGTTTGTCAAATTATAAGGGAAAATCTGAAAGTAAATAACGCTATTATTGAAGGAGAAATTGTTGCTATGGATTCTTTTTACGAAAAAATGCTTCCATTTCAGGTTTTAAGTAAAAGAAGGAGAAAACATGAAGTCGAAGATGTTATAAAAGAAGTTCCTGTCAGCTTATTTTTATTTGATTTGCTAAAAATTGAAGACGAATCCTATATAGAAAAACCTTTCCTTGAACGGCGTAAAAAATTGGAAGAAATTGTGAAGGAAAGGGACGAAATACATTTAGTTAAATCCGTTTTAATAAATACAACAGAAGAATTATTAGATTTTTTTAATGAAGCACGAAATAATGGAACGGAAGGAATTATTGCAAAATCTATTAAAGAGGAGTCTACTTATCAAGCAGGGAATCGTGGTTTTCTCTGGATCAAATTAAAGGGTTTAGAAGGGGGAAAACTAAGCGATACTATAGATTGCGTAATAATAGGAGGAATATATGGAAGAGGTCGTAGAAAAGGAGTTTATAGCACATATATCTTAGCGGTTTACGATCCTGAAGACGATACTTTCAAAGCATTTACTCGTGTATCTTCAGGTTGGACAGACGAAATATTAGAAAATTTAATGAAAGAAATGACCCAGTACGAAGTAGATAAAAAACCTAACGATGTGTTGTGTAACGATAAACCAGATCAATGGTTTCAACCGGAAGTAGCGCTCGAAATTATGGGAGATGAAATTACTATTAGCGATAAGTTTCCCACTTTAGGATTCTCCTTGAGATTTCCAGTTTTTCTACGGTTTCGACCAGAAAAGGCTCAAAAAGATGTAACTACTGTCGATGAAATCAAAGATTTGTATAAATCGCAATAAAGCAAAAAAACCTTTATTTTAAATATAAATCTGGAGCCCTTTTTCCTCTAATTTCTTTAAAAAAGAGGGATAATTTTTAAAATTATTTTCTCCTAAATATAATTCTTCTAAAAGTACAAGGGACGAGATTGATTCTGGAAGTACAGTTAGTTTGTTTCTAGATATGTTTAAACTTTTTAAATTTTTTAAATTTCCTATTGTTTCAGGGATCGTTTCTAATTTATTGTCGCCTAAATTTAAGATTTCTAATGAAACAAGTGATCCTATTGAGGATGGGAGGTCTACTAACTCATTTCTTTCAAGATCTAACGATTTTAATGATAATAGGTGATTAATTGAGGAAGGAAGTGTAGTTAATAAATTCCAACTTAAATTCAACGCTACTAAATATTTTAGAGAGGACAGAGATTCTGGAAAATAGGTTAATTTATTATCGTGAAGATTTAGAGTCTTAAGGTTAATTAAATTTCCAAAGTCATTAGGCAATAGTGTAAGGTGGTTTAATCTTAAATTTAAATGCTCTAATAATTTTAACGAACAAATTGAGGTTGGAAGCTCTTGAAGTTCATTCTTCCAAAGTAACAATTCCTTAAGTTTAGAAAGCATACCTATATTATTAGGAATTTTATTTAGATTATTTACATTTAAATTAAGATATTCTAACGAATTTAAAGAGCTGATCCACTCCGGAATTTCTATTATTTGATTGTATCTCAGAGTAAGCTTTTTAAGAGCCTTAAGGTATTTTATAGCGATAGGAAATTTTGTTAAACCTTTAAATATGAAATCTAACTCTACAATTTTACAACTGTCAAGAGTATACTTCAATCTCCAATAAGTCTTTTTCAAGTAAATTAATGTGAAATAATTAATTAAAATATCAGCTAATTCCATAGGAGTAAATAATTTTGAGCCCTTGGCAAAGCTTAAAGTCTCGAAGCCAATTTTAAAATCCTTATCATCGATTTGTTTTATCTCGTGAATTAAGATTAGTTTTATAATGCGCTCGTTTCTTTTTTCTAAGTTGTTAATTATAGCTATTACTGAATCAAAAATTGTATACAAACAAGTTTGAGATTCTTCGTGATGAAGAGCCCATATTAGTGGGTTCAAAGCTTTATCTTTAAAATTATACTGTAAAATAAGAGCAGCTTCGTTTCTGATTTTTTCATCTGAGTCAGAAATAAGTAAATTTTCAAAGAAACTAAAAATCTCCTCCTTCTTTACGCCAGTATTTTCAAAATTATCCCCAATAATTCTTAAAATTTGAAGGCTTTCGTAGCGGTCTTTAACTTTAGTACTATTTTCTATTAATGTGATTAGTTGTTTAACTGCCGACGATACATCTATTATTTTTTTGTTAAATTCGTCAAAGATCTTAGTCGGTATGCGTTTCGTAATGTAAATCCCTCAACTACTTATAAATTATTAATCCATTTTTTTCTAATTTACCCAAAAAATAGGGTATTTCTTCAATATTATTAAAGTTTAAATCTAGAATTTTCAATGATTTAAGATTCTCAAGAGATTCTGGAAGTTTTTTCAATTTATTCCCCCATAAACTCAATGTCTCAAGAGATTTAAGAGACCCCAAGCAATCGGGTAGATTTTCAAAACGATTCCAACTTAAATTTAAAACTTTTAAATTAATTAACGAGCTGAACGACTTAGGTAAAGTAGTTAAATTATTATTCCATAGAGTTAATTCTTTAAGCGTAGAAATTTTACCAATTGATTCAGGAAGTTCATTCAACTTATTATCAAATAATTGTAATATTTCTAATGATTGTAACGACCCAAGCCATGAAGGAAGGGATGTCAATTTATTTCCTCCCAAACCCAATTTTTTAAGAAATTTAAGAGGCTTTACCAATTTAGGAAGCCTTTCTATATTATTTAATCCCAAATCTAATTGCTTAAGAGAAGTCATTCGCTTGAAAGAACCCTTTAATTTGCTTAGATTATTTCCGTGCAAATCTAAGACTTCTAATTTTGATATATTCTTTATTGTTTTTGGCAAAGAAGTTAATTCGTTTGCTCTTAAATCTAGATGTTTTAACGATTTTAAAGAGCCAATAGAAAGTGGTAAACTTTTTAGTTTATTATATCTCAAATTTAACTCATTTAAAGCTGTTAATAAACCAATAGAATGAGGAACTGATTTAATTTTATTATAACTCAAATCTAAGTGAATCATTGAAGATAAAAAACCAAGAGTTTTAGGTATCATAGTAAGTCTATTAAATTTTAAATTTAGAATTTCTAAAGATGTTAAAAATTCCATAAAATCAGGAAATTTGTTCAAAACTGTCCATCCAAAAACGTGACTACTAACATCAGATAAATCTAATTCAAAAATAAGCCCCTCTTTTACCTTAAAATTAATTTGGCCAAATCTTTTTTCCAGATCGGCTATAATAAACCAATTCTCGATGATTCGTGAAAGTTCAAAACTCGAGAAACTTTCAATATCTCTTTTTTCGAATAAGAGATTTAAATTTTCAATTATTTTCTCGTTTTTTATTTTTTTTATTTTACTAATTAACAAGGATTTTGATTGAGGAGTATTAATTTTTCCTAATATCTTTGAGATTGCTAACAAACATTTTAAGGATTCTTCATATTTCAAAGTCCATCTCATTGGCTCAAGAGCATTATCCAAAAATAACTTTTCTATGACTTTAATTGAATTATATCTTATAAATTCATGAGAATCTGAAATGAGTAAATTTTCTAATAGTTTGAAAACATCATTAGACTTAGCATCAATCTGAGAGAGGGTATTAATGCTTTCAATTCTTGTATCTAAATTATCACTATTATCTATAATCGATATTAATTGATTTATCGCTGAAATTTTATTTAACTTCTTGTTCTTGTAATTTTTATAAATTAATTTTGGAGATAATTCCATTAATTCTCGAAATTTGGTTTAATTATTTAAATTTTTTATTTTGATATGTTAAATTTCTAATTTCATTTTTTAAAAAATAAGAATTATTATAATTCTAAAAATATTTCTCTAAAGCCAGCGCTTTAATTTTACTTATTGTGGGGTAAGTACTTTGTTTATCCCAACCTCGCTCGTCGTAATAATCGTCCAATAATTTATTGGCAATATCTTGGGTAATAATTACTTCTCCGTAAAAATCTCGGAATTTTAGAACATTTTCTCCCATTTTTAAGGGTTTAAACCATCCGCTAGGGAATTTATCGTCCTTTCGAGAAAAACCTTCCTTTAAATTCATTAACTTCAATAAATTCCAAGAACGTTCAGCCGATAGTCTTAATTCTTCTTGATGCAAATTGAATCCAGTAATTAGATTGTATAATTCGGTTACTAATTCTAAACTAAAAAATCTATTCATTTGAGCTCTAGCGCACAATCCTAACGATGTTAGAACAGTGTACCAATCTTCAGAGTATCTCGTTAGTCGTCCAACATTTACGCCCATTTCTTTTTTGGGGGGACTAAAAATTCTAGAGAAAGCGGATTCGGGAATGCCCATCCTGTTAAAATGGCTTTTCATTTTATCCAGAGACCCTCCAGCGCCAACATAAGTTGGCGATCCACCCGAAGCTACATGTGCGCCTTTAGGGTTTACTATTTGTTCAAATTCCATTGTTCCTAAGCGCAAAAACCTAGGTTCAAATATAATATCTAAGCCTTTTACCGTAAGTGTTTCGTTTGAAAATGTTTTATTTTCCTCAACCAATTTTTTCCACCCATCTGCTAATAAATTACCGAATCCTTCTCTTTTTGCAGTTATCTCAATTAGGTGATGAAATGTTTTATAATCCCGTTTCCACTCGAAACCTAGTTTTTCATTGGTGAGAATATCTCGTTCATTCATTTTACTTATAAATTCGAATAGAGCAGTCATAGTTAATGAATCTAACCCATACCTACTAATTAAATCAAAAACTTTTATTGCTTGGTTGTATGTGTCTAACCCATCTACTGTAAACATCAGTAAGGGGTTAATTATTGAGGATGTGTAAGTAATCAAACTGCTAAATTCTCCTTCACGTATTTCAAGGATATCTTTATCAGCCATAGGACAAGAAGGACAAGCAATACGTCTTTTTTTCATTTTTTTTAAGTACATCCTATCGCTACATTGACGGGCTTTTTTCTTTTGACCTTTTGCGGTTAAGAGCATGCCAACTGGCAAACTTCTTAACATGCCCAATTCAATCCACGAATCTCTATGAGGATAATTACGAATACGCTCAATAAGACGATTATACAATTTATTAAACTTTTTTGGTTCTGCTATTGGAATCCCTTTTGTCCCTTGAGTCAAAATAGCTTTAAGGTTTTTCGACCCCATAATTGCTGCAAGTCCCCCACGCCCTAAAGTTGAGGTTTTATCTATTAGCGTCATCGAAGATTTAACAAGATTTTCTCCCGCTTGTCCAATAGCAATTACTCCACTTGAACCATGTTTCTTCTTTAAAAAATTAGTTGTATTAACAATATCTTTACCCCAGATTTCTTTAGCTTTACATAATTCAATATGATCGTCAGATATAAGCAGATATACTGGTTTTTCTGATTTTCCAGCTATAATTATATGATCAAATCCCGCTTGCTTCAAGTTAAACGCAAAACTCATACTTCCACAAGAATTAGCAACGGCTCCGGTCGCCGGAAATTTTGAAATTGCAACGGTTCGAGAAGAACCAGGTGCAATAGTTCCTACTAAGGAGCCAGTTCCAAATATTATAAAATTTTTTGATGAAAATGGATCCGTTAACGGTTTGAATCGATCAGCAAAAAGTTTACAATTCATCCCGAACCCACCAATGAACCTTTTAAGGTCTCTGACATCTTCATTAATAACTGACACTTTATTTTCCGTTAAATCAATATCAAGTATATTTCCAGTGTAACCAAACCAATCCATTATTTCTCACTCTCCTTGAGTTCTAAAGCTCCATATAGACAATAATTTGCACATTGCCCGCAGTGAGTACATCCATCCAAGAACGAGATTTTTGGGATCAATTCGTAGACATCAACAATTTGAATAAAGGCTTCAGCAGGAGAATATTTATTCTTATATATAGACGAACACATTAATTGGCAGATCCTACATCCTGTACATCTTTCCTCGTGTATAATTATCTCAATTAATTTAGATTTTACCAAAATAAATCAAATCTTTAAAGTTCTTTTACTAACTTGTAACTTTTTTTAGGTTCACTATACTTAATGTGTAATAATTTGAGTTTTTAGTATATATAGCTTTTCCAGTATGATGTTAAAATAAAAATTATATCCTTTCTATCATCATACCTCCTAAAATGATGGGTCCACCAGTCGAATTATATATTTTCTCGGCTTTTTTTAATTTGTTTTGACTATCAGAATGAATTCTAAAGATTAGATCTCCTTCCTTTATTCTTGCTCCTTGTTTTTTAAAAATCTCAACACCGGAGTTTTTCGAATGAGGGCAACCAGTAGCTTTAGCTATGTTGTTAATAATTGCGTTATTTACTCCAGTTATATGTCCTGCTTTAATAGCAAAAAATTCTTTAGAATGGGGGCCTATTTTAATATCTTTGGGTTTTAGTTCTGGATTTCCTCCCTGGGCTTCGATTATTCTTTTCATTTTTTCGTAAGCCTTACCAGATCGCAATATCTCTTTGGCTAAGCTTTGTCCCTTCCCTTTCTGAGCTTTTCCACCCATTTCAAGTAATATGCCCGCTAAATCAGTTGATTTCTCAATCAAGGAATTTGGACCTGCAGAATAATCCATAAGCAAAGTTAGCGCTTCTTTAGCTTCTAGTCCTGGGCCAATTGCGTGACCAATTGGTTGATGTGCAAGAGTTAGGGCACATTCTGCTTCAATCCCCACATTTTTTGCAATTTCTTTAAATAAATAAGCAAATTGTTTCCCAATATCAGGAGTAGGAAATTTTGTTCCTTCGCCAACAGGTATATCTAATACTAGCTTTTTAACTCCAAGAGAAAGTTTTTTAGTAAGTATAGATGGAATCATAAGCCCTACTGGATCCATGTGGAGTGGGCGTTCAATTTCGATCAATATATTATCTGCAGGCGAAGTATTTAGAGCTCCACCCCAAATAATGCACGCTTTTTCTTTCGATACGATGCTTTTCAATTTTTCAGCATTAAAAGCAATAGGAGCCAGAACTTCCATAGAATCAGCAGTTCCAGAGGGCGAGGTTATAGCTCTTGTCGATGACTTTGGAATTGTCAACCCAGCAGCTGCGACAATTGGAACAATGATAAGCGTAACCTTATTTCCTGGCACACCACCTGTCGAATGTTTGTCATAAACTTCCGGTCCGAAGTCGAAAAGCTCTCCACTTCTTGCTTCAGCATAAGTCAATGCTGTCATCTCTTCGTTATCCATGCCATTTATAGACACCGCCGTTATAAATGCTGCTAAGTCGATTCTTGATAAAGAACCAGAGACTGTGTCGCTAATTATACTATTAATTTCTTCAGTTGTTAGTTTAGCCCCACTTATTTTTTTCTGAATATATTTAAAAGAATCAGGCGGATCTGCCGGTTTTATAGATATAATCATATTATCAATTAAATCCTTTTTCTCCTTAAGGATATCTAAGAAAACTCCGATCTCCCCAGGTTGAACCAAAGAATTAGAATAATCAATTTGTAGTATTGCCACCCAATATTTATCTTCAAGAGATTTTGATTGAGGATTTTTTACGACAATACGTTCGCCGGCTTTCTCTCCTAATTCTTGAGCGTCTTTAACATTAAGAACAACATCTTTGGTATTCCCAGTTTCGAAATTTATTTCTTTTACTTTTAGCTTCATAATAACAAAATTTTATGTAATTAATTATTAATTAGAGAGCTTGATTAAATAAATTTAATTGAAATTTTTACAATTGTATTAGGTTTTTTCAATTACTTTATTTATTCATTTTAATAAAATTAATTAAAAACCATTAAATGATTTGAATTATGAATAAGTTCGAAAAAGCTCAAAAAGTACTCCAAGAACTGAAGAGCGATGGTTGGTTAATTGTTTGTAACGAAGACAGCGATGTTAATTCTCGATTTCTAATAGGTGTTGAATCTCACGCCAGACACTACATCTATGTGGCAAAGGATGGGAAACATAAGGTCCTTGCCGTCGAAATGGAAGCACCTATGATCGAGCGTTCTTTAAAAAGCAGAGGAATTGATGTTGATGTAATAGCCTATAGTTCTTTAAAGGATTTAGTTTCATCGTTAAGTTCAATAATTAATAAACCGCGTATAGCTCTTAATTTTGGGGAAAGTATTTTAAGCGCGGAAAGTACGGCATATGCAGATTATATTCGTGCTGGAGATTATTTTTCTTTGAAAAAGTTGGCTCCTCAAACGGAGTTTATTTCAGCAGCACCAATAATATATAATTTAAGGAGCGTTAAATCTTCAGAGCAATTAAATGACTTACGTAATGTGTGTAAAGCAACTATGGAAATCTTAGATACGATACCAGATTGGGTTAAAGTTGGTATGACAGAAAAAGAAATCAAAGCAAAAATAGAATACGAATATATGAAGTTAGGAAAACCATCATTTGGAGCGATTGTTGCAACCGGAGCTCATTCGGCCGATCCTCACCACAACACATCCATGAAAAAAATTGAAAAAGGAGTCTTATTAATAGATACTGGGCTCCAAATAGAGGAAATGTGCTCTGATATTACTAGAACATTTTGGGTCGGCGCAAATCCTCCTGAAGATTTCACTAAAGCTTATAATGCTCTTTATGAATCTAAACAAGTGGCAAATAAATACTATACTGACGGTACCCCAAACAATATGTCCGCAAAAAAATGTCGCGAATATTTATCAGAAGAAGGGTACGATCATGAAAAACTATTTTTTCATGGATTAGGGCATTCGTTAGGTTTTGAAGCGCACGACATTGGGGGAAGAATAAGTTGGAAAATGCCTGATAAATATAAACTTAAAGAAAATATGGTATATACTAACGAACCAGGTTTATATTGGTTAGGTAAGTGGGGAATAAGATTAGAAGACGATGTAATAATTGGTAAAAATGAATGCGAGCAAGTTACTTCAGGCTCAAAAGAACCAATTCAAATATAGTTAAAAGAAAAGCGTTATAATTTTATAGAGAATGGAAAATCTTTTGTTTCTTCTATTTTGTTTTGATCAGAGTCCATAAATTTTATATTTATTTTAATTATGTAATCTCCTGCTTCAATGGGTTTAAGACTAATTTCCCATTTTAAATCTTCATTCGACTTCAACGAAAAGATTTGTTTATTCGTGGTACCCCTCATAACTTTCAAATCTTCGGGAAATTCGACATCAATTTTTACATCTAACGCTTCTCCTTCGCCTTTATTCTCAACCACAATCTCTAAGGGAAAAGTTTGACCAATAAGAGGAGGTCTTAAATTCTTAATCGATGTGTTTAATGTGGTAGGAGGAGAAATTAGATGTGGTTCTATCGATTGAGTTTCATAAATAAATATCAAATTATTGTTTAACTCACACGTTAAAAACATAGGACCTATTCTTGGATTATCGACTTGAAAATGTGGTTTAAATGTGAACTCTAAGTTCGATTTTTTTCCAACTTCAATTTGGAAGGGAGCTTTTGGTTTTTTACTAATAGACAAATTATCTGAGAGATTTACTAATATTTTTGTTATATTGAACTCGTCTAATTCATAATGTAAAAAAGAGTCTTTTAAAATTGGTAAGAGATTTGAAGTATCAAAACCCAAATTCAAATTTATAATTTCTTTAGTCGTGTATGTTTCTTTATCTAATTTAAATGTAACGATTATTAAAAACTTAAATTTTGTTAAAAGTAATACTTTCTTTAACAATTTTAATTCAGCATCTCTAAATTTATAACGCCCAACATTATTTTTAATTTTCTCGAGATATTTTGGATCGTCATCTCTTAGCGCTATTGTTAGTTCAGAAACGAGCTTTATTAGAGAATGCTCTTTAAAATATTCTTTATCAACTTTTTTTTTAGTTCTTTTTATAAAATCTAAACCCTCATCAGGAGAACCTTTAACAAACGAGCATAAATACGATAATACCGGAAATATTACGAAATTTGAATTCCTATCACGGTTATTTTTCAGTTTAGGAATATAGTTAAAGACTTCTTTATAAATTTGGTTAGCTTCTATAAATTTACTATCGTGTAGACAAGCCTCTCCAGATTGTCTTAATAACTCTATACTTGTGTCAAATTTCTCTAATATTATAAACGATTTTGCACCGTTAATGAAACAGACTTTTGCTTTTTCAAATTCATTTAACTTAAGATACGTATTTCCCGCTATGTGGTATTTATTACCAGCTTTTTTAAATTGTTTAGCCTTAAACAGTTGCTCAGCTCTTAAAAACTGATTTTCGGCAACTAATCTTTGATCCTTTCCCATTAAAAAATCACTATTATTATAAATTCATTGTGAAATTAAAAATTAAGTGAATAGTCTGAATTTTCTATTATAATCATACATAGAATAAAACTTTTAAAAAATTAAAATAAAAATAAAACAGTATCAAAGGATTTAGATGTTAGAAACCCCTTGAGCTGAATCTTATCTTTCGTAAATCTTATTTCAATTTTAAAAATACTTATATTCAAACTTTAAATTGATTTCCATCGGAAATCTACCTTAAAACTTTTAAGAAAGAAGTGATATTATTAATATATGCTATCAGGCAATATATTTCCTAATTCGGTTAGGAACTCGGGCATAAAATCACTTCTTTCAAATCATAATATGCTGTCTTTTTTTAAAAAGTTTTGTGATGAAGTTACCTCTCGCACCTGGCGTTTTAAAAAGGGCAAGAATTCGAGATATGAAGAGGAGGAATTTCTGAAGGTGTTCTTCTTCTCAGAATTACTAGGTAGGTCCATTTATGACACGAGTGAATTGCTCAACGCCCATTTAATGAGCCATAAAGGAGGAAGACCAAAAATATTTGCGGATGATCGGAGAAAGCGCGCGATATCTCACCAAACAGAAGTCAACAAGTATCTCCGCAAGATTGGATTTAGGAAAGCGCAGAAGATCTTACGTGGGTGCTTGGATGGGCAGCTCTTGGATGCCTTAAGACAAGGGTTCATCTCAAAGAAGGTAAATGTGCTCATTGATTTCACTGAGCATCCTTATTTTGGAAAGAGAGAGGATAACATGATCAAGGGAACGAACCGGCAGAAAGGAACGCTAAAAATGCGTCATTACCTCGGCTTCTCTATATTGTCCCGAGAAACACATCTTTATGCAGGATTGGAACAAGTGGCAACGGGTCAGTCTAAAATACCCATTATCTTAAAATTTCTTGAAAATTTACTTAAGCTGGGATATAAGTTAGGTTTCGTGTTAATGGATAGAGAATTCTATAGAGCTGAATTATTAGATAGGATTAAAGGAATGGGGGGTGAAGTCATCGTTCCTGCCAAGAAATATAAAAAGATTAAACAATTCCTTACTGATTATCTCAAGGGAACGCATGGTCGAGTGCGGAAATACACGTTTTCTAGCAAGACGGCTGCAAAATGTCGATTTTCTCGGCATGTTTATGTGATAATAAAAGCAAAAAATCAATTCACTCTTCAAGGAGTCAAGCGAGATTATAAAGCGGGAAGAATATCGTTGGACGATGCTCGAAAGCGTTTATTCTTAATAATGACTACCGAGAAGCCTCGAGGTAAGACAAGCTCTTGGGCGTCCCGCACGGCACTATTTTATCGTCGACGATGGTTGATCGAAACGGGTTTCTCCGACTTAAATCGAATTAATCGTCGTTGGAAGTCAAACTATGATAATGTCCGATACTTGGATATGTTGGTAAGAATGCTCCTTTATAATTCGTGGAAAATGAATAAAAAGCTAATTCAAATCTCTAGAAGAAATCAAGGTAAGGGGGTAGGCTGGACATTAGTTCAAAATCAAGACTACTTGATGGAATCATTTCTTTCATCAGAGAAAAAATCACATGGGGTGGTCGGATAAATTACAAATAATGTCGGCTTGCTGACCATC
>Ga0209121_10002083_pt1 | contig 20574 bp, 21 predicted proteins | sample Cruoilmetagenom3_FD_187292 | JGI IMG/M metagenome (GOLD analysis project Ga0209121, IMG submission 187292) | Oil polluted marine microbial communities from Coal Oil Point, Santa Barbara, California, USA - Sample 3 (SPAdes) (version 2) | ecosystem: Environmental > Aquatic > Marine > Oil seeps ...
TGCTTACGCCTGTCTACCGAAGCTTTATGCATAGGTAGGCCAAGGCTCCAGCAGATTCTAGTCCACCGAAGTTTCAACGAAGGTGGAGGATTTAGGGGTGTGTTATTGCGAAGCAATCTCATTCTTTCCATACCTTTTGTATTTCGGGAAAGAAGCCCGAAATCCCATCTAATTATCATTGCTTGTCCCAGAGTCCCATCATACCATATTAGATAATCTTCTCTATCCTGCTCCATATTTTTTTTATCTCCTCTGTTGCAGGATTTTCTGAATATTCTACAACGGGTATCCCTTTAACAAGCGCTTCTGTTACCGCCTTTTCAAAGGGAATTTTCCCAACAACGGCAATATTTTCTTTCTTACACCATTGCTCAATTTTCCCAGAATTTTCATAATTTATATCATACTTATTTATTATACAAACTACCTTTATACCAAAGTGTTTTGCTACACCATTTACCCTTTGCAGATCATGTATTCCTGAAAGTGTTGGCTCCGTTACTATAACGGCAAGGTCTGTACCTGAAATTGCAGCAATAACAGGGCAACCAATGCCAGGAGGTCCGTCAATAATTACATAATCCATTTTTCTCTCTTCCGCAATCCTTTTTGCTGCCTCCCTTGTTACGGATACCAGTTTACCTGAATTCTCTTCTGCAACCCCGAGTTTTGCATAAACCATTACCCCATATTTTGTTTCAGAAACGAACCACTCACCACATTCATTCTCTTCCATACTAATCGCATTTACTGGACAAACATAAGAACAGATAGTGCACCCTTCACAGGAGATAGGGTCAACTACAAAATCAGGGGTAATAGCACCGAACCTGCAGACCTTTATGCATTCACCACATCCAGTGCATAGTTCTTTATCTATAATCGCACTCTTACCACCTATAAATTTATGGGTCTCTTTTATATCCGGATGAAGAAGAAGATAAAGGTCTGCTGCATCTACATCACAGTCGCATAGTACTTTTTTCTCCGAAAGAGAGGCAAAGGATGCGGTAGTAACAGTTTTCCCTGTTCCACCCTTTCCACTTATAACGACAATCTGTTTCATTTCAACAATCCACCTTTAAGCATTTTTTAGTTTCTCCCTCCTTTACAAATAAGAGAGGGAATGCAATATCGCTCACACAACAGGGAATCCATACTGCAATAAATAAAAAGATAAAAACAACCAAATACGAATACCAGTTTAAGGGTTTACCTATCGCTAAAATAATATGAAAAAGTGAAGCCCAGGTACTCAAGAGCACATGCCCAAAGTGGGGAAATTTTGTTTCCGGTTTAAAATAGGCAATTATAATCCCTATTATTGCTAATGGATTAATCAACCACCATTTTTCAATAAATCCTATATGAATTCCTCTGTTTTCCATTCCAAGTATAGATTCTCCTATGTATGGGATAAGAGAGTCACTGATTGTCGCTATACCAACTGAGCCAACATAACCAATAATAAGCAAAATCCAGATGTTACACCGTATTCTCGACCCTCCACACTTGTGAAGTTCATATATAGATGCGGTTACAAGTGCACTTAAAATAACATGTATTGGATGAAGCGTATAATAGATATTGTATGCGATTTTAGAAGGTAATCCTTGAACGAATACCATAATGATTATACCTGTAAAAGCACCAAAAATGGTAAAAGGAGCATGGTTTCTCAATTCTTTAACTATCGTTCTAAACATCGTTATATCTTTTATTAATTATTATTCAAAAATTACATTCCTAAAACTTCCTTTACGTTTACCCCGTTAGATAGGAAATTATCTAACGGGGCGGGCAGGTTTCGCTATTCCAACTCACATTTGCATACTATCACCCTATTTTATGACTGTCAACAGCATTTAACAATACTTTTTTTGTAGCTGAAAAAATAATTTTTGCATTTTGATATGTATTTTTAATATTAAATTTTTAATTTTTGATTTTACTATGGCAAAGGTATTCCCATATCTTTCTGAATAGAGCCCTATATTTTTTCCCCTCTTTTAGCATTGGTATACCGTAAGAATACAATACTGCAATATTTCTGTCGTAAGGTATCTCTGCAATCAATGATATATTTTCTTCGCTGCAGTATGCTTTTACAGATTCGTCACCCAATCCTGCACGATTTAGAACAACACCAAAGGGTATTCCCAGTTTTCTGAGTGTCTCTACTGCAAGTTTAAGGTCATTAAGTCCGAAGGGTGTTGATTCAGTAACAAGTATTGTAAAATCACTCCCTTTTACCGCTTCAATCACAGGACAGGATGTGCCTGGAGGAACATCTATAATGGTCACACTATTATCTGCCTCTCTATTCTCATTTTTAATAGCAACTCTTTCCTTTACGGATTTTATCAAAGGGGTTGCCATAGGTTCACCAACATTTAATTTTCCCTGGAAAAATTCTATGCTTCCGCATAGTCCCTCTTCAATGATGCCAATTTCTCTATCTTTCTCTGTAATCGCTTTTTGTGGACAGAGAAGACTGCATCCTCCACAACCATGACAGAGTTCCGGAAAAACAAGCACATTTTTCTTAATAACAACTATAGCATTATATGCACACACCTCACCGCATCTTCCACAATAGTTGCACTTATCAAAATCTATCTCTGGAATAGGAATACCAAAAGAAGTTTTTTTTGCAATTTCAGGCTTTAGGAAAATGTATGCATTGGGTTCCTCAACATCACAGTCAAGGAAACTTATCTTTTTATTCGAATGCTGTTCGAGAAATAGCGCAAGGTTTATCGCTACAGTTGTCTTACCTGTTCCCCCTTTTCCACTTGCGACTGAAATAATCATTCAAAAAATCTAACAGACGAAATTGGGAAATTTGAAACGGCGAAATTTTAATGCACGAAACATAAAGTTACGGAGTAAAAAATTACTCATTTCGTTGTTTACTCTGATTTTCGTAATTTCCATTTTCTAATTTCGCCTTTTCTAGTTTCTATTCCTGAATATATGGTTTTATTTTTTCTTCTAAAGCGGCTTTTGGTAGTGCACCTATCATATTATATATCATTTCCCCATCCTTGAAAATTATAAGCGTTGGAATACTCATAACATTGTACTTTTGTGCTACGGATGGAACTTCATCAACATTTACCTTACAAACCTTCAATTTCTCTGCATAATCATTACCTAATTCCTCAATGACAGGTGAAACCATTTGACAGGGTCCACACCATGGTGCCCAGAAATCAACAAGCACTGGTGTCTCTGATTCCAAAACATTTTCATTAAATTCTTCTCCGCTTTTTATCTCCATTTTTTATCCTTTCAATGCATGGTTTATTCCCTTACTATTTTTTGCGTGCCAGCACATCTAAGTTATTTGAAAGAAGAGCAACCCTTTTTCTCATATCATCCATTCTTTTCCTTAAGGTATCAATATCTTGAGTTACGGATTCCTCTACTATTGCACCTCTGGGACAGATAGAAATGCAAGAGCCACATTCAGTACACCTCTTTGTATCTATGTGTGCCTTGCGGAAATCCATCATTATAGCATTTTCTGGGCAGAGACTCGCACAGATTCCACAACCAATACATTCATTCTCTATAATGTATACCATATCTATTTATCTTTCCCTCGCCATCTTTGCCCCACACTTAGGACAAACCTGCTGATAACAGGGTACACCTCTTTTATGAGGGGCTTTCGCTCCACAAACTGGACAAACGCAGCTGCCGCCTATACCCATTCCACTTCCACCCATACGTCCTCCTCCTCCACCCCTTCCCATTCCCTGTCCTGCTCCAGAACCCCCTCCCTGCGGACCTGTTCCATCACCTCTTGGCATAATAACCTCCTGGTATAATATTCATTATACCTTTTACACATATTTAACAAATCTCACTTAATATTTACTATCCTGTCAACGATGTTCATAAATGCTTTTGAAGCCGCCGATTCAGGATTTTCAAGGATAAAGGCTTTACCACTATCACTTGATTGCACAATCTCTGGGTCTATTGGAACCCTCCCAAGAAAAGGAACACCCATTTCCTGAGCGGTTTTCTCCCCACCACCTTCCTTGAATAATGATATTTTTTGCCCACAATTTGGGCAAATAAGCCCGCTCATATTCTCAATTATTCCAACAACATTGAGATTCAATTTTCTTGCAAAGGTAATAGCCTTTCTTGAATCAAGAACAGAAACCTCCTGTGGTGTTGTTACAATAATAGCACCCGTTGCGGGTATCAATTGTGCTACAGAAAGAGGTTCATCACCGGTTCCTGGCGGAGAATCGATGATAAGCCAGTCGAGTTTACCCCAATTCACATCACCGAGAAACTGCTGGATTACCTTCATCTTCAATGGACCTCTCCATATCACAGGTAGGTCCGGATTTTCCAATAGAAAAGCCATTGAGACCAGTTTCAGATTTTCTGTAATCGGGACAGGCATTATCTTCTTTTCACTCTCTGCTGCCATCCTTTTCCCTTCTACACCAAGCATTTTTGCAAGGTTGGGTCCGTGAATATCTACATCCAGGAGTCCCACCTGTTTACCCTTTTCAGCTAAGGCAAGGCCAAGATTGGTTGCAACGGTACTTTTGCCAACACCACCTTTACCACTAAATACAAGAAGCCTGTGCTCTATCTTAGACAACGTCTCTTCGATATTCTTCTCTTGCTCCTGTTTCATAAACTTTTTCCTTCCTGTTAATTATTTCTTTTTCCCAATCTCTTGAATTCTTTTCTTAATATCGTCCATCTGCCGTTGTAATACTTCAGCCTGCTGCTTCAGAAATTCAAGCTCCTGTTCCTTATTCATACCTGTCGGAGCCATACCCTGTGGTGGCATATTGGGTGGTATTGTTCCAGGCATCCCCGTTTGTTGATAACCTAACCCATACCCCATCCCGGGAGCCATTCCTCTACCCATTCCTCTTCCCATTCCTCTACCCATTCCTCCTCCCATTCCTGTTCCCATTCCTGCTCCTATTCCTGCTCCTATTCCGAAATGTGAACCGACATCTGGTCCCTGGATAGGCTGAAGTTGTCCAGACTTAAACCTTGAAATAGCCTCATTTATAGTCCCCGATATGCCCGTGATAATCTTCACACCTGCAGCATTAAGTGTTTGAAAAGCATTGGGACCACAACTACCTGTAAGCACAACCTCTGCACCTTTGTTCGCAACCAACTGAGCAGATTGTATGCCTGCTCCTCCCATAGCCTGAACATTGGGATTTTCAAGGGTTTCAAATTTCTCTGTATCAGGGTCAATCAGAATAAAATAGGGACATCTACCAAATCGTGGGTCTATCTGTGATGTTAAATCTCTACCTGTAGAAGTAATTGCAATCTTCATTTCTTCTCCTTCTCCAAATCCTTGATTCTTCTATTAACTCCGTCAAGTTCATCTTCTAACACTTCTGCCTGACCTTTTAACATTTCCAGTTCCTTTTCTGGTGTTAAAGGGGTCGCACCCCAAGGGTCATAAGGGGTTGGAAAACCTTGCATAGGGAAACCCTGTGCTGAAGGATTAGGAATCTGCCCCTGCTGCCAGTAATAATTCATTTGAGATGTTGGCCATGTACCATACATAAGATACTGAGCAGCAGGACCCAATCCTGTAGGGCTCCTTCCAACCCAACCCGGACTGTATCCGAATCTCATCCATCCGGGTAAACCTGTTAAATAATACATATTTCTGTGTCCATAACCTCCCATTTTTACCTCCTTTTTTAACTAATTGTAACTACAGATTCACACAGATTTTCACAAGATTTTTTAGTTTCTCTTTTTCCTTAACCTTAACCTTTACCTATACCTGATTTTCTTTTTGTGTAATCTTGTGGTTCCAGTTATTCTTTCGTTCTCAGTCATCTATCTTTTGTTATCTGACTACTCTCTACTCCCTACTCCATACTCTGTTTCCACTACCAGCGTCCGAAACCTCTTCCCCAGCCACCTCCTCGTCCACCATAACCCATTCCCATTCCATAATTAGGTCCTGCCGACATAGGGTTTTGGTAAGGATATGGCGTCTGATACTGTCCACCATATTGATACTGCCCACCATAGGGATATTGATTCGGATACATAGAACCATAACGATAATTGTAAGGATAAGAATATCTTCCAAACCCCCTCCCCCAACCCAATCCCAAACCCATCCCTGGCATAGGGTTTGTAAATCCAGGTGCTCCGTATCCTGAACAGTATCCTAATCCTCTTCCTGTCATAGGTCCCATACCTCTGGGTCCTGTTCCATCTCCTCCTGGCATACTACTCACCTCCTTTTTTCACTCACATATAATAGCAATTTCCGTGCCAGATATTGTTTTTTTTTAAGTCGTTATAGAATAGGTTATTAGCAAATAATTGATAAATATTCCATAGAGAAAAAGGTTCGATTCTGAAACATTGTTTCAAATTTGAAACTTTTTTATAAAAAACTGTTGACAAAAGGAAATATTCTCTGTATAATAAATAGCAATTAAAGAGATAGGGCGTGGTTGAACCTATAGATATAAGAGACAAAAAACCAACCTTAAAAGGAGAAAAATGGTATTGCAAGAACATTACGAGGATTTTCTGGAAACATATTCCGATGGTATCGTAGTAATAGATAAAAACCTGAAAATAATTAGTTTTTCGAGGGGTGCAGAAAGGATAATAGGCTATAATGCTATAAAAACAATAGGACTTACCTGTAAAGAGGTTTTTAGATCCACTATTTGTGAGAAACATTGTCTGGTAAAAATGGTATTAAAGTCGGGAAAGCCGGTATCAAACTTCCGGGAAGACATAAAAAATGCCAAAAACGAAATCATTCCACTCACTATCAATGCATCTCCGTTGCAAAATATCCACGGGGAGATAACAGGTGTCGTTCTGAGTTTCAGAAATGTTCTTGAAGTCTACAAACTTACTGCTGAACTTTTCAAAGAATCCTTGAGACTGCAATCCATCCTGAACTCCATTGCAGACGGCGTATTTACGGTGAATAAAAATTGGTCCATAACAAGCTTCAATCCCGCTGCTGAACGCATTACGGGATACAGAAAAAAGGAGATTATCGGTAAAACCTGTAGTTCAGTATTGGGAAAGGGATTCTGCGACAAGAATTCCCCACTTATAAGAACCATTGAAACAGGCAAAACAACAATTAATTTTGAAATGGAAATTATCGATGCAAAAGGTAAAAAAGTGATTATAGCTGTGAGTTCAGCTCCACTTTTTGACGAGGAGGGGGAAATTATCGGTGGCGTAGAAACATTCAGAGACCTTACGGTCTTAAAACAGTTAAAAAGGGAATTAAAAGGAAAATACGGTTTTGGTAATATCATAGGCAAGAATCCCAGGATGCAAAAGATATACAATTTGATTGAATCTGTCAGTAATACCAATTCCACGATACTCATACTCGGAGAAACAGGAACAGGAAAAGATCTGGTTGCAAAAGCAATACATTATAATTCTCAAAGAAGGGACAAAGCTTTCATAAAGGTTTCGTGTGCAGCACTGCCTGAATCACTATTAGAAAGTGAACTTTTCGGTTACAAAAAAGGTGCCTTTACCGGTGCAATGAGGGATAAACCTGGAAGATTTAAACTCGCAGATGGTGGCACAATCTTCCTTGACGAGGTAGGAGAAATTCCCATCTCAATTCAGGTAAAACTTTTGGGGGTTCTCGAAGAACAGGAATTCGAACCCCTCGGCGGAACAAAACCCACAAAGGTAGATGTAAGAATCATTGCAGCCACAAATAGAGACCTAAAGGAAGCAATAGCAGAAGGAAAATTCAGGGAAGACCTTTTTTATCGCTTAAATGTGGTTCCTATTTATTTGCCTCCTCTGAGGGAAAGAAGGGATGATATACCCTTGCTTGTCGAACATCTAATCAAAAAATTTAATAAAGAAAAGAACAGAAAAATCCTTTCTGTTTCAAAAAAGGCTATGGGACTACTGATGGATAGTGATTGGACAGGCAATGTCAGACAGTTAGAAAATGCTATTGAATATGGTTTTATCCACTGTGAAGGCAAAACCATCCTACCCCAGCATTTGCCAGAAGAAATTATAAAAAAGGCGGGAGAAGAAAAACTGGTTGTGGGGAAAAAGCCCTTTGAAGAAATGGAGAAAAGACTTGTATTGAATGTCCTGAAGAAAAAAAATTATGATAGAGAAAGAGCTGCCCATGCACTTCATATCTCGCGAACCACACTGTGGCGGAAGATGAAAAAATATAACATTGGATAAAGATTCGATAAAACAAAGGATAAAAAACGAATAACCGAATTTTATTTAAAGTAACCCTTCTCTTCCATTCCTCCGTATGAGAAGAGAAGATAACCCCTTGTGCCTGCTCCTTCCACCTTAATAATCTCCTGCAGGAGATTATTATAATCCTGAAGATATGCACCAAGTCCAACAGCAAGTTTATCCCTCCCGATAAGTGCCGAAATACTTCGGGTCTTTTTATCAATCCAATTCGTACTCGATGAATAGAGCATAGGGACGACAAAATCCACGCACCCCTCTCGAGCCCATAAAACCCAATCCTGGAAAAGGTCATTTCTGGCATGGTTGTTATCCCCTATAACAGCAACAGAGACGAGAGCATTCGGTTTTATACCCTTTACAGTACCGTATATCTCTTTTATCGTAAGTGTAATCTGTTCCCTTCTCCAATCATTCCATATCTTTTGAAGGTCGAAGAAAGCATCGCTCCCGAATTCTTCTCTCAATCGAGTCCTATCCTGAAATTTCAATGGGTCCACATACTGAGTCCTCATAAATGCCACCCTTGCAGGAATGTCGTATCCATAATTACCACCAGGGTAACGGCAATAATCCATATGTAAACCATCTACATCGTAATTTTTTACTATTTCCTGAACAATTTTTTTTAAATATTCCCTGACTTCTCTGTTACCAGGCTCGAGAAAATAACCCTCGAGCCCCTTTACTTTTATCTCCTCTACGGAAAAATCCTTAACATTTATTCCTTTATTGTCGCCTATAAACCATTCTGGGTGCTTGTTTGATACATGGCTTTCTGTTACTGGAAAAGGTGCATGAGACCAGGCATAATAAAGATTGAGCCAGGCATGAACCTTAACACCACGCTTATGCGCAAGTTTTATGATAAGTTCTAAGGGGTCGTAAGTAAATGGTGCATTAAGAAGTTCTGTCGAGCGAGGGGCAATTTCGGATTTGTACATAGCTTCACATCGTGCATAGACCTGAACAAAGATGGTATTGATATCATAATTTTCTATATCATCCATTAACGTAAAAACTTTCATCGGTTTATCAACATCCCATCTAACGACCCAGATACCCCTGATTTCTTCGGAACAGATATTTATACCAAATAGTATAAAACTCAAAAAAAAGAAAATTTTCCTAAACATCGAAAACAACCTTTGTATACCACATCCGGGCTTTTTTGACAATCGCTAATTGATGATATGTGATGGCTTTCACCTCTCCTATAAGTTCGTTTTCATTCAATCGTATCCCTAAAAGTTTTGCATCGATGGAACAAGAGTCTAACCTGAAAATAGAAATCTCGAGCGGAAAGAATCTCTCCTTTATAACAAACCAGAGGATTTCTGTTAGAAAAGAATGGAGAATTTCCTCAAGTTTCTGCTCGTTAATGTGAAGTTCCTTTGTGAGCATTTTATCTCTTGGAAAAGGTTTTGCTATCAATGATAACATCCCTTTTGCAGCATTGGTGAAGAGTTCAACAAGGGTTTTTCCTTCAACCTCCATCCCTACATCAGAGGGATGGTCTATAAATCTGTAACCTAATAGAGCCATTTTAACTATTGTGAGGAGATAATACTGCAACAGGTAGTATCATCTCCTCGAGGGATATTCCACCGTGTTGGAATGTTCCTCTATACCGTTTTTCGTACTGATGAATATGGGTTGGATAAACAAAAAAATAATTCTCTTTTGCAATTGCGTATTTCTTATGAACATTCTCCTGTGGTAATTTGAATCTCATCGGTTCTGTAATGAAAACTGCTTCCTTCTTGTTAACACGAATGCTGGTTCCATGTTTATATCTAAGATTTACGGAAACATCCTGACCTGCCTCTATTTGTGCTCCATCTTCAACCATTATCGAACCGTGGTCCGATGTCAAAACTACTGTAATGTCGTAGCCTGCCATTATTCTAATTGCCTCAAATATAAAGGAATTTACGAACCATGTTACTGTTAGAGCTCTTAAACCATCGTAATCATAAGCAATTTCCTTAAGTATATCGGATTCGGACCTTGTATGCAGTAACATATCCATAAAATTTATAATAATTACAGCAAAAGGTGCTTTGTACCAGTTTTTAACTATATGGGGCAGCCGACTTGCCTCTTCTGAATTGACAATCTTTAAGAACTGCGGTGGTTTTGTAAGTCTAATCCCCTCCCTTTTTGCCTGCTCTATCAAAAACTCCTTTTCATATCGGTTCTGACTACCCTCAGACCATTTACTCCAGTATTCGGGGTAAAATCTTGCCATATCAGAAGGAAATAATCCACTAAAGATGGCATTTCTCGAGTAAGGTGTGGCTGTGGGAAGTATAGAGAAATAATAATGGTTTTCAATCCTGTAGTAGCTCTGTATAAATTTCTCAATAGCATTCCATTGGTCCAGTCTCATACAGTCAAGAACAATAAATACAACATTCTTCCCACGTTTCAAAAGCGGAAAAACATATTTTTTCATTATATCGACAGAGAGAGTAGGTTTATCCCCCTCTGCATTTGTAATCCATTTCGCATAGTTATTCTCTACATATTTACAAAACTGAACATTAAAAGATTTTCTAGCATCAAGGTGAGCATCCTTTATATTTCTATCATTCTGGTCCTGAAAAATATTATCCCATTTACTCAGATTCTTCTGTATACCCATCCAATCTTTCCAATTGATTGCAATCAATCTATCTCTATTTATTTCCTGGACCTCTTTTGTATACTCCTCAGCAAGTTTAACGGAAATAATATTCTGTCTATCAATAACCCTTTTCACGGTTGCAAGAAGCTGTTTGGGATGTATGGGTTTTATCAAAAAATCATCCATTCTATACCCAAAAGCCTCGTCTACAAGTTTAACATCCTCACTCTTTGTTACCATAACAACAGGAAGATGGGGTGAGTGCAATCTAATCTTCTTAAATGTCTCCATACCATCGATTCCGGGCATTTGTTCATCCAACAGGACAAGGTCGAAGTTCTCCTTTTCTACCATTGCAAGAGCATCATGCCCACTCATAGCCTCTTTGACAAAATATCCATAATTTTCAAGAATGGTTACCTGGGATAAGAGGCTGGCAATTTCATCATCTACCCAGAGTATTCTTTTTTTCAACATCCCTCCATCTGTAAAAACTTGGACTACTTTTCTTTAAGACAGATGAATACTAATTATTTTCTAACTATTTACTATTTGCTGCTTACTATTTGCTGCTTCTTTACTGGTTTTTCTTACAACAGGAAGATAAATAAGAAAAGTGGAGCCATTTCCTACACTGGTATTCTCCAGTAAAATTCTCCCATTATGGTATTCCTCTACTATTCTTTTTGCTATGGCTAAACCGAGTCCCCAACCGAACTTCTTCGAGGTATAACCAGCATCAAACATACCCTTCACTGCCTCTTTTGGAATACCTCTCCCGTTATCTCGCACCCTTATTTCAATATATTTTCCATTTGTAGAATTCTGGCTACCTATCTCAATCACTCCTTTATCCTTATCCATTGCATCAATTGCATTTTTCACAAGGTTTTCAATAACCCACGAGAGCAAATCAAAATCGAAAAGAACTTGTTCGCTTGCAGTACAGCCCTCCTTTATTGTAATTCTGTTGCTTAATCTCGGCAACTTTCTCCTCAAATAATCTACAGAATCCTTTATAACATTATTCACATTACCCTCTTTTAACTTGGGCACCTGACCAATGTTACTGAATCTGTTGGTTACCTTCTGCAATCGAGCTATGTCTTTTTCCAAACCATCTATTATGTTTCTTGGATTCTTTTCTTTTAATATTTCAATCCATCCCATAAGTGAACTGAGTGGGGTCCCCAGTTGATGGGCAGTCTCCTTTGCAAGACCTACCCAGATATGTTCTTCATCGCTCCTGCGTGCTATACTAAATCCGAGAAAACCCACAATAAGGAATATTATAATTACACCGGAGATAATTACAGGAAACCACTTCAGTTGCTGGACGAGAGGACTCGAGCCGTAATGAACTGTGCCAATCAATCTATCCCCATAGTGCATAGGAATGGGTTCGTTATCCTCATCGAGTCTTTTTGTTATCTCAAATAACCTTCTCACTACACCTTCGGGGGGATTTTTGGGGTCAACATTCTCAAGTAATTCATTAGGAATAGTTGAAAAATCTATATTAATATTCCGACCTGCCCTGGGAACATTCTTATCATCGGTGATAATAACAGGAAAATCGATGTTTTTAATAACCTCTGTAAATATTATCTCCATCTCGGGATTGGGTTGAGGATAAGCCCAATATGAGGTTGTTTCCGTTTTTAGAAATTCGGCAAATATTTTGGAGGTAATCTTTGTAGAATCCCTAACCTCTCTCACTAAGGTCTGAAAATAGAGAAAAATACAGAGAATTATTGCAATAAAACCTAAAAAAAGATACCCTATGAGTGTACCGGGTAAACGCAAGCTTCTTCTTCGTATATTAAACACTGATTCTATCCCTTCCTTTTGTTTTTGCTCTATAGAGAGCTTTATCTACTTTATCAATAAGCACCCCCATTTTTTTTCCATCCTCTGGGTATGAAGACATTCCAATACTTAATGTTAAAGGAAAATCAAACCCGCACAACTCTCTTTTAACCGCTTCTATAATCCGCTCTCCAAGTATCTCCGCTGTTCCCTTCCCAATATCCTGTAGAATAATCACGAACTCGTCTCCACCATATCTTGTTACGATATCCTTCCTTCGCACATTCCTTTTAATTAGTTTAGAAACTCTTTTCAAAATCCTGTCACCTTCGAGATGCCCGTATGTATCATTGAATTTCTTAAAATTATCTATGTCTATCATCAGTAGAACAAAAGGGACTCTTATCTTGCTATCTCCTTCTATGTTGCTTTTTAATACCTCCTTGAAATATCGGTAATTAAAAGTATCTGTCATTTCATCCTTAATGGCGAGCCTCCTCGTTTCCTTGTAGAGATGGGCATTATCCATAGCCATTGCAATATATTCACCCAGTAACGAAAGTGTGAAAAGGTCTGTTTTCCCCAGACTGTGCTCACCTTCCATTTCCACATCGAGTAATCCTACAATTTTATCCTTTGATATGAGAGGAATAATGGCTTCCGATTTTGGCTTTGATTTATCGCCAATGTAAAGCGGCTCATCCTGAACATTGGGGACAAAAAGAATTTTAGAGGTTTTTAAAACCACACTGGTCAGTCCAGTGCTCCTAAGGTCTTTTACCGCCTTTCTAATGTTAAGGTTCTCATATCCACTGTAGGATTTTAGTACCGGTTTTCCCTTTGTGTTAATTTCAAAAATTGAAATATTGGAATAGCCAAATCTCTCCCTTATTATGTGAATAACTTCACTGTAGAGTGTTTTTAAATCAAATATCTGTCCTATAATCTTGGAAATACTGTGTATCAGATTCATTCTCTTGAGGCTTTCCTTCTCATCCCTTAGATTACGGACATTTTCAATGGCAAGAGAAACATAGGTAGAAAATGATTCCATTAGTGAAATCGTCCTTTCCGAAGGAAATTCGCCATTAACAGGATTATCCACAGAAACAATTCCCAATAACCTTCCATCACGGGTTTTAATAGGACAGAGAAAAACATCGTCGGGGTTCCATTTTCTTTTCCCCTTTCTCCTTCTCTCCTCTATATTCTTTCCGTATTTATCTATATAACCTTTTAATTTCTTGTCTTTTTGAAAAAAAGTATGTGATATGAAATACGAATTGTTGACTCGAAATTCCTGTTTAAGCAACATTTTTATCTTCCCATAAGGAACCTTCTGTCCCTTTAACTCATTAAACAACGCTGGTGAAATACCTGCCTGCACCTTTCTTTCAAAAACACCTTCTGTCTCATTATAGAGACTTATGAGAACTGTTTTAAACTGGAGTATCTCCTGTATACCATTTGCAAGGATATTCAATATCTCGCTTATTTCAAGATTTTTATAGATTGCCTCGAGTAATTTTTTGAAAAGTTCAACCTCCTTCTGGGAGAGTGACAATTCATTTTTGAGCTCTATCTCAGGCTTTAACACCTTCCGCCTCTTTTATTATATGTTTATACAATCTTCTGTATATACCATCCTTCTCGAGGAGCTCGCTGTGTTTTCCGGAATCAACTATGTCTCCATTATCGACAACATATATAAGGTCTGCATCCTTTATTGTCGAAAGCCTGTGTGCAATCACAATTGTTGTTCTACCTTCCATTAATTTATGTATTGCTTCCTGAACCTGGAATTGCGATTCTGCATCGAGTGCGGATGTCGCTTCATCAAGAACCAGAATGGGTGGGTCTTTTAATAGCGCTCTTGCAATGGCAATACGTTGCCTCTGTCCACCCGAAAGGGTTGCTCCTCTTTCACCAATTATCGTATTGTAACCCTTATCCATTTTTTCTATAAACTGGTGGGCATTCGCAGCCTTTGACACATTTACCACCTCTTTAAAGGAGATATGTGACCTTCCATAAGCGATATTATTAAAGACTGTATCACGGAAAAGTATCGTTTCCTGTGTAACAAGACCTATTGCTTTTCTTAAACTTTTTAAGGAAAATTTCCTTATATCAACATTATCGATATCGATTTCTCCAGAAGTAGGGTCATAAAATCGAGGGATGAGATTAATAATTGTTGTCTTACCCGCTCCCGAAGAACCTGCAAGTGCTACTATTTGACCAGCTTTAACCTCGAGGTTCACACTGTTAAGTACCGGTAACTGGGAGTCGTAGGAAAATGAAACATTTCTAAATCTAATCTGTTTTTTCAGACCAGAAAACTCTATAGCACCCGGATATTCTTCAAGTTTCTCATCCCTGTCAAGAATATCGAATATCCTTTTTGCAGCACCCAATCCTCTCTGTATCTTACTATTTGCTTCACCAACCCTCTTGATGGGCTGCATAAGGGAAAGCGAAGCAGCAAGAAAAACAAAGAACCTATCTGCTGAGAGTGTTTGGCTCACAAGGATAAGATAACCACCGTAAAGCAGAATTACACTCGCCGCTACCGCACCCAGAAATTCTGTCAGGGGAGAAAGAAAAAGTTTAATGGATTCAAATCTGACCACGGTTTTAAGGTAATTGAGTGTATTTGTAAAAAATTTTTTTAGTTCAAAATCCTCCATAGCAAATGCCTTAACGATCCGAATCCCGGAAATCGTCTCGGTAAAGGTAGCGACCATTGCACCCATCTTTTCCTGGATGGTCGTTCCCCTCCTCCTCAATCTCTTCCCTATCCTTGCAATCAAAAATATCGAGACGGGAACAACGGCAATGGAAAGAAATGCGAGGCGCCAGCTCGACCAGATTACTATAATGATATATATCACAGCAAGGGTACTCTCCCTTACTATCTCGATAAATCCCTTGGAAACAGATTCCCTAACAATTTCAACATCATTGGTTACTATAGAGGAGAGGTTACCTGTCCTACTTTTACTAAAGAAACCGAGCGAAAGTGTATGAATGTGTCTATAAAAAGCATTTCTTATATCCTTTGTAACCCCTTGCTCCACCCGACAATTGAAGTAGTTGTGTAAATATTGAAAGAGCCCTTTAAAAAAGAAGATAATGATAATAATCAGAGAGAGCCTTTTTAGTGCCGTAAGAGAAGATGCTTCGAAGAGCCATAAATCAATATTCTTAAGAAACGCAATATGGCTTTTTCCAAAAAGAGAAGAGGTATTATTGCCTTTATTGAATATGGTAATCACCAAAGGAGATATCATCCCAAGAGAAAACCCACTCATCAACGCAAATATTATCATAGTAATAAACGAAAGGATGAAAAAGGTTTTGTAAGGTTTAATATAGGAAAGGAGTCTGATGTACATTACTTTCCACCTATAAAATCTTTTATCTTCGGATAAAACTCATTCGGGCTTCCATCCGGTGAAAACAGTTCGATATGGCGGTTTATCAAAGGATAAAATTCTTCCTTTCCTTCAAGCAAAACAAGCATCTTCTTTTTTAGCAAAGCTCCTATCGAAGAAACAAGGTTAACGGAACTGATTATAGATTCACACAAGATGCATTCTTCGTAAAGTTTCTCGAGTGGATAGATAGATAAAAGGCTATCCCCAATCCTCTGCTTCATCCTCTCAAATCTTCTTGTTTCCTTAACGAAAAGCACCGGGTAAAAGTTCCTCTCTTTCAAGAAAGAAAAAGTCTTTAGAGCAATTTTGTTATTATCGATAGATATACCAATCTTCCTTTTTTGCCTTTTTGAGATGGAATGTTTGCCCCAATTTATCTTCGTCCTCGCACGATTTATACCAAGTGGCTGAAGGATGAGATTATTTCGCTCTATATCATTATGTGCTTTAGCGGAAGTAATAACCATATTGAAAATCGGGCTTTCCATTACACCATCCAAAGACATCCTAATCTTTGAACCTACCGCACTACCGAATAGTATCATCTTCTCATCGGTAAATCTATTTAATTCAACAAAAATATCATACTTTTTCTCCTTGAGTTTTTCCTTTAAACGCTTATAACTGGAGGAAAAAGAGGAAGTAAAATCCCTGTAATATATCTTTTGTGCAGGCATATCATTAAAAAAGAATTTGAGTTTTTCATCTATAAGCAGTTCGACCTTCGCCTTCTTTTTATGTTTAACGATAGTCTCAATCGTGGGAAAAGAAAAAATTTCCCTTCCGGGCTCCATTACAGGATGAATAAGTATATTATTGCCACATCTAAGTGTTTTTGTAAAATCAACAGGTTTTGTCTTATAAAGAAAATTTTTTAGCCTTACATACCTTCCTAACCATAGAGACATAATTGTACCTCTTTATGAATAATCTTTTTATGTAAATATGCTCTGTTTGTACCCACCCTCCGCATCTTCGGTACAAACACAACCTTAACTAATTATAGATAACTTAACAATTTTCTTGCACTTTGTCAAGTCATTTTGCTCTCCTACGGCTTATTGCAAAAAATCTTGACTTCCTTTAGTCTATATGTTATTATTATTTATGGTTAAAAAGGAATACTTCGCAAAAAGGAAACATATGCATAAAGGAAGATATGAAATCTCCTGGGAGAAATTGGGCTCTATGTGTAAAGAATTAGCATTAAAGGTATATAAGGAATTTCAACCCGAATGTGTAATTGGTATCTCAAAGGGCGGGTTACCAGTTGCAACAGTTCTCTCATCTATTTTCAGAGTAGACCTCTATCCTGTTCGGCTTTCATATCGCAAAATGGACATTGGAACCTTCTCCTCTCCCCAATGGTCAGTGGCTCCTACCAGTAAGGTTAAGGGAAAGAAAGTATTACTGGTTGATGATATAAGTATCTCCGGAGAAACACTCAGGATTGTTAAGGAAAAAATTCTATGGATAGGAGCAAACGAGGTAAAAACCGCAACCTTAAGTATACATACACACAGTAAAAAGCCCGATTTCTATATATTGGAGACGGACGCACTAATTATTCATCCCTGGGATAAATGGATTGTTAAGGATGGAAAGTTTGAACTCCATCCAGAATACCAGGAAGAATAATTTGAGAAATCCTATTACAAAACAGGTGAACCATCCTGGTTCACCATTAAAAAGGTAGGCGCAAGCTTTACCCCGTGAGTTTGTGGTGTTTCGGGAATGCAATTCCCGAAACTAAATCTCATGGAGTAGCCGAGCTTGCTCGGCGCATGACAGGTTTTGCTACTCCTTTCGTGAAATTTCGGGCTTCTTTCCCGAAATACAAAAATATAGGTAATGAAAGAGAGGAGAAAATGAAAGTTTTGGTTATTGGCGGTGGAGGAAGGGAACATACACTTACATGGAAAATAAGTAAGAGTTCCCTTGTAGATAGAATCTTCTGCACACCGGGAAATGGTGGAACAGCAGAGATTGCCGAGAATATCGAGATTAAGGCAGATGACATTGGAAATCTGCTATACTTTGCAAAGAAGGAAGAAATCGATTTAACCGTTGTAGGACCAGAAGCACCCCTGGTAAACGGAATCGTAGATACCTTCAGTGGTGAAGGATTAACAATATTCGGTCCTTCAAGGGAAGCGGCACAGCTCGAAGGGAGCAAAGCATTTGCAAAACTCCTATTAGAGAAAACCGGAGTCCCGCAAGCGAGTTTTGAAAATTTTCATAATCCGATCGAAGCAATTTCTTATTTAAGGAATCAGCATTTTCCTCTTGTCATAAAGGCAAGCGGTCTCGCAGCTGGTAAAGGAGCAATCATTACCCATAGTTTAGAAGAAGCAGAAAATACTGTCAATGAGATTATGGTAAACAAAAGGTTTGGTAAAGCGGGCGAAAGAATTGTTATTGAGGAATTTCTAAAAGGGGAAGAGGTATCCATCCTCGTATTAACGGACGGAGAAACGGTTCAACCATTCCTTCCATCGCAGGACCATAAACAGGTTTACGATGGAGATAAAGGACCCAATACAGGTGGGATGGGTGCTTATGCTCCTGCCCCTATCCTCCCCAAAAATGAGGTGGAAAAAGCAATAGAAAAAATCTTTCTTCCTGTCATCGACGGACTGAAAAAAGAAGGTATCAATTATAAAGGCGTGCTCTATGCGGGTCTTATGGTTACAGAAGATGGACCAAAGGTCCTTGAATTCAATTGCAGGTTTGGCGACCCGGAAATCCAGGCAATACTACCGCTTTTCAAATCAGACCTGGTGGAAGCCCTCTTAATGACCATCAATAGTGAATTAAAAAATGCAAGATTTGAGTGGAGTAGTGGGAGTGCCCTCTGTGTTGTCCTTGCCTCTGGCGGTTACCCTCTCAAGTATGAAAAGGGAAAGGAAATATCGGGACTGGAAAAACTAAAGGGAAAAAAGAATATCGCCCTCTTTCATGCAGGGACCAGAAAACAGGATGGAAAATTCTTGACTGCAGGCGGCAGGGTGCTTGGAGTTACGGGTATTGGAAGCGGACTCAAGGAGACAATAGAAACAACCTACTCGGCGGTAGGTGAGATTTCATTCGAAGGAATGTATTACAGGAAAGATATAGGGCAGAAAGGTTTAAGACGAGAAGAGCAAGGAAAATAACCTTATGAAAGGAGATTTCCCTATTCAAATTTTTCCCTTGCAATATATTAAATATTGTGATATGGTTTCTGAAATAATATGAGACATCCTGTAAATATCAGGATGTTTAATCTGTGTAATCAGGTATAACGAATACTATACCAGGAGGTTATAATGAGGTTAAAGAATGGATTGGTTCTTTTGATAATGCTCCTCTCCTTTACATACCTCAATGCATCTGTTTATGATTTTCTCGATGTAGGTATCTCGGCAAGAGCAAATGCAATGGCTGGAGGTTTTTCCGCAGTTTCAAATGATATCGATATGCTCTCTTGGAATCCCTCTGGCATACACGGTATTGAAAAGGGAATGCTCTCAACCAGCCTACTCCTCTATGTTGCGGACATTAAATTTGGACAGCTCCAATATGGCTTCGGCAAGGGGAAGAATACCCTTGGATTTAAACTCGGCTATGTCAACTACGGAACGATGGAAAAAAGAGGTATAAATAACGAAGACCTCGGCTCCTTGACCCCTATGAATATACTTTTTATTTCAGGTTTAAGTCATTCAATAAGCGAGGACTTATCCGCAGGTATTGGTTTGAAGTTTGTATACGAAAAAATAGATTCCTTCATCTCTTATGGAGCTGGTGTTGATATGGGTATCCAATACTTTATGCGTGAAAGGAATCTCACATTTGGAGTTGTGTCAAAAAATCTTGGAAAGGAGATAAAGGCTCACAGTGAGGAAAAGGGCTCTTTTCCATTCTCTATAACAGGGGGTGTTTCCTTCCATCCCATCGATGCGATTAACCTGAATTTCGACCTCACACGAACATTCTCCGATTCAAAATCCATCGCAAAACTTGGTGCGGAATGGTGGGTAATTCCGATGTTTGCACTCAGAGCAGGTTACAGTAATGCAGGAGAGGAATTAAAAACGGATTATGGTTCGGACATATTCTGTGGAATATCCTGCGGCTTTGGCGTTTCCTGGAAAAATATGTGCCTTGATTATGCAATCCTGCCAAAGGGCGACCTTGGACTTTCACACTCCATAAGCATCTCACATATTTTTTAATAAAAAAATACTCTAATCATAATATTGTTTTACATCCTCCGTCTCCGAGCAATCAAGCTAAATTCCAAATTCCAGTTTACGCACCGAAGCCTTGGCGTAGGAGTGCCAGACCCCGTCTGTTGCCCTATTTTTCAGCCTGAACTTCCCATGTAAAATGTCAAGTAAAAAATGAGATTTTTTAGCTACCTCCTTCTTAAGTTTCATCCTTAACATAGTAGTCCCG
>Ga0209121_10002084_pt1 | contig 20571 bp, 12 predicted proteins | sample Cruoilmetagenom3_FD_187292 | JGI IMG/M metagenome (GOLD analysis project Ga0209121, IMG submission 187292) | Oil polluted marine microbial communities from Coal Oil Point, Santa Barbara, California, USA - Sample 3 (SPAdes) (version 2) | ecosystem: Environmental > Aquatic > Marine > Oil seeps ...
GCCCGTGTCGCAGACCACAAGATGACCCGCCTCGACGACCTCATGCCGTGGAACTGGACGGCGGAATAAATCAACACCAGTCAGACCGGACGCATACGATTGAGGTTTTGTCATGACGCCTAAAAAAGCCCGTCTACGCCCTCCAACCGTCCCGGGCTGATAGGAGACGATACCGGGCAACCCCGTTAGCCACCTCTACCAGCCCTAGAACACGTCTCACGGCAGGTTTGCGCTCTGCGCCGTGTACGCAGTTCAGCCAATAATGCCTTGTCCCGAGACCCCAAGCCACAGTTGACCTGTTGGTAGTGTACAATGAATCAAACGGCAAAAATCACTGAATGACCCGTGCCCCCCTTCACCAACCGAGGTGACCATAGGTGTGGTCAACGTGTGTGGTAAGTGTGTGTGGTTTAAGCGATCGGCACTCTCATAACCGCTTGGTTTTGAACGATTAATGTCACCACTGAGTTGGTGGCGGAGACGAAGTCCGCCTGTGGTGAGTTGCAGACGATGGTAGATGCTGGCGTGGAGTGCACTTTTAGCACTACTTTCAAGGCATTACCTATTAAATCCCTTGCATTCGAATTCAACTCGATGCAATTAGTAGAAGAATTTTTGGTGGTAAGGATGGTGGTAAGAAGTGCCCAAGCAAGCTAAAGAACTCAAGGCACTTCAGGTAAAGAGACTGACCCAACTTGGCCGCCACGCCGTCGGTGGGACCCCACCAGGTCTGAGCTTGAATATCACAGAAACCGGAGCCAAGTCATGGATATTTCGGGTCACTATTGGAGCCAGCCGTCGACATATAGGTCTTGGATCATATCCGGAAGTTTCTCTCGCAGAAGCTCGTGAGAAGGCTCTAAATATGAAACGAGAGATCAGAGATGGCACTGACCCAGTTGCAGAACGGCAAGCAGCGAGAGCAGCGCTCGCTGTCGAGCAAAAGCATCGCACCACCTTCGAGGAAGCTTTCAATAGCTTCTATGAGGCGAAGGTGCAGGGCGAGCTCAAGAACATCAAGCACATCAAGCAGTGGCGTTCGACTCTCACCACCTATGCTTTCCCAGTGATCGGAGAGAAGGCTGTCGCGTCAATCACAGTTGAAGATGTTTTGGCTGTCATTCGCCCCATTTGGATGACAAAAAACGAGACCGCCTCGCGAGTAAGACAGCGCATTGAGGCCGTTTTGGACTGGTCCAAGGTGATGGGCCAGCGCGAAGGAGAAAACCCGGCTCTCTGGAAGGGTAATTTGGCGAAGCTCCTTCCGTCGCCCAACAAGGTGCAGAAGGAGAACCGGTATCCTGCCGTTGACCTGGGCGAGATCGCCAATTGGTTCCGCATATTGCGCACCAGAGACGGCATGGCAGCCCGTGCTCTGGAGTTCCTGACTCTTACTGCGTCACGATCGGGAGAGGTGCGTGGCGCGCTCTGGGACGAAATGAACCTAGCGAATGGTATCTGGACCATCCCGGCGCACAGAATGAAGGCCGGGCGCGAGCACCGTGTGCCGCTCCCCTCTGCTGCGGTCGAATTGATCACAAAACAGCCACGTCTGATTGAGTGTCCCTACGTCTTCCCGTCACCTAAGAATGGCCAGATGTCTGACATGACGATCTCGGCGGTGATGCGGCGCATCCAAGCTGCTGAGGAAAAGGAGGGTCGCCGCGGTTTCTTAGACTCCCGCTCACGACGCCCAGCGGTGCCCCACGGACTACGATCCAGCTTTCGTGACTGGGCAGCTGAGCGCACCAACTACCCTCGCGATATGGCGGAAATGGCATTGGCCCATAATGTGGGCAGCGAGGTTGAGCGTGCATATAGACGCAGCGACATGGTCGAGAAGCGACGACTGATGATGGAGGACTGGGCTACTTTTGTTGAGGGCGCCCCTGAAGCAGAGCCGTGATTTTTCTCTTCACGTCAACACAAAATGATCTTCAAAGGGACAGGTGTCGTCCGCGTTGGATACATCTTAGCACGCTGTCCAGTTTTGCCGGACCACTTCACTCCCAACGGGCTCAAAATATGCATCATAATTTTTAAAAATATTCTCAAGCGACATCTTTAACGAGCGCCATCAAATCCGAATAACTGGTTACGACATCATATTTCACCTGATCTTCGTTGATACGTCGGCCAATCTCGTCAAAGAATTTTCGTGCGCATTTGATCTTGGTTTGCTCCAGTTCTCTCATCTTCATCGAGGGCTGGTCAGATTTCGTTTCCGCGACAAAATAGAGATGCTTGATGCCCCCCCCTTTGAACGCGATCGCCCAGTCCGGATTATAATCGCCCACCGGTGTAGGAATCAGGAAGCCGCGGGGCAGCTTTGAATAAACGATCACCTCGGTGCTGGTGTCGAGGTCCTTGACAAATTCACGCTCAACTTTGGAGTCCACGATCGCGTAGTCATAAACGTGGTTTTTCAGCTTTTCGGTCGCTTTCTTGAAGTCACTGCCGGTTTCTCCTGCCGCAAACAGCTCTGAATCAAATCGATCTTCCAGCGCGTCATAGGTCAGCTTCTCGATAATCGCAGTGGCTTTCTGCTCTTGGATCATATGCGAGGCATCAGCGATGAATTGTTCAGGGTTCTTTGCGAATTCACCAAATTTTGCCACCTGAATACCTCCGAGAACCTCCCCCACGGTTTTCCGGGTCAGATCTGTGTTGTCAGCAATCGCACCGATCAAATCGTAGGACACCCGTGACCGCGCGCTGGTTCCACTTTCTGTGCGCAACTTGCCCTGAATAAAGGCGTCGCCTGCGCGCAGGCTTTCGTCGCTTACATCGTCAGACAAACTGCCTTCAGTCACCAAGTATTGGAGCGGTGCCACTTGCAAATCCCGTTCCAGTCGGTCGATGCAGCTTTTCACCAGCGCCGCGCTGTCGAAATCGACCTGATAAACCGCCTTGCGATTGATGCGCCGCCATAACTCCTGAAATTCCTTGCGATCAAAATTGCTGTTCAGCCTGTTTTTCTTCGGCGCGCGACCATCGCTTAGCATGTCGTTTAGGGCGGCACTGTTAAATACCGTATCAATCAAAGCGAAGGCTGCATCTCTATGGGCTTCAAAACCCTCGGGCAGATCAACCAGTTCTCCGGACTTTCGGGCCTCATGGTAGGCTTCCGTGATGTGGCCATCGTCATCCACGTAGTCGTTCTTGATAAGGAACCGTTCAAGCTTTTTCGCAAGCGGCTTGTCCAGCACCAGCTCCAGATCGCCTGTCTTTAGGGTCTTGTCCTCGAAGTAGTCGGCGTCCGCCAGTTGAGGCCGGGCAGACAGGTTTTCGGCAATTTCCTTTTGCAGCCCTGTCACGAACCCTTTGTAGCTCTCGGATGCGATAACGGTAAGCACGTTGATGTCATGAACTGTGGCTGGGTGGTCCATCCTTTCGCCGTTCAGGTTAACTGCAATCCGTAGACCGCGCCCGACTTCCTGGCGCCGTGAAATAGTGTTCTGGCTTTCATTGTGCTTGAGCATGCACATCACGAAGACATTGGGGTTATCCCATCCCTCACGCAGGGCGGAGTGGGAAAAGAGAAACCGTGTGGGCTCATCAAAGGATAGCAGGCGCTCTTTGTCCTTCAGGATGAGGTCATAGTCACTGGGTTCGGTCGATTGTCCGGCCAATTCTCCCCGCGCAGCCGCTTTCGGGTCCGTCATTCGCCCTTTCTTGTCGATAGAAAAGTAGCCGCGGTGGGTTTTCCCAACATCGATCCCTTCAATGTGTTTGCGATATTCGACATTCTCCAACGGCAAATCACTCAACAAATCGGCGACCGCCTGCGCGTATTCTTCCTCGAACACACGGGCGTATTCCCCTTTGTCGTCATCCTGTTCGTAGTCTCGATACTTCACGACCTCGTCGATAAAGAAGAGTGACAGAACTTTGACACCACGCGCAAACAACACCTGCTCGCGCTCGAGGTGTGCGGTAATCGTTTCGCGGATCTGAATCCGGCGGATATCACGCTCCGTCACGTCGCCTGATGCCTCGCCGGCATGCAGGACGTCACCGTTGGTAAAGTGAACCGTATCGTCGCGCGCGTCGATATTGCTGACCGTAAAGCCGCGATAGACTTCCAGCCCTTTGGACATATCCAAGAGATTGCGCCCCTGTTCCAGCTTGCGTGCTACGCGTTTTATGCCGGATTTGGCTTTTACCTCGATATCAACGAATGCCACGGGGGCCGAACTGGACGTGTCGATCCGGTGAAGGAAGAGATAGGGATTGGTGCCGCTTAATCCCTTCGTCTCTACGCCATGCACACGTATCTTCTTGACCAGCTTTTGACTAAACGCATCCACAGCGTCCAAACGATGCACCTTGTTGTGAACAGTGCGATGGGTCGCGGAATAGCGTAGAATGAACAATGGGTTGAACTTCGGAAGTGCCTTCTGCGTTGCCGGCCCCTCCATTTTCTGCGGCTCATCCAAGATCAAGATGGGCCGGTTCTTGGCAATCACGTCAATCGGTTTGCGCGATTGAAAATCGTCCAACTCATCATAGATCCGTCGGTTATCGGCGCCGGACGCGTTGAACGCCTGCACATTGATGACCATCACGTTGATGCCCGAGTCCGAAGAAAAGCTCTCCAGCTCGTGCAACCGCTTGGAATTGTAGACGAACGAACGGACTTTCTTGCCGTATTCCTGCTGAAAATGCTCGGCGGTCATCTCGATTGACTTTGCCACCCCTTCACGGATCGCCACACTGGGCACCATGATGATGAATTTCGACCAGCCGTAACGCTTGTGCAGCTCGAACATCGTCTTGATGTAGACATAGGTTTTACCCGTGCCGGTCTCCATCTCGACATCCAGATTGATCCGCGCACCGGGTTTATAGCTGGCAGGCTTTTTCTTGCCTTTGTCATCCGCGAAATGGGTCAGGCTGTCTGAAACCGGCAGCATCGCAAGCCGTTGAACCTTTGTGATGTTGTCCAGCAATCCATCTTCGGTTAGTTTGATCGCCCCGTTGCCAAAGCCCTCAATCTCCATCTGGGATTGGGCTGCGGCCCCGGGATCAACGGTGTATTTCAGTGGATCCTGACGAGGCTGGCCTGTAAAGCAATCGACTACGGCCTCTACGGCCTGCGTCTGGTAGAGCTGCGACTTAAACTTGATCTTCATGGCAGTCTCTTTCTTAAACCCAGCGTTTCTCTCTTAGTTTCTCTCTTAGAATGTTCGCGTTTCATTCGCGTGCCTTCCATTCCGGCGCCGCTTTCGACCCGGCGTTAAAGATCCGCCCCGCTGCACGTAACTTGGTGAGAATATTGCCTATTTTACTTTTTTTCTGCGTATTATCTAGTGCATCGCTCAGCTTGTTCCAAAGAAGCTCATCAATTTCCTTTCTTGATGCACTGCCGAACTTACTTAGATATTGAAGCACCAGGTCCGCATAATGCTGATCGTCAAAGGCACGGGTCTTGATGTATTCCGCCTGCTTGGATGAGGCCGCAGCGACCGCAGCCGACACCCGGAACCGTGGTTTGCGGCCCTCAACCAGCCCCTTGCGTTTAAGCGCCTGTATAGCACTATACGGCACTTCAAGCCCCTTCTGCACGCGGTCCAGCGCCAACACGTCAACCAGTTGCAAACCGCCATTTTCCATCAGCACGCGGGTATAGGCGGGATCAACAACCCCGCCATAGATCGTCATCTCGACTGCATCATCCGACACTTCGTAATCCGGCATCGGCAGATAGCGCCTGCGCTGCGTCTCATACATCTGCTGGATCCCGTATCCCATCTGGTCGATCATATTCAGCTCGACCATCGCCTGCACCAGATAGGGGTTGCGATAGCCACGGGGTGACTTGTCACCGCGCACATAATCTTCGGGCGCGCCCTCAAAAAACCGGCCTGCGTTCTCGAACACCAGCCGGTCTGGCTTCTCGGTGACGATAACCCGTTGGTTCAGGCGGTAATCCTGATGGGCGATGCAGTTGTGAAGGGCCTCCAACACAACCTTCTGGTCGTATTTCGATACCTCATGCGGCAACAGCTCATCATCGGGCAACAGGCGCAGTTGGATGTTGCGGATGCGTTGATATAGCTGTGATGTCGCCAACAGAAACGGCGGGCCGAAATGCTCATAGGCATTTTCCTGCCCCACCAGCTTCCATGTGATCTGTGCGGGATGCGGCGACAACAGATAGGCGCGCTCCGCGCGACCCAATAACAGCAAGGCCGCGCGGGTGACCTGACCGCGTTGGGTTACCTTGGCGCGGTCCAGCAAGGTGGCCACGGACCAGCTGCGCACTTCTTCGGGGGAAATACGGTTCTGGTGTTTCAGGGCAAAATCGCTGCGTGCGCGCTCAACGGCCACCGGGTCCAGGTCATCCAACGTCGCCCCTTCGACCAGTTGCGCGCTCCAATCTGTTTGCAACGTCTGGGCGCGTATTTCGTCCAGCTTAGCAAGGTTCAGTGGCGACAGGCTCTCGCCGGAACGTGCATAGTAATGCCCTTGCCATGCAATCGGGATACCGCGTGGGGCGGGCGGAATTTCCATCATCACAATGCGTTTTCCGTCGATCTCCAACTCATGGATTTGACGGAATGTCGTCGCCGGGTCTGCCCCTTCCGCAATCTGTTGCTTCAGGCTTTGCAGCCGACCCGGCTCAGGACGGTAGGTCGTGCCGACAACCGTTCTGCTGGCATCACTCACACCAAAGACCAGCCAACCACCATCGGCGTCCTTCAAATTCGCTTCGTTGGACAGGGCCGAGAAATACTTGCCGATTGTGCTGGTCGAATAGCTGTCAGTCGCCTCCTTGAATTCGACCACCTCGTTTTCCCAGGTGTCGATCAATTCGGTCAGCTTGAGGCGCAGCGCGTCGGGGGTCATCAGATTGCTTTTACGTCGGTGTCGGGTGAGAGGGACTTGAAAATCTGCTTCACGTTGATCTTGGTGGCGTCATCCTTAAAGCCTGTATCCTTAAACACCACGCGCATGGGGGCGCGAGCGGCGAGGTCTTTGACCAGTGTTTCGTCCACGCCGTTGTCAAAACAGGCGGCAAGGGCGGTGCCGGCGACAAAGAACACGGTTTTGTTGTGGATCGTCTCGCGGGTGATGGGCAGGGTCAGGTCAACGCCCCAGTCCAGCAACACCTGAAACAACAGGTCTTCGGGCGTGCGGTCGGGTTTGATGTTGTCCACGCGGGCCAGCAGGTCGGCCTGCGTGGTGGCATCGGGGGTGTAATAGACATCGGCCATGTTGGAGCTGTCGATTTTCAGCACGCGAAAGCCGACGTCCTTGTTCCAGTCGGGGTGGGTCTCCCCTTCGAGGATTTTTGCGCCTGCGCGGCGGATGCGTTCTTTCGTAATTTCTGAAACAAATAGCGGGAATCCATGTTCTTGACAGAACTTCGCGGCCACCTTCGAACTTAGGCCCGTTTCGTCTAGCTTTTCGGGAATCTGGACTTGTATGAATGAACGACGACCGCCGTCGATCGCATTCTGCTGAACTACAGCTTGTGCGGTTGAGCCTGAACCAGCAAAAAAGTCCAACACTATGCCCGCCCGATCCTCAAACGTGATCAATTCAACTAATTTCCTGACCAATTCAGATGGCTTGGCAAAAGGAAAAACTTGAGTGTTTCCCAGAATGTCAAGAATTTCGTTCGTTCCATGCTGACCATAAACTCCATCAATGATCGAAAAAAACTTCGACGCTCTCGTTTCACCATCAGGAGCTTTTAGATACTGTTTCGATGAAAGTGACCACGCCCCATCCTTCAGCTTCTGGAAATATACTTCACCTGCGGAAACCGCTTGCTCCATACGGTCCTTGCTCCACCTCCACTGACGTTTGGGCCATACTTCGGAGCCATCCGGAGCCGTCACCGAAAACCTTAAATTGGGTCGATCTTCAAAGCTCTTCATCGCTTCAAGAGGATGTGTCCGAAATGGTCCTTTCTCTTCAAAATGCTCGTCTTGAATCTTATAGTATCTCTCAATTTGGGCATCTGTCAGTGGAACATAGAGATTCGCAACTGCCCCGATATCGCGAGCATACATCAAGACATATTCATGGATGGAAACGAGGTGCTTCTCCTTAGCTCCCCCGCCGTATCGCTTTTTCCAAATTATATTGTCTATGAAATTTTCAGCGCCGAAAACGTCGTCACATATTTTCCGAAGGTTGTGAGTTTCATTATCATCTATGCTGATCATTATAATGCCGTCAGCTTGCATTAGATTTTTAGCGAGGCCAATTCTTGAGCGCATCATTGAAAGCCAGTCCGAATGCATACGGCCATTCGCCTGTGTATTCGCAACCAGCCTGTTCCCTGCCTCGTCCTTCTGGTTCGACCGCTCCAGAAACTCCGCCGAGCTTTCGGAAAAATCATCGTCATACACAAAATCATTCCCCGTATTATACGGCGGGTCGATATAGATCATCTTGACCTTGCCCAGATAGGTCTCTTGCAGCAGCTTGAGCGCCTCAAGGTTGTCGCCCTCGATGAACAGGTTCTGCGTGGTGTCAAAATCCACGCTCTCCTCGCGCACGGGGCGCAGGGTTTTGGCAATTGGTGCATTGGCGGTGATCAGCGCCTGCCGCTTGCCCGGCCAGTCCAGGTGATAGCGTTCCTGCGGCCCCTCCACGATGCTGTCCGACAATTCCTGTCGCAGCTGGTCAAAATCCACCTTCAGCGTCGGCGCACCATCCTCGCCCGCTGCTTCGGTCACGCAGCCGGGGAACAGGGCGCGGATCTTGGCGATGTTATCCTGGGTCAGGTCGGGGCTGTGCATTTTCAGCTTTTCAATCTCGTCTGTCATGGTGTCCCCTTATCGCCCCTGTTCGGGGTCTTCATATGCTCAAATTCCGCCTGCGCCTCGGCCAGTTGGCCATGCAGCGTCACTTTGATATTAAACTGGTTTTCTCGCTTCAGCTTTGATTGAAGCTGCGCAATCTCACGCTCTTTTGCCTTGATTTTCGCGCCACGCGCAAGGCGGGCTTCCACACCTTCGCCCGCGACAGGGGAGAAAGGCATCAAAGGCGATAACATTCCCTCGTAAAGCGCGCCTAGCGTCACCGCCACTGGGAGAGGGCTGCGCGGTGTCTCACGCCCAGCCCAAGCCCCGCGCATGTGGTCCGACACCACCCATTTCCCCGTGGCTGCATCCGACGGGCGTTTGAACGCGGCGGCGGCTTGTATCCGCTCCCCCGCCAGCAGTTCAAACATCACAGGGAAGGGAATGGCGCGATCAATGGCGCGCAAGATGTCGTCGTGCAGGCTGTCACCCTTAAGCGTCAGGCGGAACACCTGAATTTCCGGCACAGCGGAGGTGGCTGGCAGGTTCAACGTTTCAGGTGCCAGCTTGTGCGCCCAGATGATCTGATTCACCTCGCGCACAAAGCGTTCGCGCAGGGCCGTGCTGACCTTGGCCTCGTCATATATTCGGGTTTTCGGGATCACCCGTTTCAGCGCCGTCTGGGGTGGGTATTGATAGAGAGCAGTCATTCGGCACGCACTACGATGAAGGCAATCAGTTCAAAATCCTCAAGCCCCGCAATCGTTTGCGTCAGCGCGGTGGTGTGCCCGCCCGAGAACAAGCTGTCGATGTCGCGTTCTTCCTTCACCTCGATCATCGACCGGATCGCGTCATTTAGCAGGTCGGAATAGGCGCCCATGTTGCGCCCGTCCTGCGTTTCGGCATTGAAGGCTGCGCAAAGTTCGCGAAACGGATTAGTATTTCCCTTGCAGCCCGTGCGGATCAGGTCGAGCAACCGTTTGACCTGTGTTTGGTCCGCCACGATCTGTCCGTCCTCGCCGATGTAGATGAGGTAATAGGGATGCAGGCGGTTTTGCTGGCCAACGTTAACACTGTCATGGATGTTGCGCAGCGCAAAGATTACCCCAGGCACAAGCCCGCGTTGCGGATCGGCAGGAACAACGGTGTGCAGCCCGTGCGGCATTCGCGGCAGGTCATCGTGGGTTTTCAGGTAGTTCAGCAGGTCCATCCGGAAGTCGTTCAGCCCCAGATCGGTAATCGAAATGCCGGTTTTGACGTCCTCCAGCTCGATCACCTCATCCTGAAGCCGCTGAAGCTGATCCTTGCGATAGGCGACGTCCGAGCTTTTGGAAGTCAGCACGTTGTCTTCACCGGTGCCCGCCATATCGACGATGTGCATCCGATTTTCGACCCGCTCCTTGAGGTTGATGTATTCATCTAGACTGATGTCGGGCCAGTAGTTTGACAGCTGGATCTGCGTGTTAGGCGAGCCGATCCTGTCAATCCGGCCGAACCGCTGGACAATGCGCACCGGGTTCCAGTGAATGTCATAATTTATGAGGTAGTCGCAGTCCTGAAGGTTCTGCCCTTCCGAAATGCAATCGGTGCCGATGAGAATGTCCAGCTCTGCCGGATCGTCGGGCATGATCTTATCCTTCTCCTTTGCGCGCGGCGCAAAGAGGGTCAGGACAGATTGGAAGTCATACGTTTTCTTTAGGGTCGTTCTGGGGCCACCCGAGCCGGTGACAATTCCAGTATGGATGTTCTGGGCTTCGGCGAAATGTGGAGCAAGTTGGGCGAAAAGGTAGTTGGCTGTATCCGCAAAGGCTGTGAAAACGACGACTTTACGGTTACCATCATTCAACGGCTTGGCCATCTTACCTTCGATTTCGGCGATCAGGTGCTGAAGCTTAGCGTCATCTGAGGGCTTTACGCGCTCCATTTCTCCGATCAAACCGTCGATAATGGTCTTGTCGGCAGCCAGTTCGTGTTTCCACGCTTTGATATCCATGTCCGCCAGACCAATCTTGATCTTCTTGCCAACAGAGAAGTCTGCGAAATCGTCGTCTTCCTCGGCGGCGTTTTCGAAGTCGACATCCAAATCATTGACCAGTCCGTCACCTCCAGAAGCTTCAAATCGATTTATAGCCTCCAAAGTCCGTCCGATATTTCCGGAAAGGGCACCAAGGGTCTTGCGGAAAGCGTAGACCGAACTTTCCAGGCGTTTGAGCAAGTTGGTCGTCATCAAAGCCTGCAGACTTTTCTCGCGGTCTGCCTGCTTCAGCGTGCCTTTGCCACCTTCGGTTTTCGTATCGTAAAGGTCTTCATATTTCTTCAACCTGCTGGGCTGAATGTAGTTGACCGGCGCATAGACAGCCATCTTAAGCGCGCTTAGCTGCGCAAAAATGTCGTTGAACCCGATCACATCCGGTCGATGGGTGATGGGTAGGTGGTGAGACAGAGGTTTTAGCCGCGTCGGAAAAGTTCCAATGTCAGCGGTATCGTAAAAGGTCTCAATGTGTTTGCGAGAACGAGCGATTGTTACGGCGTCCAACAGTTCAAAGAAGTCGAAATCGAGCGCCCGGAGGATCGACGCCGGCGTTCGTTGCTCCGGAGCCAAATCTGACCACACATTGAATGCCGCCTGAGCGCGGCGGAAAATCTCCTCTACGCTCGTCTTGGTCTTGAGGTTCTTGCTGAGCGCGTCTGAATGCCCTTCATAGGCCAAGGCTAACTGGTTTCTCAGGTCTGTAAAACGGTTATTCACTGGGGTGGCCGACAGCATCAGAACTTTGGTTTTCACTCCTGCCTTGATGACTTGTTCCATCAGCCGCTGATAACGGGTTTCCCTATCTTTATAGACATCGTTGTTCCGGAAGTTGTGGGATTCATCGATGACAACAAGATCGTAGTTCCCCCAATTCACACGATCAAGGCGCATCCCAAAGGACTCGCCAGACGTCCGTGACAAGTCGGTGTGAGACAGGACATCATAGCGAAACCGGTCCTTCGCAAAAATGTTGGTGGTCAGGTTCGCATTGTAGTTCCGCCAGTTGTCCGCGAGCTTCTTGGGGCACAGGACAAGCACGTCCTTGTTGCGTAGCTCGTAATATTTGACGACCGCAAGGGCAGTAAAAGTTTTACCAAGCCCTACACTGTCCGCAAGAATGCAGCCATTGTAGGTCTCAAGCTTGTTGATGATACCAACAGCGGCGTCTCGTTGGTAGTTGAAGAGCTTATTCCAGACCAAGCTTTCCTGATATCCGGTGCGGTCTTTCGGCAGGACGTCCTCATCGATCTCGTTCAGAAAGTCGCTGAACAAGTTGAAGAGGATCATGAAGTAGACCCGTTCGGCGGGGTTTTCCTGATAAACTGCTTCGATATGCTCAAGCACTTCGTCCGTGACGTCCTTGACCTTCTCTTCGTCGCCCCAGATCTGATCAAAAAGGCTGAGATATGTCTGCGCGAACTGCGGCTCATCCATCACTTGGGTATAGTTAGAAATCGCATCACCTTGCTGATACCCGAGGTCCACAGCCGTGAATCCGGACAAGGGCATATAGGCAACCCCGTTCTCCTGTCTGTCCACATGAGCAAACTGTTGCATTGGTGCAGGTGTCGAATTGGACTTGAAGTTAGCCTTGCGGCGAATCCAGCTTGCGCACTCTCTCGCGACGGCGCGTTGGGTCATTTGATTGCGAAGCTGAATTTCAAATTCACTGCCAGACAAGGCACTGGATGCCCCCGCTTTCGGGATAAAGAATTCGCGTTTTTCTTTCTTGATTTTATCGATCGCACCACTGGGCAGAAATGACGGGGACGTGAAAATGAACTCGAATTCAGCCAGCTTTTCCAATTCTGTCTTCAAGACTTCAAAGGCATAGATCGAAAAGCACCCTGCAGCCACACGCAACTTGGCCCCCTGGGAGAGCTCTTGCTTCAAGTCGTCGCCAAGAAGAGTGGTCTTGTTATCGATGATCCGCAAGTTCAAGCCTCTCCAACAGATTTTTTTGCTTTCACACACCTTATCGTGAGGACCTGAATGTGCAACGACTACAAGAGGTCATGTGACGTGCTCCCCTGAAAAGCCCGCGTTTTGAAGTTAGCCTGTTCTCCAAACGAGGAGACAGAAGATGCGGAAACGGTTTTTCCGCGAAGAACAGATCATTGGCAAGCTTCGAGGCTATGGGAGGTTCCAAACGCCCGGTCATGGCGGCGCCAAAACCCATCCCCATCACATATCTGCATAAACTCTAGGACTTCTACTTCCCCATGAGCCCACCCGATGGCTCCCATCGGGTTGTGTAGCCATTCCTTGCCGAGGGTTCCTCTCTAGCTATATGCGTATGTAGCTGTTTGTGTATGTGGCTATCTGGGGGAGAGGGTGTGGATGGCTATCCGATCCCCCTTTGGAATTCTCTTGTGTTGCTTTGGCCTGCGACTTCCTTGAGGTTTTTATATTCAACCAGTCGGGCGCGACGCTTCATCCTTCCCAAGGGAATGCGTTTGAGGATTGCTTTTGGGCACTCAACATAATCGGCGTGATGAAGCCGTTGGATGCTATGATGGTTGGACGGTCGGCGAATGCCCTGCATGAATGGCATTCCAGGTGCCACCAGGAACGAAGAGCCTCTTTTCGCCGCGTTAGCCACGACGTTCATGCTTGGGAGCCCGCCAGCATGCACCAGCGGGATCGATATCATTTTCATTTTCATTTGCATTTAGCGCTCAGAAACTAACTTCTTCCACAAAGTCAGTTGCTATGCGCAGCAAGGCCGCAGACGGAGCCCCAGTCAGCACAGTTAGGTAGCCCGTGATACTGGCATCATGGATGCGCTATCATTTTGCCACCCTCAAACAAATTCGAAATGCGAAAGCCCGGGAGTAACATTTTCGGCGGCGACGTTTTCAGATTCAAACAGATCGATCAGCACAATTTACGGATCAAGCTGAACCAGTGACGGAAGTGTGGTGATTGATATCTGTGTTACGCTGCCAACACCGTCTTGACGTGTTCGTGGAGCATCCCCAACATGAATTTGGCCTTGCTCAGATCCTCTTTTTCACGCTCCCGCTTCCGCTTGGCCAAGCTCGAGATTGATGCATCTACTTTGCCAGCATACGAAACATAGATAACGCCGTTCAAGCGGCACCACTCACCTTCGGCATATTCGCCCGAAAAGTATGAATCTGTTGAAATAGTCGCGCAACAATCAGCGACAGCCTTGATTGGTTCGAACCCCATTGTTTCCAGCACTTCGAAAGCTTTTACCTTTGCTTCCATCCACCGGCCATAGGCGATGAGAAAATGAGAAAGTTCACTCATGTTCCACACGGCGTCTTCATCTTCGCAGAACTCGTTGGCGAGATACATCGGCACTTCGACGCCATTATCACTGAGATTTCCTGCAAAGCTGTCAAGGCAGTCATGACCGTCAGGAAGGGCCATAAAGCCACTGAAGTTGATAGCGCGCTGTTTTGTGTTAGTATCAGTCATGTTGTGATCCTTGGATTTGGTTTCAGGGTTTTCAGTTACGGGATGCGATGTGGTGCGGTCGCCAAACTCAGCCACGTCGCATTTCTCGTTTGGTGGATTGTGTTTTTTCACGTTTGCTCCTTTCTGTTGATGACGCCTAGACGTCCGTCACTTTCCACTGCGGGAAAGATCTGCGGACCTGCTTATCAAGCTGGTCCAGCATCTTGTTGAGCTTCACGGCCTCGCTCATTGCCATTGCTCGGTCTGTCGTATCTGAGTTTTCCAGTTCGGAAAGGCGCGCTACGATCTCCTGCCGTTTGTAGCTATTGACAGATGTCGCTAGCAGCAGCGCAACGTCTTGCAATATGCTGATCGTCACCTCAGCACGGCCAAGTGCTCCCTTAGCCTCTCCGAACATATCACCCTCGCCGTGGCATTCCCGATCAATCACGAATGCCTCCGGGTCGCGCTCATCTTCAAAGGCTGGCAATTCAAAACCAGCGAGCGAGGAATAATTGATGAGTTCATCAATTTCATTGTTGTGCTGTGCCCATTCGGAAAATGGAGTGCGGAAAAGACCAGCAGCAGCATCTCCGCCCTTATGTCGTTCGTCCTTCGCCTTTTCTTTTTGACGTTCACGATACGCTTTCTGCTTTTCCGCAGGAGTAAGTGCCATGAGTAGGCTCCTCAATTGCTATTTCACAGGTAACGGTAACTATATAGCAAGTTACCGTTACCTGTGTCAACAACTCTCTGCGTCGTTCATCAAAGCTCCGGGGCGGACGCTTCCAACCTTGTCCAAAATGCGCAATCCTGTGCCCGCTCAATGTTTTTCAAAGATGCAACTTCAGGCTTGTCGGGGGCTTACTGGCGGCGTTGGCTAATAAAAACGATAGGTGACAGAACAGTAGGCAGACATGCTTCGTCTATCTGCCTGGGCCGCCTACCCTTGGGCGTGTCGGACTGCCCTCATCGGGACATTCAGCCATTCCTTGTCCTAGGGCAGAAACGACCATAGCGGAGGCTGCATCATGTGTTATGGCCACTTCTGCTATGAAGTATTCTCCTTTATTGGGTCAGAAACTTGGACAAGGATAACTCACACTAACAAGCCTGCGACAAACTTGGTGCAGCTCAGTTGTGCCTACGAGGAGCCAAAGAGGGCGCGCAGGTGCTTGTCAAAGGCATTCCGCGCGGTCCTAATTTGTTGGTCAACTAGGAGTTCTTGTAGCGCAGGCTTCATCATAAAGTGTTTGTTGAGCCTGCCTGCTGAGCGCAGGACGCTCGCATCTGTCGGGGCAATATCCGAGGCCATAAATAAAAGCTCGACGCAGTGTTCCTCACGGGTCGGATTTTGACCAAGTTCCGCCATATCCTCGATTGCCGCAACTAAATCATCCTGGGATCGTGACACCATCCAAGTGGCGATTTTGTGATCTTCAAGAGACACTGACTGCAGATTGGTTGTGCGATCTAATAGGTGACGAACACGTCTTTCCAAGGCGGCAGATATTGCTTTGTGGAGGTCAGAGCCGCGATCAAGAAGTTCGTGTATCCATTCTCGCATCAGGATTTGTTGCGCCTTGTTTTTAAGGGTGCTGTTTCCCACCAAGGCAGCGCAGCCAATCGCCGGTCCAAGGACAAGTGCGCCGGCAGGCCCAATCATAACGAGCCCCAGCCATCCTCCTGCTTTCGCACCCACGAAACTGAGAGTTCCACGGGACGCCCCATCCAGCAGCAACCAGGAAGGTAGATCGCGTGCTGGGATTTTGCCCTGCATGACCTCGACGCCGCCCCTAAGGAGGCCTAACGAGAGCGCGAGTTCCATGATGTCCGGATCTGCCAAGTCTACGGCATGATTGAGCGCTTCAGCCAACTGTTGCTCAATGGTGCTAATATCGAAACCGGGAAGTGTGGTGACCATGTCCGCCCAGTCTTTCCCACTCTTCGCGGCCTTCTCAGCAAGTTCTTTGTTGGCGATGACGGGGATGTCTGGATATTTTTCAAAGTGTTCCACCAGGTTTGATAGCTCTGAACCACACTTCACCTGGACGGGGCTGCCATCGACAATGAGATCAAGTCCGGGTGTGTTACTTGCCTCGGCGAGGCTCACGTCATGTCCCTCGGCGACAAGCTGATCCAGCACCAGTTGTTCTGCAGTGTATCCCCTCAGAGAGTATCCTGCGCCTTTAAGCAAGAAGGTCTGAGATGAAGCTGCGAAACTAAGCGGGTCGCTAAGATCTGCGGAGCGTGAAAAGTCGGCGGCCTTCAGAACGTTTTCGTCGAGGGCAGTTGCGTGCCACAACATCTCTCCTGCAGTCAGAGATGCCACGAGACCAGCACCGGTTATATCATGATTTCTGGGCATTTGATGCCACGGCGATGGCGGCAAACCAGCAGGAGGTGGTATGGCAGACAAGAGACGCCCAGAAAGAAATGATAACCGCCCTCTAAGCGCATGCCGGTCCTTTTTGCTCAGGTGGCCAAATGCAGCAGACGGCTCCCGGTCCAAACTGCGCATGTCCATCAGAAAAACTTCTATGCCACTCTCGAGGCTCTTGCTTCTCGGAAGCGCTAGCAGAACGCAAATTCGGGCCGCGACCTGGCTGCGGACAACGCTAGATCCTTTGCCGACTGCAAGCCATCCCAAAGCGCCGACCCCTGCAATAACTGTCAACGGGTTTGTCAGTGTTGCAAGCAGCGATACCACGGCCGGACCGCCCACCATAGGGACCCAAGCGCTAAGCTGAGCAGCCAGAATGTAGGGCAAAAAACCAGTGTTCCCAACGATTGCGGCAAACGCGACCCAGCCGCCCCCGGTAGCTATAGCTTTCTGAGCCGCACCATGAGCTTTGTGTAGCGCTTCCGCGATCTCTGGATCAGCCTGCACTGCCGCCGTGAACACCAAACCCTCGTTCGCAAGCATATTCAAAAGCTCTTTTCGGACCAAGTCTGGAAAGGACAATGGATCTCTGCGAGCAATTAGCTGTCGCCCAGCATTCCAAATGTCGGCGGCTCTTTTTCCGGTGATGGCAGATGGGCCTTCGCCTGCAATCGCCGTTTCAGCTTTCTTGCTTTGCGTCAGAACTGAAGGCGTCAATCGTTCTGATGCTCGGACTGCCAGGGCTGTAGCGGCTCTACGGGCGGATCTGGAAGACAACGGAACTGTGGTGGGCACCACAAGTGCGTCGGCCAACCGAACCCATAGCCTGTGCCGCAAAATAGCATCCGTCTCTGGTGAATCTATCAATCGCTGCTTGGCTGCGTCCATGCCCTTGGCAGTGACGTTGTCAATGATCTTCATCCGTTTGCCGACGTCTTCCAATGCTCCTTTCGCCAGAGACACTGCGCCAATCTCTTCCAGAATAACAAGAAATGAACAGATCTCTTCTCGGTCAAGTGACCCGAGACCGGAGAGTATAGACGTTGCGGTGATCGAATTTGCGGGAACGGCTGTTTGTTTCATGGGCCGAGGATGAAGAATGCTTTTTACTTTAGCAAGACGCTGAGATTCGCCAGGAAGAACTTTACCTAGGTGAAATCTCTTGAAATTACTGGGCAGGACGACTGAAGTCTTGGCCAAAGATCGAGCCAGACTTGAATTTTCAATTCAAGCGGAACACCCGTTCAACAAAGCACATGCTGACAACCCATTATCGAGACCCAAGAATGTCACTTCCAAGTTCAACTACGTTATCGCCGTTTGATCCGACGCGACCAGTCCGCGAACTGGCTTTTATTGAGACCCAAGTTGGCCTCAATCAAGTGCGTTTCCAGAACCGCCGGGTGCTCACACCAACGCTCGACCTCAAGGGGTATCGTTTCAAAGCAGTCATCGACTTTGTGGTCGTCCGGGTTTTCACCAACAGAACTCAGTTCCAGTGGGTCCAACAAGAGCTTCGCACTGTTCTTCCGCGTGACAGCTGGATTACGCCCATAAACCCGGGTGGAGGAACAGAGGCCCACGAGTTCGACGTTAAGATCCAGGAGCCAGGCTCAACGGCACTTGTGGCAGCTGCAATCGCGGCTGTTGGCGCTCGACGGGGTGAACGCAAAAAACCGCAACTCCGGGAAATAGAATTTAGCCTGGATGTCTACAGTCGCGACGGCGCAGATGATAAACGTGAGCAAATGGTAGGGCTGCTGCAAAGGACTTACTATGCGGAGACGAAGCGCTGGGTGAATGAGTTGGATATGCCTCGTTCGACCGCAGCATTCACAGCTCATTCCGATAGCGTTCTTGAAACCGCCTATTTGCCGCCTGAGATGGGAGAGGCGCGTGACCCCTCGCTCACAGTGCGGCCTGAACCGGAAGAGTTTTGCAGCCCGTTTCTTGAAGGCACAATGTATCTGGGAGAAAGGGGCACGAGCGGAATGGTGCGCATCCAGAACAAAGAAAGGGATCAGCAAAACCCATCCAAAGGCACATACAAAAAACTGTCACCGGACCAGAAAAGAGCACGCATCGAGGTCACGCTCAAAGGCCACGATCTGGAGGAGCTTGGGCTGCGTGAATTGCCTGATCTGGAAAGTTTTAAATACGCGAAGCTACAGAGGCAGTTCTTTCAGTTCATGTTGCCTACGTTCGCAGATCCAAACTATGTAGAAAATTCAGTTCTCGGCGCAGCTACGAGCCTGGAAGAAAAGAAGCGTGCCGAAGTCTTCCTAAAATCAGGCCTGCTTGCACTTATGAGGCGAGACGAAGTCTGGGGCAAATACAAGGAATCAGTGAGGCCGGAAATTAAGAAGGTTTTTCGGCGCAAAGGATGGCCTATCGCGAGAAACCGGATTGGTCGTGGCTCGACGTCTACTATGGTTGCCTATGAAGCTTTGAATAAGCACATCGCCACCGCATTTCGGCACCTTGGTGAGCGGGAGCGGAGAGCGTGGCTTGAAAAGTAAGATATACGCGATCTCTCAGTCGTTCGGGCTCAAGCTTAAGGGGGAACGAATAGTAAGTGGTCGCTTACTAAGTAATTAGGTGTTGATCGCATGGAGAAATGACGGACCCTCTGAAAATAAGGCATTGTGGATCCTGGGATAGATAAACTCACGACCTCAAAAAGTAGAAAAAAGTTGCTCTTTTCCTGTCGTGGGCCACTTGCCTTGGGCAACCTTGGAATCTAAGTGAGGACAGTCAACCTCATCAAGCAGAAAACGGGTCGTAAAGCGATAAGATGCGTCAGGCTAGCTGGGGCTCTTGCTGGATGCATCGAACAGCTAAGGTGACACTTTGAGCACGAAAGACGAAGCCTGCTCCCAGCGCGCCCTCAGCGCCTCTAGGGCCATCAAGCCGGCGGTCGGCTAAGGTCACTCAAGTGATCCAAAATTCGATCCAGTTCTGTGACTGACGAAATACGAATACGGATCAAATCAGTGTGCTTTAGTTCAGGCATCGTCTTCAGTGTCGAATGGCGCCCATAAAGTGGCTCACCGGTCTTGTCCGTCGATGAATATAGCGCCAACGCCGGTGGCAATTTTATGTTTAAGTCAGTTTTCTGGACCAAGTTTAGGACGTGTTCGTGAGCGATCCACAGGTTCGCCGGTGTGTTTGCTCCTTTTTCAAACATCAGTGCCATTGTATCACCGGATGAGTTCCGGAGCAGGTATCTCGCGGCGAGTTCCCCTTGCTGGCCTGCAGGATGCTCTATGGCGCATTCGTTGAAGTGCTGCGAGGAATGCCGCTACGCGATAATGTTGTTCATTGGTTCCGCTTCCTGGGGGCATTCTCTTCAAGGCCAGCATAGACCATATTCCTTTGAGTGGCACACCAGCTTGCCGACTGTTCTCTAATCCCCCTCTGGTTTTTGCGGGGGATAGGCCAGAGTGTGATTGCCTTGGCATTGTGAGTCGGCAGACGCCACGACCGCAACCTGGTGAAGGCCAGGAGGACCGGGGTGCCCAGTAGGAGATGAATGGGTCGGCGCGGAAGGACAGATAGGCTCCTCTGGACGATCCGAAATACGGCTTTGAGCTCGTATCCCATCCTTGTGACCTATGCTGCCCATTGCTCCGTGCGCTCATCGCTAAGCGCTCAGATCTTCGTGGCAAGCGATCTGGTAGAACCTTGCGCGTGCCCTACGCTGTTGGACGTATCTGTGGCGTCATCCGTGGGTCGTTCATGTGCCTTTTCCCAAATGGTCTTGCTTATCGGGCCTTAAGCACCTCCTGAATTTTTCGAAGCCTCGATCTCAACAGGTGTGGAGGTTTCAAAAAACCTTGTTTCATTGAGGTTGTCGCTGTGAAAGGTTTACAGTAAGCGCTGCTTTGGCCCCACCTATGCGGCGAAGTTCCATGGCAGCAGCTGATCGATGTGCTTTTGTTTGTGCCCATTGACGATGGCTGTGAGGA
>Ga0209121_10002085_pt1 | contig 20570 bp, 12 predicted proteins | sample Cruoilmetagenom3_FD_187292 | JGI IMG/M metagenome (GOLD analysis project Ga0209121, IMG submission 187292) | Oil polluted marine microbial communities from Coal Oil Point, Santa Barbara, California, USA - Sample 3 (SPAdes) (version 2) | ecosystem: Environmental > Aquatic > Marine > Oil seeps ...
TGCAATAAACCAACCAGTCCTTACATTTTTTTCTTCACAAACTCTCTCTATTTCTGAAATTAAATCCTTTCCATAACTTAACCTTGTAATAATCATTTTAAATCCTTTCCATGATATCTTAAATTATTAAAATTATATCTTTATAAAAAAGAGATTTCCTACCAATATAATAAAAATATATTATAAATTCTTTAAAAAGTCAAACATAAGTTCGATTATTTATTTTATTTATTTCCATTTAAATCATTTAAAAGAAATGGATTTTTTAATTTAGAATTGTTTAATTTAATTAATACAATGGTTTAATGGTTTAATATCTCTTCAAGCTCCATAATTAATTGGTTAATATTTGTAATTACTTTACCTTTTGGGTGTCTTCTTACAAATTTTTCACTCCATTCAGGAACATAGGGAGCTTTAAGTAAAATAAAATCTAACCCCATCATCAATGGAACAGATCCAACTAAAGAAAATATGTCCCCAAAGGCAATTAATTTTGACCTATCTTTAGCTTGATCCAGAATCACTTTATAATAAACTGGTCTCCTAAGATCAATTTTAAATTTTTCATAAATTGGTAAGATTTGGATTTTTCCAAGTTCTGGATGATCAAAATAATGATTCCATTCTGGATCCATATGATACTGTCGTGTATCACCTAAAATATCAATTTCATACTCAAATTCATGATTCTTGGTTCCTTTTTTAGTAATTCCTATAGTTTCTAAATTTTGTCTAACTTTATCCGTTTTTGAATTAGTCATAACAATTGGTTGAATTTGAGGATGCTTAATTAACTCAATAAGGGTTTCCTTAACTCTGTTTCTGAACATAGGTTTTAAAAGAGCGCTATTTTTATGAAATAGATAATTAGTACATTCAGTTATTGGATCATAATCTAATTTATCAAAGAAATTTTCAATAAATTTTTTATAAAATTTATTCTTACTTAGCATTTCCTGTATTGTTACTGTGTTTAAAACAAAAGCCCCTTCATTACTGTAACAAGCAGAAATACCATTAACTTTCCATGTATATTTGTAGGGTTTAGCTAAGATTTTTTGCTTTGTATTTTGATAATCTTTTCTAACTTTTTCTTTAGGAATTTTTAAAATTTCTTTAGAGAGAGTCTCAAAAGCCAGTTCAGCTAATTGATCAACTTGTTTTTCTTCTTGAGTTAATGTTCCATCAAAGTCAATAATAACTTTAATCTTAGGTATTTCCCTAGTTTTCTTATCCATTTATAACTTTAACAATTTTTGTGTTTAAAAACTAATTTCACGTTAAAATTTTCTAATAATATTATTTGTAAAAGTATAAATTTTAGATTTATCTCATTTTCATTTATAACTATATATTATTTTTATTAATCTATTATTTTTTTTAAGTGAAATTTATTTACATAATTTTAAATTTATAAATTTATATTTTCCATTTCTTTTAAGATAAACAATAAGCATATCAAAAATTAAATTTCCTTAAAAATTTTTTATGACTATATTTTTTTCAAGATCAGACTTTAAAACCATATTGTTAATAGTACAGATTATTATTTAAGTTATTAATTTCATATAAGATTAACCTTCTTAGAAAATTATAGATTCTCCCTGTAACTATAATTTAACAATTTTAGATAATTTATCATTTAAATTGACTAAATTTGTTCTTTAAAAATATCAATTCATTAATTTTTAAATGATTCTTTGATTTTATAAGAGTTTTATTAGTTTCAAAATTAAATTGAATACTCATATTTGATTATAGATATGGACTCTAATGAATTTGATTGAGCTTCTTACAAAATAATTAAATAAAAATTTAAAAGTACTTGATTTTATTTAAAACTTAATTATATTATTAATTTTATAATTATAAATACACATTTATTAATTAATTTTTTTAATTTTTACGATGAGAATTAAAGATATAGCTAAAATAGCAGGAGTTTCAAGAAGTACTGTATCCAGAGTTGTTAATAATTATAGCAGTGTATCGAAGGAAACTAGGGAAAACGTAATGAAAATTATTAAAAAACATGGCTATGTACCTCATGCCTCAGCAAGAATTCTTGCAGGTAAATCTAATAAAATGATAGGTGTTTTTATAACAAATATAAAACACAATAGCAAGGAATTTACTATTTTTGGAAATACCTATTTTTCCCCTCTAATTGCTGCGATCATAGACTGTGCAAGTATACTTAAATATAATGTTTTAGTTTTAATAATTGATAAAAAAAGTGATTTTGAAAAGGCAAGACAACTATTTTATAGCAACACAATTTCTGGAGGTATCTTTGTTGGAGCAAATAACAGAGTTCCAAAAATTTATAAATTAATAAAATCAGGATATAAACTTGCAATATTTGATCAAGAAAAAAAAGATGATAAATTATCAGATGATTATATTATAGTAAATTCCAATAATTTAAATGGTGCATATAAAGCAGTACGACACCTAATAGATTTTGGACATGAAAGGATTGCTCATATTTGTGGAGATATAAAAAAATATTCAGGTTTTAAAAGACTTGAAGGATATAAAAAAGCAATGAATGAAGCAGGACTACCTATTAAAGAAGGATATATAGTTGAAGGAGATTTTACAGAAGATAGTGGATTTAATAAAGCAAAACAGCTTCTTACAAATAATAACAATATAACAGCTATTTTTTCATCAAATGATTCTATGGCTATTGGTGCAATGAAAGCTATTAAAAAGATGGGTCTGAAAATTCCTGATGATATTTCTATTATTGGATATGATGATATAAATATAGCAAAATATACTACACCCTCTCTTACAACTATAGATAGCCATATATTAAAAATGGCATCTATTGCAACAGAAAATTTAATAAGTTTTATTAAAACTGGTATTAATCCTTGTAATTACTATAATATTCAAACCAAATTAATTATAAGAGAATCTACAAAAAAAATAAGATAGTAATTATGAAAATATATAGCTTAAATGGTAAATGGAAGATGAAAAATACTAATGAAGAGCATTGGATAAATGCACAGGTACCGGGTTCTGTTTTTACAGACTTGTTACGCAAGGGATTATTGGAAGATCCATTTTACAGAGATAATGAATATAAAGCCCTTGCTCTATCCTATAACGATTATGAATATACTAGGGATTTTAACATTTCCAGTGACGTATTAAAGCATGACAAGATATTTTTATATTGTGAAGGACTGGATACCCTTACAGAGATTAAAATAAATGGTCAATTAATGGCCAAAACTAATAATATGCACCGAACCTATGAGCTTGATATAAAAGACTTTTTAAGAGAAGGCAGCAATAATATTCATATTCTCTTTTTTTCTCCCACCCGATACATCGAAAAGAAGGAGAAAGAAGTAACACTGTGGAAAAAAATGAACGATATAGTAATGGCTGGATTTTATCACCTCCGTAAAGCTCATTGTATGTTTGGCTGGGACTGGGGACCTAAGATTCCTGATTCGGGTATATGGAAAAATATCGGCTTAAAATTCTATGATAATGCCCGTTTAGATGATGTGTATATTATTCAGGATCATCAGATTGATAAAGTTAATCTAGAAATTCAGATAAATTTCGAAGTCTGGGGCTACGGAGAGTTTGATTTGGAAGTTTTAGTGACCTCGCCTGATGGTAAAAAAATATGCAGGACACAACGGATTAATTCCTTAAATAATAATTGCACTATTCCTATTGAGATTAATGATCCAAAACTTTGGTGGTCTAATGGTTATGGAGAACAACCCTTATACAGAATTTCAGTAAACTTGAAGAATGGGAATAAAATATTGGACTTAAGAGAAATCAAAACAGGCTTAAGGACATTGAATATAAGACAGGAGGATGATAAATGGGGCAAGTCCTTTGAGTTTGAGATAAATGGCGTATCAATATTTGCCAAAGGAGCAAACTATATAATAGAAGACAGTCTGATGTCCAGATATTCACGTAAACGTACTGAAAGCCTGATAAAGAATTGTATTAAAGCTCATTTTAACTGTATTCGTGTATGGGGTGGAGGCATATATCCTAATGATGATTTCTTTGACCTATGTGACAAGTATGGCCTTATTGTATGGCAGGATTTTATGTTTGCATGTTCTATATATCCTACAGACAAGAAATTTATTGAAAATGTGGAGCAAGAGTTGGTGGACAATATTAAAAGAATCAGAAATCATCCCAGTCTGGGTTTATGGTGTGGAAACAATGAAGTGGAGTGGATGATAACGGATATGATTAAAAAACAATCCTCCCTTGGAATACAAATGCCTGAAGATATACCATTACCTCCAATGGAGCTGATTAAAGAGATGTATACCAAACTATTTGAAGATGTGATTCCAAAAGTAGTAGAAAAATATGACCCAAACCGCTTTTATTGGCCTTCATCACCATCATCAGGAGGTAAATTTGATAATCCAAATGATGAAAACAGAGGAGATGTACACTACTGGGGTGTATGGCATAGTATGAAACCTTTTAATGATTATCGCAATCATTATTTCCACTTTGCTTCGGAATATGGTTTTCAATCCTTCCCCGGAATAAAAACTGTAGAAAGCTTTACAATACCAGAAGATAGGAATATATTTTCATATATAATGGAAAGTCATCAAAAGAATACATCGGCAAATGGAAAGATATTAGCTTATCTTTCTGAAACCTTCAAATATCCAAAGGATTTTGAATCTCTACTTTATACATCACAGCTTTTACAGGGGGAAGCTATAAGATATGGTGTGGAGCATTGGAGAAGGAATAGAGGTCGCTGTATGGGTTCGTTATATTGGCAGCTTAACGACTGCTGGCCAGTGGCATCCTGGGCTAGTATTGATTATTATGGACGTTGGAAAGCTCTGCATTATTATGCAAAGCGTTTTTATGCACCTATTTTGGTATCCGCTAAGGATGATGGAACAAAGGTTAATATTTATGTTACCAATGATACCTTAGAAGATATTAAAGGGACAATTGAATGGAAACTCAGGGATAATAGATCGAGAGTTATATATGAGAATAAACAGGATGTTGCAGTGGCATCATTAAAGGCTAAAAACTGCATTGAGATAAATTTAAAAAATATGATAAACAAAGATAATATCAGAGATGTTTATCTTGAATTCTTACTTAATGTTAAGGGTCAATGTATAAGTAGTGGAACGTTATTGTTTGTAAAGCCCAAATACTTTAACTTTTTAAATCCCAAAATAAAGGTATTTATAAATGAAACAGAGGAACAATTCATTATTAACTTGAAGTCGCAGACTTATGCAAAATCTGTTGAACTGGATTTAAGGAAGGAAGACTGTATATTCAGTGATAATTATTTTGATCTTTCCCGCCGATACGTAAAAAAAGTAACATTAGACAAATCAAGTCTTTCAAAAAAAATAAAATTGGATGAAGTAAAAAAACAGCTAAAAATAAGAAGTTTATATGATATAGAGGAGCGGTAAGCGTCTCCAATTATAATTTCTTTAAATTTTCCAAATCACCCATTAATTTCTTCATTTTGTTATATATTAAATGTGGGTTTTATATGAAATTTTTTAATCTTTTTATAAATAAAGTCATAAATTACTGGATTACAATAATTATCTGCAGCATACTCTAAAAAGTGGTACCATAAAAATAATTAATATGTGGACCTTTACTAATCCACTTTTATCAATTATAAATAAACATAAAAAAGTAAATATAAGAGAATCTTTATACATTGTGTAAGATATTAACAAGCAGGAAAAAATAAAATGAAAATGACAAGAAAATTAGGAAGATCAGGTATTGAAGTAAGCGCTCTGGGATTGGGCTGCTGGGCAATTGGAGGGGAAATGTATATGGATGGAAAAGCAGATGGTTGGGGTAATATAGATGACGGAGAATCCATTCGTGCCATAAATAAAGCGTTAGAACTAGGAGTAAACTTCCTGGATACTGCTGATGCATATGGTGTTGGCCACAGCGAAGAAGTTATTGGAAAAGTAATTGCCGGAAAAAGAGAAAAAGTGGTGATTTCCACAAAATTTGGATATTTTGGAAATGAGTCAACACGAACCTTGCACGGCATTAATATTAACCCGGATTATATTGAGAGAGCATGCGATGCTTCGCTGAAAAGACTATCCACAGATTATATTGATTTATACCTGCTTCATGTTTGGGAAATTTCAATTTCTGATATCTATTCTGTCTGTGAAACACTCAATAAACTTATTGAAAAAGGTAAAATTCGTACTTATGGTTGGAGTACTGACCTTGTGGGTGGAGCTAAAATATTTTCAGAAAGTAAAAACTGCAGTGTAATAGAACATGATTTAAATATTCTTAAAGATGCTTCAGAAATGATTTACTTATGTGAAAATAATAATTTAGCCAGTATTAACCGCAGCCCTTTGGCAATGGGGTTATTAACTGGAAAGTTCACTGCAGAATCAAAATTATCTAAAAATAATGTTAGAGGTGCTGGACATAGCTGGGTTTTCTATTTTAAAGACGGGAAGCCAGAAGCTGAGTTTTTAAGAAGGATCAGTGTCATTAGAGAAATAATAACAAGCAATGGCAGAACTTTAGCTCAGGGAGCTCTTGCCTGGATCTGGGGTAGAAGTAATAACACAATTCCAATTCCAGGGTTTAAAACAGTAAAACAGGTAGAAGAAAATGCGAAAGCAATGGAATTTGGGCCACTAACCAAAGAACAGATGATTGAAATAGATAAGCTTGTTAATAGAAATTAAATTTTAAAAACTATTTTTATTCTAATTTAGCTTATTATTATATATGTGTCTGGAATAAAACCTGCGTAGTATTGAAATCATTTTGAAGATACCAGAAGATGAGATATAGGTAGGGAAGATAAATATAATAATTATTTATTATTAAAATAAAGTTTTAAACCTCCCACTATCTATTCATATAAATTTTAATACGGTATTATTTTTATTACTTAATATTATATATACTGCTACTTATACCCCTACTTTTTTAAAATTACTTTATTGAATGGAAAAGATTTATACTCTTAAGTATAACTTTCTATTCTAGAGGTGGCAGGCTACAAAATGGTCTGGTGCTACTTCTTTTAGTTCAGGTTTCTTTACTTCACATTCTTTATCTTTATTAGGAGACTGACACCTCTCATAATAAACACAACCAGTGGTTAGTTCTAATTGCTTTGCTTTTAGTTCTATCTCTGCTTCTTCCCATTTTTTATCCAGGCGTGGGACAGAAGTCATTAGCATTTTTGTGTAGGGGTGAAGCGGATTATAGTATATTTTCTCTGTCGAGCCCATCTCTACAACACATCCTCTATAGAGAATCACCGCTTTTTCGCTTATATAATAACCCAGTGAGAGATCATGGGTTATAAAAAGGATAGATAAACCATGGGATTTGAGGTCTGCCAGCAAGTTGAGAACATCGACTCGTGTGGATGCATCGAGCATACTTATGATCTCATCTGCCACCAGAAACTTAATGTCCAGCAACAGTGCTCGGGCTATAAGAAAACGTTGAAGCTGCCCGCCGCTGAGCTGGTGGGGAAATTTATTCAAGACCTGATTGGGGTTCAGACCAACAGCTCTCAGTGAACTGTTTACCTTGTTTTTCCATTCTGATTTTTTCATCTTCGGAAAAAACTCTTCCCGGATTATCCTAAAAACTCGATCAGCTTTAAAGATTGGGTTGTATGAACTAAATGGGTCTTGAAAAACACCCTGAACATTTCGATAGTAATTTTTAAGTGCGTCTCCTTTAAGGGTGGATATATCAACCCTGTTAAATATAATTTTACCCGAGCTTATCTTAATAAGACCTAAAATCATCTTCCCGATTGTAGTTTTTCCACTCCCGCTTTCACCAATTAATGAAACAACTTCTCCATCCTTAACATCGAAGCTAACATCAACTACTGCGGGGAGTTCTTTCCCCCCAAATGTTCCAGTTCTATAGATTTTTGATATTTTATCAAGCTTAAGCATTCTTTCCATACTCCTTCCAGCAAGCAACAAAGTGATCTTTTTCGATTTCAATGAATGGCGGGTCTTCCAGGCATTTATCAAACGCTATAGGACATCGTTCTCTGAAGCGACATCCAGCTGGAGGATTGAGTAATAACGGCGTATTCCCTGGAAGACCCGTCAGTTTTTTTTCGGAATATTTAACTCCGATTTTCGGTAATGATGAAATTAATAGTCTTGTATATGGATGCCGAGGGGAATGTATTATTACACCTGTAGAGGCTTTTTCAGCCAGTTTTCCTGCGTACATTACCATGATGCTATCTGCAATCTGGTAAAGTATCGAAATATCATGGGAAATAACTATCATGCTTTTCACAAATTCCCGGTCTCGAAATTCAACAAGCATCTCCACGACAGCCTTTTGTGTGGAAACATCAAGTGCCGAGGTGATCTCGTCAGCAATAAGTAGCGAAGGATTCAGCAAAGTAGATAGAACCAACACCATTCTCTGCTTCATACCGCCTGAAAGTTCTATTGGGTACATATTCAGTACATCGTGTGACAATTCAACCAGATCAAGTCTCCTCTTTAACTCAGGCATAGTGGTTTTTAAGCTAATTTTTCTAGATTTGAGAAGTTCTGATGCCATCTTTCCTATTTTTCGCGTAGGATTCATGGCATTCATAGCATACTGCGGTATAATAGAAATATCTTTGAACCTGAAGGCATTCATCTTGTCCATATCCCAGATAGGTAGCTCTTTGTCGTCGAGTTTCACGCTGCCCTCGACAAATCTCAAGGGGGGGCTTAAGTAGATCATGCCGTGGACAAGCGTGGTTTTTCCACAGCCCGATTCGCCAGCCAGTCCCATGATTTCCCCATCCTTGATGGTGAATGTTGCGCCATCCAGTGCTTTGACATCCCCTCTCAGAGTTTGATAATAGGCTTTAAGGTTTTTTACTTTTAAGCTCATGTTCTCACATCTCCCTGAGTTTAGGGCTGAAGATTTCATCCAGTCCAACATTCATTATGTATAACGATCCTACAATGGCCACTATCGCAAGACCTGGTGGAATAAACCACCACCACATACCAAGCTGAAGAGCACCCCACAGAACTGCGTAGTTCATCATGAGACCAAGCGAAATTGTGTTTGTCGGACCAAGTCCTATAAAATCCAGTGTGGCAGCAATGAGTATTGCTCCTCCAAATTGGAGGATAAATACCATCAGTAGATACGACATCATGTTCGGTGCGATTTCCGTGAAAATGATCTTAAGAGGCTTCATTCCGCTCACCCTGGCTAGATCGACAAAATCTCTTGAACGTAATGAAAACGTCTGGGATCTGACTGCCCTTGCCGCCCAGGGCCAGGCTGTAAACCCAATAAAGATACTTTCCGTCATAATGCCTCTAACTTTAAGATATGCTGCTATTATAAGAAGTATTGCAAACGTCGGAATGACGAGAACAATATTTGTGATTATATTTAGTACTTCGTCGACCATACCGCCACGATAACCAGCATTGAAACCAACAATTACTCCTATAAGGGTTCCAAGTCCTCCGCCGATAATTCCCACAAGGAGTGCTGCTTTGAGACCGAATACAAACTGTGTATAAACATCCTGCCCAAATGTTGTGGTCCCAAACCAATATTTGGATGATGGTGGGTGACCAAACGGACCTATGTAATCATCCCATACGTAATCCGTAAACAACGGCCCAACAAATGTGAGTATAAGAAAGAAAAGAATAATGGCTAACCCAACCTTTACCTTGTTGTTCCTTAAAGCAAAGTAGAGAAATTCGTTTTTCTTTTTCAGTTTCGTAATACCAATTTTATCCGTTTTTTTTGGTTTCATTATGCTGCTCCCCCTACCATCCCCAATCGCGTTCTCGGATCTACAATGACATAAACAACATCAATAACGAAATTGGCGAGCAACACTCCAATGATTATGAATAGGAAGCATCCCTGGAGAAGGAAGTAATCTTTATTCTGAATAGCCGCAAGAATCAGGTAGCCAATTCCGGGGTATGAAAACACTATTTCTGTTACCAGAGCACCACCAAAAATTATACCAAGCTGAAGTGCCAGCCCTGTGATCTGAGGAAGTATCGCATTCCTGAACGCGTATCTTCTGACCAGTTTTCTTGGTGCTCCTAGAGCTTCGAGATAGTGAGAATAGTCAGATTCGAGTTCGTAGATAATCATATTTCTCATTCCAATCGCCCAGCCACCAAACCCCACCAGGAAGAGGGAGGCGAAAGGCAAGAACCAGTGCTTCAGGATGTTCCCTATGAAAGCCCACGAGAGTGAGGGCGCCATCGTGAAGCTATACGCACCTGCAATCGGAAAAATGCCTGCAACTATTCCCAACGACCAGGCCAGTAAGATCCCAAGCCACATATAAGGAGTTGCTGTGAGAATATATCCAAGTAGCAATACGGTGTTGTCAAGCCACCTGGTTCGCGCAGCGAAAGCACCAAATTTATTTCCCGCATAAAAGCTCAACAAGATCGACGGAACCAGAAGAAAGATGTCATAGGGTACAGCTCGCATGATTATCTTGATCACTGGCTGCGGAAACATGTACACGCTTGTTCCAAGGTCACCATGGAAAAGAGCATTCCAGAAATTAAGGTACTGTTTCCAGACCGGTAGATCTAATCCAAAGGCTCTCGTGTAATAACCGTACATCACTTCAACAGCTTCAGCGTGAACTGCAGCTCTCGACAGCATAGTCTGAACGGGATTACCAGGCATGAATCGCGGGATTAACCAGTCTATGGTTACCGCAAGGAAAAACGTAAAGATGTAAATGACTAGTTTTCTCCCGAAATAGCGTTTCACATTGCCTCCTTCTTGAAAGAAAGTTATAAAAAATACCGCCCCTCCCACAGACTTGGAAGGAGGGGCAGTTATTGTTGAACAATCTACTTCCACCTCAACCAGATCTTAGTAGTTGACGTACTTTGCCAATGATGGAAGAAGACTGGTCGGATCAGAAACATTGACCATATCGGCGAAGGCGATTCTAACAATTTCGTCTGTATCTATCGCCCAAGCAAGTGCTTTTCTGAAAGCTGGGTCATCCATCGGTTTTTTTGTCGTATTCAAGAACAAATTGACCGTATTAGCAGAAAGCATGTACGGGGCTTCAGGTATATAAGTCTGAACGTAACCCTTATCTACCAACTCTGTAACACCCGGGAGGAAGTTGTTAGAAAGATCTATTTCGCCTTTAATAACCATACCTAGAGCAATGTTGTTACTGGCACAGCGAATATCGACGATTCTCTTGGGAGCGACCTCTAGTCCAAGTAAATCTGTTGCCCACCAGTTGTCGTTTTTAACATATATGCTTCTATCTTCACTATGTGTATCATACAGGTATGCACCTGTGCCGACTGGGTCTTCATTCATTCCGCTGGTTACCTCTTCCTCTGTTCTATCTGCCCAGAGATGCTCTGGAACTATAGCTATATTGTACAGATTATTTCCCCATTCCTGGTAGAGAGGCTCGGTGAAATTGAACTGCAGCATGTAGTCATCAACCTTTACAACCTCAGTTAGATAGTCCCACATCTTGCTATAAAAAATTGCAGGGAATTGTTGGCCAACCTCGAAGGTGAACTTGACATCATCGGCTGTAAACGCTTCGCCGTCGCTCCAGGTGATGCCCTCTCTTATCTTCAGTTCATATGTGACATCATCGGTCCATTCTCCACTCTCTGCTAGCCAGGGAATAAGTTCATCGGTCAGTGGGTCATACATAAACAGTGTTTCATAGATGAGTCCAACTGTTCCTGATGTATTTGCTTTACTCCAGGTTATAAAAGGATTCCAGTCTGTTGGTGGACCCCACGCTGCTCCGCTGATGTAAATAGTTTCGTCTCGTGGATAAGTACCTGTTCCCGGTTCAACTCCTTCTTGTAGCTCTAACTCAGTGAGCATCATAAGACCACCCATTTGCCAGTATCCTGCCCAAGTGCAAGGAAGGTAATTGGGAGTATCTTCTGCTGCTGATGGCCAGTTCGTCCAGACCAAATTGCTCATCTGAGCCCACAGACCGTTATACCACAGCGGGATCACAGGCATGTCTTTTAGGTGGATTGTCTGAATCTGCGAGCAGATAGCCTTCATACCCTCTAAATCAGAGGTAGGAGTTGCGGCAAGTTGATCCACAAGATCAAAAACTTCAGCATTTTCATACCTACCAAAGTTACCACCGCCCATTATATCTTTGATCGGGTGGCTGAACATTATGTTATATGCCGTCCATGGGGTGTTACTCATTCCTGCCCAGTTGTTTAGTGTCATATCGAATGTGCCCTCCGTCAGTGCACTATTCCAGGCACCATAATCCGGAGTTTCATCTTGAATGTTGATACCTGCATCCTGTGCGCTTTTGGCAATGACCTTTATCGACTCCATCCAGTCCGTCCATCCAAGTGGACAGGTAACTGACAGCTCGATCTTGGAACCATCAGGTGCTTCAACGAATCCGTCGTCATCGGTATCAACGTATCCAGCATCAGCAAGAATCGCAGCAGCCATGTCTGGATCGTAGCTAAAACCCAAAGGAATTTCTAATGCTTCTTTCTCTTCTTCAGCAGGTGTTGCTTCCTCTTCTGCGGGTGTTGTTTCTTCTTCCTCAGCCACTTCTGCTTTACAACCTACTAGAGGAAATACTGCAACCATTGAGATAATAATTAACCATAAAAATACTTTTTTCAATTTTCATCCTCCTTTTTAATATATTTGGTATTGAAATTAATGGTTTAATAACTTATTTATTTATTATACAATTTTACCTCCTTTCCATATAACAAAGTAACCCCATTTTAGCTGGGAGCGCTCCCAAACATTCATTTATTATTATTCTATTTCTTTCAATAAAAGTCAACTTTTTTTAGGATTTTGTCAACAAAACTTGAAAAGCGAACTGTGTACATATAAATTATAAACTAAAAAGAAACACATACATTCAATCATTCTTAATTTTCTACTTTCTGGTATTGCAGCTATAATGATGTTTATATCTTTAGATAAACTTCTACCAGTATCAATATCCTATGGTCATAGTCATCTTCTTGTGGCAAGTTTATTATTAAACTTATGGTAATGGTTTTAAGTTTAGTTATTATAAAATAAGAAAGGTGTATGTTAATTTTGAATTTAAAATATATTTTGGTAAATAATAGTACTATTTTAAACAGGCTTAAGATACAGAAATCCTGTTTTCCATAAAAATCAATATAATCATTATCTAAATAATTATCACACTTGTAATCATCAAACCCGCTAGACAGCGGGGGTATACTGTGTGATTATCTTGTTTCGAACTCTAAAAGTATGATAGTATTAATAATTACATGTGGAGGACCTTTAAACACTTTAATTGTAGCTATTCCTTCAACTATTTTTCAGGATATTTTTTTCAAAATTTATTTTTAAAAGAAATAAAACATAAATGTATATTGATGTAAATGCTGATAATGCATTGTTTGAAGCAACAATAATTATGAAAGCAGTAAATTTTATACCTTTAGAAGAATAGTACTCCCAATAGCAATGTATATTTTCAATTTTATATTTGTATGGAATAATTGTAGGAGATATTAAGGATTAGAAGAAAATACACACAAAATATATATGCTATAAATTTTTACGTGCATTACCTTATTTTACTGTAATAAGCTACAAGATCTATTTTTAGACATTGTGGGGTAATTCCAGTTTATCACTACTGTATATGGAGGAGAGCATAACCTATTTAATGGAGATAGCAATATGAACATTTATGGTTATTTTGATGATAAGAATAGAGAATATGTTATAACACGACCAGATACACCCCTGCCTTGGATAAACTACTTAGGTTGTGAGAAATACTTTGGCATCATGTCTAATACAGCTGGGGGTTATAGTTTCTATCAGGATGCCGGACTTAGACGTATAACCCGCTATCGTTATAATAATGTCCCAATTGATATAGGCGGTCGTTACTTATACATTAAGGATGGCGATACAATTTGGAATCCTGGCTGGAAACCAACTAAAACTTTGCTGGATGGATACTCTTGTCGTCATGGTATGGGTTATACAATAATCAAGGGAATTAAAAACACTGTAGAGGTAGAGGTTACTTACTTCGTACCTCTTGGCGAAGACATGGAGATATGGAAGGTAGAGTTGGTTAACCACACACCGTATAAAAAGGTACTAACTCTTTTCTCATTTGTTGAATTTTGCCTTTGGGATGCTATGGACGATATGACTAACTTTCAACGAAACTTTAATACTGGTGAGGTAGAAGTAGAAGGAGAAACTATTTTTCACAAGACTGAATATCGAGAGCGAAGAAACCATTATGCATATTTTACTTGTAATCAGGGAATAGATGGTTATGATACCAGTCGTGATGATTTTGTTGGTGTTCATAATGGACTTGAAGAACCTAAGGCAGTTAGTAAGGGAAAGTGTACTAACTCTATAGCACATGGTTGGGCTCCTATTGGTGCTCATCAGCTTAACATTACTCTTGAACCAGGACAAAATAAGAGGCTTCATTTTATTTTGGGATATATGGAAAATGAGGAAGATAAAAAATTCTCAGCTCCTGGTGTTATTAATAAAAAAACCTTCAAGGCCAAAATGACTGTCTACAAAGATGCTCAAGTTGTAGATGAGGCATTTGAGGAGTTAAAGATATATTGGGCTAAATTACTTGGTCGATACAGGGTAGAAATAGAAAATGAAGATGTAAAACGTATGGTTAATATCTGGAATCAGTATCAGTGCATGGTAACTTTTAATATGTCTCGTTCTGCTTCTTTATATGAGTCGGGTATTGGACGGGGGATAGGTTTTCGGGATACTAATCAAGATTTACTTGGTTTTGTGCATATGGTCCCAGAACGAGCTCGGCAGAGGATTTTAGATATAGCTAGTATCCAGTTTTCTGACGGGAGTTGCTATCACCAGTATCAGCCACTTACTAAGGAGGGAAACGAAGATATAGGTGGAGGATTTAATGATGATCCATTGTGGCTTATAGTTTCTACCTGTGCATATGTTAAGGAAACTGGGGATTTCTCGATTCTGGATAAGGCAATTGGTTATTCAGATAAGCCTGGTAGTACGGTCACTATTCTTGATCACCTTTATTTGTCTATTAATTATACCCTTAGAAACTTGGGACCGCATAATCTTCCTCTAATAGGTCGTGCTGACTGGAATGATTGTCTCAATCTTAATTGTTTTTCCAAGGAACCAGGGGAAAGTTTTCAGCTGGCTGGGGTTGTATCTGACAGCATAGCAGAATCAGTAATGATTGCTGGACTTTTTCTCTATGCTTGTCGAGAGCTAATGGCACTCTTACATCAGATTGAAGCCAAAGGAAAAATTGATGAAATCAAGCAAGGCTATAAACTCATTAAAGAAGCTGTTGAAGAACATGGGTGGGATGGTGAGTGGTTCTTGCGGGCTTATGACAATTATGGAGCCAAAGTAGGGTCTAAAGAATGTGAGGAAGGGAAGATATTTATTGAATCCCAGGGTTGGTGCATTATAGGTGATGTTGGTCTAAAAGATGGAAAAGCTCAAAAAGCCTTGGATAGTGTGGAGAAATATCTTTCTACTCCTTATGGAATAGTTTTACAGCAACCCGCATATTATCGCTACTACTTAAATTTAGGAGAAGTTTCTTCATATCCACCGGGGTATAAAGAAAATTCTGGAATATTTTGTCATACTAACCCCTGGATATCTATAGCTGAAACTATTCTGGGAAATGGTGATAAAGCCTTTGATTATTATTTGCGTATCTGCCCTAGTACCAAGGAAGACCTTATAGAAGTTTATCGTTGTGAACCTTATTGTTATGCTCAGATGATTGCTGGTAAAGATGCTGCTACTCATGGAGAGGCAAAAAACTCTTGGCTTACAGGAACAGCGTCTTGGAGTTTTGTAACTATTTCTCAGGCTATTTTGGGAATTAAACCTGATTACCAAGGTCTGTTGATTGATCCTTGTATTCCCAAAAATTGGAAGAGTTACAAAGTTACTCGTCTCTATCGGGGAGTTAAGTATCATATTACGGTACAAAATCCTGATGGAGTTAGTAAAGGAGTCAAGAGTTTAATCGTAAATGGGAAACCCAAAAAGGGCAATCTAATTCATTATAAGAAGGAAGATAAAGAAGTGGAAGTTAGTGTAGTATTGGGTAATTAAAACAGTGTAGGAGAAAGATATAAATGGATTATGGTTATTTTCTAGACAAAGAAAGAGAATATGTAATTACTAAATATGATACAACCTGGCCCTGGATTAATTACCTTTCTAATGGTAGGTATTGTGTACTCTTATCTCATCTTGGGGGAGGCTATAGCTTTTTTGAAGATCCTCGTTATCAAAGAATTACCCGATACAGATATAATAATGTGCCAATGGACAGACCTGGTAAATACATATACATTAGAGATGAAGGTTCGGATTCCTATTGGACTCCTACTTGGCAGCCGGTTGGAAAAAAACCTGAACAGTGGAAGTGTTGCCATGGTTTGGGTTACACCAGGATAACTTCTGTAAATGAGCAAATTTTTTCACAAGTACTCTATTTTGTTCCCCTGGAAGATAACCTAGAGATATGGAATATTACTCTTCACAATCTTGGAAGAAAAAAGAGAAAGCTTCATTTATTTCCTTATGTAGAATTTGCTCTTTTTGATGCTGTTGAAGAATTTATCAGTCATCCAAATCTGCATTATTTTTCTAAAGCAGATTTTGATAATTTGGATAATGTTATTTATTATGACTTTTTTATGCCGGGCAGGTTTACTACTATGGGAAAAGTTTTCTTCTCTATAAGTGAGAGGGTAGAAGGCTATGATTGTGACAGGGAAGAATTTGTAGGGCTTTATCACTCAGAAAGTAATCCTTTAGTAGTAGAAGAGGGGAAAAGTCGAAATTCCAAGTTAATTGGAGGTAATGCTATTGGGTCACTGCATTCATCAGTTGAACTTGCTCCTGATGAAAAAAAGACGCTGTTAGTTATTCTTGGTGTTACCAAGGATTATAAGGAAAATGCAAGAAAATATATTGAAAAGTATTCCTCTTTGGAAAGGGTAAATAAAGCATTTCAACTTCTTAAACAAAACTGGCAAAGATATTTGGGTAAGATTCAGATAAAAGCACCTGACCAGGATGTAAATAGCATGATTAATATCTGGAACCAGTATCAATGTAAAGTTAATTTTGATTGGTCTAGATATGCTTCGTATTTTCATACTGGTACAGGGAGAGGGATAGGATTTAGAGATACTAGTCAAGATATCATAGGAGTAGTGCATTCTATACCACAAAAGGCAAAGAAGAAAATTAAGCTATTAGCTAAGAACATGTATAAGGATGGACACAGTTACCATTTATTCTTCCCTACAGTAGGAAAAGGAGATTCTACTAAGTATTCAGATGACCATCTCTGGATAATAAATGCTGTAAGTAGTTACATAAGGGAGACAGGAGACATGAATATCATAGAAGATGGAGTTCCTTATATAGAGGGAAGTAAAGGCAGTATATACCAACACATGGTTAGAGCCATAGAATATACTTTAAATAATGTAGGACCCCATAATCTTCCACGGATGTTCTATGCAGACTGGAATGATTGTTTGAATGATGTTGATAAAGAAGGGAGAGGGGAAAGTGTATGGACAGGCTTTCAACTTCACCTGGTTCTAAAGCAACTGGAGGAAATTGCTGAGCTGAGTGGAAAGTTAGAGGATAAGAAAAGATTTCACAAAATAGCTGGAAAAGTAAAGGATATTATTAATGAAGTAGCCTGGGATGGTCAATGGTACATTAGAGCCTTTACTGATGAAGGAAAGCCACTGGGCTCAAAAGACAACCGAGAAGGTAAGATTTATCTTAATCCTCAAAGTTGGGCTGTATTTAGTGGAGTAGCTACCAGAGAAAGGGCAGATATTTGTATGGATTCAGCAAGAGAATTTCTAAACACAGAATGTGGACTTAAACTGTTGCATCCTCCATATCGCTCATTTCCCAAAGGAGTAGGTTCTCTACTTAATTATCCTCCTGGTTTGAAGGAAAATGCAGCAATATTTTGTCATGCAAATACCTGGGCTATCATTGCTGAGGCTATGTTAGGTCGTGGAGATAATGCCTATCAATATTATAGCCAAATTTTACCCCCAAGCGTGAGCAGGAAAGTTGGAAACGAACTTTATCGAATTGAACCTTATGTGTATTGTCAATTTATATTTGGACCTGACCATCCTAAACATGGAAGGGCAAGTCATTCTTGGCTAACTGGTACAGCTGTATGGACCTTCAGAGCTTTTGTTGATTGGATTTTAGGTATAAGACCTACTTGTAAAGGTTTGTTGATAGACCCTTGTCTTCCAACTAGTTGGGACGGTTATAAAGCAGAAAGAGTATTTCGAGGGGCTAAATATGAAATTAAAGTGAAAAAGACGAAAGGAATTTCTAAAGGGATATCCAAAGTGATTTTGGACAAGGAAGAACTTGATTCAGATACCCTTCCTGTTTTGAAAGATGGGAAAACTCACCAGGTAGAAGTTTATATGGGATAGTGTTTTATATTTAGTTTTGCTAATGCCAATCTTAAAATAGAAGCTGGGTAAATGCGGTTGTTAAAAGGGGTTGGTATATTGCTTAGTGTGTAGTTCATGTAACTTTACATTTAAAATGCAAATTAGCTTGTTTTTGAGGAGAATATAAGATACGAGGTACATTAGGAGACAATTGTATATATAAATGTAATATAATTATAAAAATAGTCAAATAGTAAGGGAAATAAAGTGGAAATAGCAAAGTTCGAAAAAGATTTTATTTTTGGTGTTTCAACATCATCATACCAGATAGAAGGAGCTGCTACTGAAGATGGTAAGGGACCTTCTATTTGGGATGTGTTTTGTAAGACTCCGGGAAAGGTTTATAAGGGACATACTGGTGATATTGCATGTGACCACTATCATAAATACAAAGAGGATGTAGAATTAATGGCAGAGATTGGTATAGATGCATATAGGTTTTCAATTTCATGGCCCAGAATTTTTCCAGAAAAGGGTAAATATAATCCGAAAGGAATGGACTTTTACAAAAGGTTATTAGAAGAGCTGAACAAGAAGGACATAAAAGCAACTGCTACTCTATATCACTGGGATTTGCCAGTATGGGTTTATGAGATGGGTGGATGGGTCAATAGAGATTCAACTAAGTGGTTTGAGGAATATGCTGTGAAGGTGTTTGAAGAACTTGGTAATTCTGTAAGATTTTGGATGACTCATAACGAACCATTTTGTGCATCAATTCTTGGGTATTACGAAGGTATGCATGCACCTGGACACAAAAATATGAGAGAAGCTTTGAGGGTTGCACATCATATTTTGCTTTCACATGGGAAGGTCGTTGAGTCTTTTAGAAAATTTAATTTTAGAAATAGTGAGATGGGTATAGCACTAAATTTAACTCCATCTTATCCAGCATCTGATTCTAAAGAAGATTTGGATGCAGCTTTTAGGGCTGACGGATTAATGAATAGGTGGTTTTTAGATCCTGTTTTTAAATCTTCTTACCCTGAAGATATGAGAGAAGTATTTAGTAAATTTGTAGGTGATTTTGATTTTATAAAGGATGGGGATTTGGAGAAAATCTCTATCAAAAATGATTTTTGGGGGGTAAATTATTATACGCGTGTACTAATTAAATTTTCTCAAGATTCAAAGTTAAACTTCAAGGGTGTTGAAGGAAAGCTAAAAAAGACTGCTTTTGACCGGGAGATCTGCCCAGAAGCCTTATATGATCTTATATTAAGAGTGAGGAAAGAATACACGAAAATACCAATCTATATTACAGAGAATGGCGCTTCTTTTGGTGATGTTTTAACTAAAGAAAAAAGAGTGCATGATACTGAGAGGATAGATTATATTAAGAGGCACTTGATAGAAGTTTCTAAGCTAAATAAGCAGGGAGCAGATATAAGAGGATATTTTATTTGGTCTTTAATAGATAATTTCGAATGGGCACATGGTTACTCAAAGAGGTTTGGAATTATTTTTGTAGATTACAACACACAGGAGAGAATATTAAAAGACAGTGCTTTGTGGTATAAAAATTTAATTAAAGATAGAGTAATTTAATAATTAATTTTTTATAGAATATTATATTATTTTCTATTTTTAATCTTCTTTTTTACAATTTTTTTTATTTATTTTTTCGCTGTTTAATTTTATATTTTTACATAATTTATGCTAAATATAATTTTAAAAATAAAAAGGGTATGGTTAAAAGATACCCTTTTCTCTTTCAATAAGAATAAGCGATTATCTTATTTACTTTTACTTTGAATATACAGAAATTGTATAGATTAATAATCTTCTTTTTTATTAATAGGATGATGTTACTAGCAGATACGAGGGAGTAGTTCTCCAACCATCATGTCTAAAATCCGTGTTGAGCCTATTAATGTTTTCATGGTTACTCTTCCTGCTTTACCTTCTGTGACTTCACCTATTATCTCTGAATCTTCAGCTAAAGGA
>Ga0209121_10002086_pt1 | contig 20556 bp, 18 predicted proteins | sample Cruoilmetagenom3_FD_187292 | JGI IMG/M metagenome (GOLD analysis project Ga0209121, IMG submission 187292) | Oil polluted marine microbial communities from Coal Oil Point, Santa Barbara, California, USA - Sample 3 (SPAdes) (version 2) | ecosystem: Environmental > Aquatic > Marine > Oil seeps ...
GAGATATGCTGGATGACATGGCTCATTCAGCCTGAGGGAAAGATGATAAGGATGAACAAGTATCGAAATCTTCTGGACAAGATCTAAAATGAGTAGCCTGGGTAAAAAGTTCCAATACAGATTGTGGGAATAATAACGAAATGTGCAGCGTTGTCTATCGCTATTTGGGGAGCTCTTTCTTTGGGTGAATTTGCTGGAAACCTCCGATTAAAGAAAGGGCATCATGTAATCAAGACTAGCGCTTACCGCTGGGTGAGGCATCCGCTATATGCCGGGCTTATCTTCTGGTGTGGCGGAAGCCTCCTATTCTTCAAAAGTTTGCTCTTCTTAATTCTCATTGCCTTGGTGCCAGCAGTTTACCTTGAGGCAAAATTGGAGGAGAAATCGCTTATTGAAGCTTTTGGCGAAGAGTATAAAAGCTACCGTGCCACTACTGGCATGTTCTTCCCTAAAGTTTTCAAAGGGAGGACATAACTATATCAATGTTGCTTCTAATCTTGAAAATTATTGGCTGGATTGTCCTAGTAATATTGGGCTTCTTTGTTTTTGTCCAAACTATCGTCAGGTTGGTAAAACATTTCATACACCGTCCCTCTCCAGCATTTGTTCCTTATCTCATAAATAACCCGATTAGGAGAAAGTTTTTGCCGCCTGAGAGGGTTATTGACCATATGGATATCCGGGAAGGGATGAGAGTACTGGAAGTGGGACCTGGCACTGGATTTTATACCTTTGAAGCTGCTCGACGTGCTGAATCGTCGGGATATGTTTATGCTCTGGATATTGAGCCAAAGACGATAGCCAGACTCAAAGGCGAAATTGAGCAAAGAAAAGCTAAAAATATAACTGCGAGAGTTGCTTCTGCCTACGAAATTCCCCTGCCAAGTAATAGCGTAGACAGAGCTTCCATGGTGGGAGTTTTAGCAGAGATACCTGATAAGCAAAAGGCGCTTTGCGAAATTCGCAGAGTGCTGAAGAGGGAAGGAGTATTAGTACTAGCTGAATGTTTGATTGACCCTGACTATCCTTTTCGCAAAACGGAGATTGGCTGGTGTAGAGACGCGGGTTTTGAATTGATGGGAAGCTATGGCAGCGCCTTTTTCTATGTGTTGACGTTCAAATTAGCCGAAGGGGCTATCTATAAAGATAAAATTTTTCTCAACGAAAACTAAACTTCTGGAAGTTTTCTTCGTTTATAATGTTAAACTGCATAAGGAGGCAAAAATGAATAAGCTGCTTAAGTTTTCGCTACCAATATTAATTCTGGGATTAATGTTAACCAGTGCCTGCGCACCAGCAAGGGGTCTGGTAAGACCACCTCCACCGTCAGCGCCACCACCTTCAGAGGAATTTGTAGAAGATAAAGGATATCCAAGTGCGGGTGTCGCGCCTGGCGAGGTAACTATAGAGCGTAAAATTGTAAAAACTGGTCATATAACTTTGGAGGTAGAGGATATAGTTGAGGCAATAGATGAAATTGCTGAGGTAGCTGATGAGTTAGGCGGCTATGTGGTTTCCTCCCATAAAAGTGAAGGTGAAAAGAGGACTTCGGGTAGCATCCGCATTCGGGTTCCCGCTGACAGATTTGATGAAGCCTTCGACAGGCTTCGCCAACTGGCAATAAGCGTGCCCTATGAGAGCACTGAGGCAAGGGATGTGACCGAGGAGTATGTTGACTTGCAAGCTCGACTACATAATTTGGAGGCAACTGAAGCTCAGTATCTGGCATTGTTAGAGAAAGCAAAAACGGTGGAGGAAATGCTAAAGGTGCAGAGGGAGCTTTCCAATGTGCGGGGGCAGATTGAGCAAATTGAAGGTAGGGTGAAATATCTGGAGCGAACCTCAGATATGGCGCTTATTGAGGTAAGCTTAAAGGAGACAAAGGGGTTGGCTGAGCCCTGGAGTGCCTCCGATACCCTCAAATCAGCGGTACGCGGTCTAACTGCCTTTGGAAGGGGCTTAGCTACCGTAGTCATATGGCTTGGCATTTTCTGCTGGGCCTGGATTCCCCCCTTGGTAATCTGGCTGAGACGACGAAGAAGGAAAGCCTAATTGTCATTGCGAGCGAAGCGTGGCAATCTCATCCTCACCTTCGAGATTGCTTCGGGACTTTGTCCCTCGTAGCTAACAGACTCTCAACTTAATACCATTTCCTCTCAAGGGAGAGGTCTCGCAGGACTTTATGGACGATCTCTCTTATTGTTTTTGTCTAGCTAGCTTTGATATGATGTGAGTATGAAAGCAGGCTTGGTTTATGCCCCAATTTATCTAGAGCATGATACTGGCAGCCATCCTGAAAATTCCCGGAGGCTGGTGGCTATGATGTCGCATTTGGAGGAGACTAGGACTAAAGAAAAACTTACCTCGCTTTCACCACGCCCTGCGTCAATAGAAGAGCTAAAGATGGTGCATAATTCGGAATATATCTCACAAATTAAAGGCAAAGCAGAAAGAGGAGGTGGCTGGCTTGACCCCGATACTGTAATGTGCCCAAGGTCTTATGAGGTAGCCTTGTATGCTGCTGGTGGGGTTTTGACCGCTGTAGAAGCAGTGATGAAGGGGGAGGTAAATAGTGCAGTTGCTTTAGTTAGACCGCCAGGACACCATGCCACTCGCAACCGAGCAATGGGTTTCTGTATTTTTAATAATATAGCTATAGCGGCTAAATTTGCACTGGCTAATTTCAACCTTAGCCGCATTCTCATCGCTGATTTCGATGTCCACCACGGCAATGGAACTCAAGATGCCTTCTATGCTGACCCAAAGGTTCTATACTTTTCTACTCACCAATATCCCTTTTATCCTGGAACAGGCTGGATTGACCAAATTGGAACTGGGGAAGGGGAAGGAACTACAGTTAATTTTCCCATGACCGCTGGCTGGGGCGATGAGGAATACCTGAGAGCCTTCAATGAGGTTTTGGTTCCCGTAGCCGAAAGATTCCAGCCACAGCTTATCCTGGTTTCTGCTGGCTTTGACCCTCACTGGGCTGATAGCATAGCCAGCATGCAAGTAAGTGTTACTGGCTTTGCTCAGATAGTAATGGTATTGAAGAAATTGGCTACCGAGCTATGCCAAGGGCGCCTTGTTTTCACCCTGGAAGGCGGTTATAACCTTCAAGTAGCCGCTTCTTCGGTAAAAGCCACCTTCGATGTGCTGCTAAATAATCCAAAGATAGTTGACCCACTGGGCAAATCGCCCTCGGGAAGAAAGCCAAGCGGATTTGACGAGCATATTGAAAAGATAAAGAAGATACACCACCTACCTAAATGCTAAACCAAAATCCAAAAATAAAAATGCAAAACGACAGAGCAAAAATCAAAAACCAACCCTTTTTACACTTTGAATTGTAATTTTGATTTTCAATAATTTAGGGTTTAGTGTTTCTGACTATGCTGGTCTCTTAGCAAAGGGCAAGAGTTTGCTCCATTCGCCTTTTTCCCAAATTACCAATAATGGGCCAGCGATGCATAGAGAGCTATAGGTGCCGACAATTAAGCCGATGAATAGTACCAGGATGAAGTAATGAATTGTTACTCCACCGAAGAGCAATAAAGCTAAGATAACGCAAAGAGTAGTTAAAGAAGTATTTAAGGAACGAGCTAACGTTTCCGTGAGGCTGCAATTTACCGTGACGGCAAAGTCAGGACTAATATGCTTAGATATATTTTCTCGGACGCGGTCAAAAACAACCACAGTATTATTGATACTGTAGCCTACCACTGTTAGCAATCCAGTGATGAACATGGCGTTGACCTCCGCCCCAGTTAGCTGACCGAGGATGGAGAAAATGCCCACCACTATGAGCACATCGTGAATGAGAGCGACAACGGCACAGGTGCCCCAGCGAAAAGGCCTGGGCATGCGGCGAAAGGCCCAGGCAATGTAAATCAACATGGCTATAGCAGCTATCCCTACAGCGATGCCAGCATTACGTGCCGTTTTTTCAGCAATGGCTGGGGACACTTCAAGAGGAACAGAAATTTCCACATCCCTATGAAAAGCCGCCTCTATGTTATCTCTCAGTTCGTTCACTTTCTCTGGCGATATAAACTTCGTACGGACGAAGAAATCGCGGCTTTCCTTCAAAAATTGGATCTTCGCTTCAGGATGTCCGAGCCTTATCATTTCTTGGCGCAATTGGCTTTGAACTTGAGGTGACTCGCTCTGCTCCACCTTGGGGATAAAATTGATGGTCATAGATGTTCCACCAGTAAAGTCAAGCCCAGGCTGCAACTTAAAAACAACCAGCGAGATTATTGCTACAACAATTGCTATAAGTGAAATAAGGAAAAACCACTGTTTCTTGCCGACAAAATCAATCATATCTTAACTCCATAGAGCGATGGCTTAGTTACTAATTGGCTACCCACTATCAGGCGGAGAAAAGTGCGGGTGATAACAATAGCGGTGAACATGCTCAAGGCAACACCGATAAATAGGGTTATGGCAAAGCCGCTAACCATAGAGGCATGGAAGGCACTACTAGTACCGAGCCAGATAAGGACACCACAGGCAATAAATGTGGTAATATTGCTGTCCCGAATAGCTGTCCAAGCACGATTGAATCCAGCCTCAACAGCAGCACCCAAGGTACGGCCAGCCCGTAACTCCTCCTTCATCCTCTCAAAGATAAGAACATTGGCATCCACTGCCATACCTAAGGATAAAATAGCACCAGCAATGCCTGACAAGGTCAGAGTTATAGGAAAGAAAGTGAAAATGGCTAAGAGGAAAGTGCCATAAATCCCGAGGCTGATACAAGCTATAAAACCAGGTAAACGATAGTAAAAAAGCATAAATAAGAGAAGCAATATAATCCCGATTATCGCGGCTCGCTTGCTTTTCTGAATCGAATCAGCACCTAAGGTAGGGTCTACATTCTCCTGTCCAATAATCGTTAAGGGAACATCCAAAGAACCGGAGTTAAGCTGGATTGCCAGCATTTCAGCTTCATCTAAGGTAAAATGCCCTTCAATTCGTCCACGCCCCCCTGGAATTACCTCTTCAACTACCGGATGCGAAATAAGCTCATTATCTAGGTAGATAGCCAATAGCTTGCCTACATTTCGCCTTGTTATCTGCTCAAAGAGGTATGCGCCCTCACTGTTCCATTCGAAAGCGACAATCGGACCTTTATAGGGGTCAACATCTTGCCAGGCACGGTTTAAATATTTACCGGTGAGTTCTTTCTCATTGTCATCCTTATCCTTGGCTTTAGCAGTCATGTTCTCAAAGACAGGATTTCCCTCCTCATCAAGCACCGGACTGCCGTTTTCATCAAACTTTTGCTCTCTAAAATCGAGCAAGGCTGTCTTCCCAATGAGAGCGATGGCTTCGCTAATATCCTCTACTCCTGGAAGCTGAACCAATATTCGGTCGGGGCCTTGCTTCTGAATTACAGGCTCGGTAGTACCATATTGATTAACTCTTCGCTGAATTTTCTCTACTACCGCCGACATGGCTTCCGTGCCGGTCACAGAAGGATCCTTCTTGGATAAATCAGCCTCGTAAAGCAACTGACTGCCACCTTTAAGATCGAGGCCAAGTGTTAATCCATTTGGGCCAAGTAACTTCGTCCCTATTGGCATTATTGACCACAGGGCGAGGCCGAGTAGCACAAGAATAAGGTTCAGAAGATAAATGTCTCTTTTTCTCAATTAACCTAGGTCCTGCTTTAAAGCACGCTTATTTAGTTCTTTTTGCACTAAGGCTAGCGCCTCCTCCTTGCTGCTCAATTCGCCGCTGCCTTGAGCTTCACGAACTATAGATAGAAGCTCACCAATCAGTGGCCCTGGAGTTAAGCCAAAGGAGTTCATCAAGTCATGACCATCAACAAGCTTCACTGGCAAGACTTTGGCTTGCTGTCTCTCATGTTCTGTTAGTATAAAGTTTATCAACTGGCAATGTTTTTTCCATTCCTCCATATCCACAAGGGGTCCGCGACTAGCCAGATAGTCAGCCAAAGCTAAAAATAAAATATCAACCCCAGCATCACCAGTGTCCCGGAAATAGCGATAAATCGCCCGCTGAGTGGGCAATTCCTTATTTGTCATCTGGGCTGGGCGAAGGTGGTGATAAACAAGACTCTCCACAAAGCTTATTTCCCGATTGCTGAATCGCAATCTCTCCAGAATGCTGGCTGTCATGGCTGCTCCATCTTTAGCATGTCCCAGGAAGTGTGCTCTGCCAGCGTCATCAAGGGACTTTGTCCTGGGCTTGGCAATATCGTGGAATAGCCCGCCTAATTTGAGCAAAGCTTTATGGTTGCTTCCGCTGGAAACCTCCTGAGACAAATGCTGGTCTATCATGTCTGACCATGGGACGGTAGCTAATATACTTTCGCTACCATATTCCCAGTCATTTTCTCTGGTTAAGAATTCTATTGTCGCCACTGTTTGCAGGGAGTGGTCAAAGACGTCCCAGAAATGTACTGTGGGCTGTTCTACTCCCTTACCTTCCCGGAGTTCAGGGACTAAGGCTAGAAGCAAGCCAAGCTCGTCTAAATACCTCAAATAATAGGCGGCTCGAGGCAGACTAAGCAGTCGAAGCAATTCTTCCCTAACCCTCTCTCCGGAAATCTTGGTGATAGATTGAGAATAATAACGAATCAAGGCTTCTGTTTTTGGTTCTATGATGAAGTCGAGCTCAGCAGCCAACCTCACTGCCCGCAGTAGTCTGGCAGGATCGGCTTCAAATATCTGCTCGCTTACCGCTCGCACTATTCTATTTCTTAAATCCTTCTCCCCCAAAAAAGGGTCAATGAGCTTTAGCGATGAGTTTGCTTTTAACTGACCAAGCTCCATAGCCATGGTATTTATGGTGAAATCTCGGCGGGCTAGGTCAGATTCAATATCACCTGAGAAAGAGGAAAAATCGAGATGCCATCGTTGTTCTTTCTCAATTACTACTCTAGCTATGCCATTTACCTCATCAAGCAATACAAATTTGCCACCAAGCTCTTTAGCTACTTTGGCTGCTATCTTCAGGGCATCTCCTTCCACAGCAATGTCAACATCGTTGGTTTGTCTCTCTAAAAGCTGGTCACGAATAAAACCACCAACGATATAGCTCCGACACTTTCGTTGAGCTAACAACTGGTGTAGCTTATCTAAGGTAGTAACTAAACTGCTTATTTCCCAAAAGGGCATTAGTGGGCAATTATAGTTTTAGACAGAGGATATTGCAAAGATTATATCTAAAACTCGCCAAGATAGCGCAGACGCTATATAATTGAAATATATAAAATGATTGATAACGAAAGCCTATTACCTGAGGCTGAGGTCCAACGAAAGGCTCAAAATTTCCTGATTATGAAATATCCGGGCTCCAGTGTTACATTTGGCAGCAATCAATTAGTTACCAAAGAAGGAATCCCTGCATTTCAACTTAGTGGTACAATTGATATGAAGTCACGCAGCGATTTCGATCGGCTTATTTTTCGAGATCATCCCAACCGTTACTCTTTTAGTATAGAGCTTGATGCCAGACAGGGCACGATTCTCAATTACGAATTGAGGTAATCCTTTCTTGCCTATATTTACCCGAGCGAATTTAGGTTGTTGCTTGGCATAGTTTGCCTGGAGCTAAAGTATTTATTGATTGCCACAATAGCTTTAGCGGCGCGTTCCATAGTGGGAAAGGCAGGGATTGAAGCTTTTAGCAATTTTTGTTCTATATTCAGACGTTCTGGTTCAGCAGATCCTGGTGGCAAAACGACTACCAAAGGCTTATTCTGCTTACTCCTGAGGTCTATAAGGAAATCGTTTATCTTCTCCGCTTCTGCCCAGTATGATAAGATAATATCTATATCTTCCTGAATTAATACAAGTTCGATAACAGGATCCTGTACTACTAATTCTATAGCTCGGAATAAAGCTGGAAAGCCCTGAAATTGTGCTGGGCTTACATCGATAGGATTGTGCAGAATGCTGCCTACTTCACCCAGGAGGCTGGTCAATTCCCTCTGCGCCTTTTTAGAGAGAGGTGGCAATTTAAGCCCACTTTCTACACAAGCATCGCTAGCTGACACGGAGATGCCACCTCCGCCATCAGCTAGCCCTCCAATAATTGCTACATTATCGCCTTGCCAGAAGCGAAGCTGTTGAAAGATGAGCAAAGTATCAGTTAATTCCTCTAAGCTGTGTACTTCGAGGGCACCGACTTGCTTCAACATCGCTGACCAAACAAATGCAGAGCTAGCTAAAGAGCCAGTATGGGACATAGCTGCTTGAGCTCCGGTTTCTGTCCTTCCGCCTTTCCAAACAACCAGTGGCTTGATTTTAGTTACCTCTTTCATAGTTTCAAAAAGACGGCGTCCATCCCTCGCCCCTTCAAGATAGGCGCCAATAATTGTAGTTTTTGGGTCAATAGCTAGATATTGCAAAAAATCGCTAGCATCCAAATCAATACCATTACCAAAGCTAATTCCTTTACTATAATTAATACACCGAGCTATCCCAATTTCCATCAGTTTACAAGCAATGCCACCACTTTGAGAGACGAAACCCACAGAGCCGCTTATACCAATTCTTCCCTCGGATGATGGACCACAGGAGATTTTGTTTTCTGGGCAATAAATGCCGGCGCAATTAGGGCCAATGATGCGAATACCACCTTGTCCTGCCTTTCTCACCATTTGTTCCTCTAGCTCACGCCCCTCAGGTTTACCCGTTTCACTAAACCCAGCAGTGAAAAACTGGACCGCTTTAACCTTCTTGGCAATGCAATCGTCAAGTAATTCCAGTACAGATTGCCGGGGAACACACACGACGACATAGTCTATTTCACCAGGGACAAACTTTAAGTTAGGGAAAATTTTTAGTCCCGAAATAGTGCCTCCGCCAGAGCCAATAGGATAAACAGACCCCTGGAAACCAGCAGAAATTAAGCCTTTTACCCACTGAGAGCCTACCCTTTTTTCATTGGTTGAGGCGCCGACAACAGCAATAGATTTGGGGTAAAAGATAGACTCAAATTCCTTAAGTTTTTCCTCGAACATTCACTGCTTCCTTCAATCCGAGATTTTAACTAGAGAGACAGAAGAATACAAATAGGAATAAAAATCCGCTATCCTTAAGATGGCTTGCCAAATTTTGCTGACCACGTTATAATTGGCATTTACTATGGATATAGTAGCCCAAATGAAAAAATTTGTAGAGCCCAAGTCTGTGGCTATTATTGGCGTACCTCGGTCACCAATGACAATATACGGAATAGTTATGGATGTGTTAACAAACCTGGTTAGCAATGGTTACCAAGGTAAAATTTACCCTATACATCCCAAAGCCAGTGAAATGCGAGGATTAAAAACTTATCCAACTATCGCAGATACGCCTGGAGATATTGATTTAGCAGTGATAAACTTGCCCCGGGAATTGGTTCCTGGAATAGTTGAGGAATGTGTCAACAAAGGTATCAAAGCTATAACTATAGCGACGCAAGGTTTTGCTGATGCCAATGATGACCAAGGTAAGCAACTGCAAAGGGAAATTGACGGTATTACTAAGGGGGCTGATGCCAGAGTATTGGGTCCCAATACTCTTGGCACGACCAACGCTTATATCAATTTTAGTTCCTCTTACTGGGAAACACAGATGGAGAAAATACCTGTGGGCTTTATGTGTCAGACCGGGGCTTTCTTTGTAAGCCCTGCTGGTTTGAGAATAGGAAAAGTTATTGATTTGGGAAATGGCAGTGATGTTGACTTTAGCGATGGGTTAGCCTACTTTGAGCAGGATGCTGAAACAAAAGTAATCGGTCTGCATATTGAAGGCCTGAGGGATGCTGCGAGATTTGTAAAACAAGCCAATCAGGTAACTCATAAGAAACCCGTAATCGTCTTAAAGACAGGAAGAAGTGAGCAAGCTGCTCGAGCAGCTCAATCTCACACGGGCTCTCTAGTGGGTAAGGATGAAATCTGGGACGTGGCTTTCAAGCAAGCTGGGGTGATAAGGGTTGGTGATATTGAGGAGCTTAGCGACACGATAAGAGCTTTTAATATGTTACCTTTAATGAAAGGAAGAAAAATTGGCATTGTTACCTGGAGTGGGGGATTTGGTGTTATGGGCATAGATGCTTGTCAAAGAGCTGGTTTAGAGATAGCCAAACCTTCGCTGACGACCATTGATCATCTCACTGCATTGTTCCCTTTTTGGCAGGATGTTGGCAATCCAGCGGATATATGGCCAGCAGTAGCGGTGACAAAGAAGGCATCGCTATCTGAAGTCCAAGAGATAGCAGTAAAAACTCTCCTCGACGATCCTGTGGTAGATGGGGTTCTCTCCATCATCGGCTATTTCACACCTGCATCTGAAGTCGGCATATGTCAGCTTGTAGAAGAGACAGCAAAATCCTATCCAGATAAGCCTTTAGTCTTTTCTATTTATGGTCCCTTTGCTAATGAAGCTAAGGATAAACTGGAAAAAACGGGCAAAACAGTGGCTTTCTCTAGCCCCGATAGAGCTATCAGGGTTCTAGGACATCTTGCTGATTATTCCGAGTTTCGCCTGGAAGATCATGTAGCATCTGTGTAATCTCTGGTATCTTTCTCCTAGCTTGACTTCGAACTCGTTTGTCCAATAAATTAGTGCTCTTCTAGCTGGCTGTTAATCTTCTTGCTCCTCTAGTATTATCCTTGCGTCTGCAGCTATAGCTTTATCCTTATAGGCAAATATAGGATTGATGTCGAGCTCTTTAATTTGAGGATTTTGCTCCACAAACTGGGATACCTTGATTATTAGTTCTTCTAACGCGAGGATGTTAGCTGGTTCTTGCCCCCTGTATCCTTTTAACAAAGGATACCCTTTTATCTCTGTGATCATCCCTTGAGCATCCCTCTCAGTTACAGGAACTATTCTAAAAGATACATCCTTTAGCACCTCTACTATTATGCCGCCAAGACCGAACATAATTACAGGTCCAAATTGAGGATCCTTGCTCATGCCAATAATCACTTCGGTCCCTAGCGGAGCCATTCTTTGCACAGATATGCCATGAATTATAGCTTTGGAGTATTTCTGCCTGACGGATGATATGATCTCACTATAGGCTTTGCCTACTTGTGTAGCATTGGCTAACCCTAATCTAACGCCGCCGGAATCGCTTTTGTGGACAATATCAGGGGAACTTATTTTCAATACTATGGGAAAGCCCATTTCCTTACTCATGGAAATAGCTTCCTTTTTACTCCTAGCCAGCTTTGTTTCAATAACAGGTATTCCCCATTGCTTGAGAAGCTCCTTGGATTCGACCTCTGTTAGTACTATCCTTGCCTCCGATTTCGCTCGATTCAATATTTTGCCTTGTGACGCCATGTTTTGTACTCCCTCCGTAGGTTATTTCACTCTGAATGCTCAGCGTTTCTTATTTTAGTGCATTGCAGACTTTTTGCATAGTTCCCGAAAATCAAAGTTACCATATTTTAGCAAAGCAGTGATAAAATATTCCCCTTATGGATTAACACTATTTTAAAAAGTAACGGAAGGAAGAAGCAATAAGTTAATGTACAAAGGCTAGAGCAAGATGAGCAAGCAGAACTTAGATTATATCTTCCAGCCAAAGTCAATAGCTGTTGTTGGGGTCTCTAGTAAACAAACGACTATGCCCAATCTCGGCCAAAGGTATCTTGAAGCTGTGCTTGACTACGGATTCAAGGGCAAAGTCTATCCTGTAAATCCTAAAGGTGGAGAAATTTGGGGTTTAAAAATATACGCTAATATTAAGGATATCCCTGAACCAATTGATTACGTTATCTCATGCATCCCAGCCTCAGTAGTGCCACAGCTAATCAAGGACTGCGCGGCCAGTGAGGTGAAAGCCATCCAAGTTTATACCTCCGGCTTTTCTGAGTTCGGCACCGAGGAGGGCAAGCAGCTGGAAAAAGAGATCTCTTCACTAGCCCGGCAAAATGGAATTCGGATTCTCGGTCCTAATTGCTTAGGGGGATATTATCCTAAGGCAGGCTTGTCTTATTGCGCTGACTTCCCTAAGGAGAGTGGCTCGGTAGCTCTTATTTGCCAAAGTGGTGCCAATTCTGTCTATTTAGTTAGAGAGGCAGCTAAGTGCGGAGTTCGATTCAGCAAGGTGGTTTCCTATGGCAATGCTGCTGATGTAGGTGAAAGTGGTTTGCTCGAGTATCTGGCTACTGACCCAGATACAGAAATAATACTCGCCTACGTTGAGGGGGTAAAGAATGGCAAGCGATTTAGCCAAATATTGAAGGAAGCGGCTGGAGTAAAGCCGGTTATAGTGCTCAAAGGAGGAATTAGCGAATCTGGAGCAACAGCCGCAGCCTCGCATACTGGTGCCTTATCTGGATCGAATAGGGTATGGGATGGACTTCTACGCCAAGTTGGTGCTATAAGAGCTTATAGTTTAGAGGAGCTAATAGACATGGCAGTGACCTTTTCTTATTTGCCTCCATTATCAGGAAACAAGGTGGCTATCCTTGGAGTAGGTGGAGGAGCCTCTGTTTTGGCTGCTGATGATTGCACTAGTGCTGGGCTTGTAGTGCCGCGTTTTCCCGAAGAACTTCGCGGGAGATTTGGCAACTTGTTTGAAAACGAAGCAGGAATGATGCTAAATAATCCTATAGACCTTGCCGCCGGTGCCTTGGAGGTCGGATTGTATAGCACTCTCACTATATTAGGCAATTACGAAGAGATTGACTTTAGCATAGTTCACTTCCCTTTAGGTGGCCTCCGCTTCCCACCCTCTTCCTTTCCTAGGTCATTCGATTCGCTCATAGAGGAGGTTGTTAAGGCTCATGGAGAATTAGCTAAGCCAATGATAGTGGTAATCCATTTTCCTACTTCTAAGGAAGATTATGAATGGATGATTGAAGCCCAAAGAAAATGCTACGAAGCTGGCATTGCTACCTATCATTCGATAAGCAATGCAGCTAAAGCTGTGGCACGGTTTCTAAGTTATCATGAACACAAACTTGCAGGAGGTCAAAACTAGCTTATTCTGCTAATCAGTCCACTTCATTTCGTCCATAACATCAAAAATCTATGCTAAAATTGCGGGGAAAGGAGGTGAGCTTGACGATTTAATAAGGAGATTAGAAGCGACATGCGACCCTAGCTAATGAGCACCGGAAAGGAGGTAATATGCATGGTAGGCTGGGTAGGTTAATTTTAACAAATATAACAGGAACTGAGTCACTGCTCTTAGTGGACATTTTAGCACGCCTTAGGGATGAAAATAAGATAGCAGATACACTTATTATCAATTCACATGGCAAGACCAGCATTAGTGTAGGTTACTATGATGATATTGATGGTCTTAATCTTAAGCAGATTAAAGAAGATGGTGTCCCTGTTGTTAGAAGGCCAGCGGGAGCTGGTGTATATTGGGGGCCGGAGCGAGGTATGGCTATAGCTATAGTCACCACTAGAGAAATTTTTAGGGATATAGATGAGGGTGAGCGAGAATGGGATGATGGGGTAATAAGGGAGGCTCTTATTAGGTTAGGAATCCCCGGAGACAGGATGCGGTACAAACACCCGGGCGATCTCAAACTAGGGGAAAGAAAGATCGCCGGCACTGGTACTATCGTGCGTGGCAATGGCATTAGTGTTTTTAATTTCCTTAATCGACTCACCCCACCTACTATTTTCTTCTCCGATTACCTAATTTATCCTTCTGAGAAGATGAAGGACAAAATGCTGAAAAGCATAGCTGAATATGCCACGAGTTTGGAGACGGAGCTTCCTCGAGTCCCGAGCGAAAAGCAGATTGCGGAGACCATAGCTAATGTTGCCGAGGAGAGATTGGGGATAAAGTTCACCTGGGGCGATTTTATGGAGGAAGAGAGGAAGCTACTTGAGTCGGAAATTGAGCATTACTCAAAAGAGGAAGTTTTGTCCTTCCCCTGTACCCAAAAATGGATTTCAAGTCTACCATCGGGCCTTGTTGGAGCACATCGAATGTATAAATCCGAGAAGTTGCTTCGCTGTGCTGTAGCTGTGGATTCAAAAGGCATGATAAAGGACTGGCTATTTTCAGGGGACTTTTTGTTAGGCTCGCCTGAGGATTGGCATAAGTTAATGGATGAGTTTGGAGCAGCGGAGCTGAATGCAAATGATGAGGAAGGTATAAGGAGGAAGATAAAGGAGATATTTGAAAAGAATAATATAGTATATTCTGGATTCAAATTAGATGAGCTTGCGCAGCTTATCATAGATACGGGAAAGGAAGCAGTTGAAAAGTTAGCTAGGAAAAGAGGGAATGCTTATAGGTTTTAGCGTTAAACTTCCTGAGTGAAAGTTGTGAAACGCTACATTGCTTGTAGGACCTTCTAGTTATTAGGGAACTCTAGAAGTTGAGGGAGGATAGCATGGAAAAGAGAAAGTGGAGATGGATAGATCTGGAACGAGATTCGACGGCAAAGATATTCATCGCTAGTGAACCAATAGCAAAGTCCATTAGCCGAGGCGAAGTTCCTTCTACTCTCTTAAGCTGGGATGTGCCGTTCCCTTATATAACCTTGGGCCGTCATGAAGACGTGGATATAATGTTAGATACTGATGAAGCTCAAAGGCGCGGCATAATGCTCACGCGCAGGACCCATGCAGGTGGGGGCTGCATTTTCTTCGAGCATGCTTATGCGTTTGGGTGGGCAGTCAACGCAGAGGAAGCACCCACACTTGATGATAATGTGGCAAAGCAAAAACTAATCCTTGAGTATGCTATTAGGGATGTGGGGATAAGTGATGCTGAGGTAGTAGGTTCAGGCGACCTACGCTGGCATGGTAAAAAGTTAGGCTCAACGTCTTTGGAGAAAATAGGGAACGTGTTTGTCTTAATTGGAGGACCTTTCTTTGCTTTAAAGAAGGGGCGAGGCGTAGAAGATTTCCTCAAGTCTCAGAAGATCCCCCAAGAGAAGATGAAGGACAAGGAGATCAAAGACCTATCGGAATACATCGGCTTTCTGTTCGATATATTGGCTCCTGAGGAACCCGCTTATGGAAAGTGCTGTGAGGTGATAGTGAAGGCAACAGCACAAGCGTTCGATGCTGAAGTGATTAAAGGAAGTTTCACTGAGAGGGAATTAAGAGAGGTTATCGAGTTAGCGGAACTTCAGAGAACTGAAAGATGGCTACACCGTAAAGATTCGGGGAGATTTCGACAGCACAATATTGGGAGAGGTTATAGGGTGGGGTTTGCCACCACCAAATATAAGAAATTAGTAAGAATAGGTGTTGCAATCGATTCCAGCACCAATGAACTTAAAGATGTGATGGTCGCTGGGGATATGTACATTTCACCACCCAGCGCTGTTGACGAGATAGAGGAGGCATTGAAGGGTCTCAATGCTAGAGATGAAGGGGAACTGTTCAGGAAGGTAAAAGGCGTTGTTAATAGGACAACAGTTGAGCAGGCAGAAATACACAAAATTACATCCCAAGAGTTCATGTTGGTACTTAAGCAAGCGATAGATGAGGCATTAAGATTGTAATGCACTGAAGCAAGTCTTCAACAGCTTCTATAAGATGAGCAAGCAGAATTTAGATTATATTTTCCAGCCAAAGTCAATAGCTGTTATTGGAGTTTCTAATAAACAAACGACTGTGCCCAGTGAAGGTCAGAGGTGTCTTAAAGCTTTGCTTGACTATGGATTCAAGGGCAAAGTCTATCCTGTAAATCCTAAAGGTGGGGGGGGTTGGGGTTTAAAAATATACCCTAATATTAAGGATATCCCTGAACCGGTTGATCATGTCATCTCCTGCGTGCCAGCCTCTGCGGCACTGCAGTTGATTAAGGACTGCGCCACGAAAGGAGTTAAGGCTGTTCAGTTTTTTACCTCCGGCTTTTCTGAAGCTGGCACTGAGGAGGGCAAGCAATTGGAAAGCGAGCTTTGCTTATTAGCTCATCAAGTTGGAATACGAATTATCGGGCCCAATTCCTATGGAGTGTATTGTCCCAAAGGAAGCTTATCTTTTGTTGATGACTTCGCTAAGGAGAGTGGCTCAGTAGCTTTAATTTGTCAAAGTGGTGGTAATGCTACTTATATTGTTCGTGAAGTAGCCAAACGGGGAGTTCGATTCAGCAAGGCGGTTTCCTATGGCAACGCTGCCGATATAGATGAAGGCAATCTACTTGAGTATCTGGCTACTGACCCAGATACGGAAATAATAATTGCCTACATTGAAGGGGTGAAGAATGGCAAACGATTTAGCCAGATATTAAAAGAGACGGCTAGAATAAAGCCGGTTATAGTGCTTAAAAGCGGGATTAGTGAAACTGGAGCAAGAACAGCAGCGTCACATACCGGTTCCTTATCTGGATCGAACAAGGTATGGAATGGGTTTCTGCGCCAGGTTGGTGCCATAAGAGTTTATAGTCTAGAGGAGCTAATAGACATGGCGGTAACCTTTTCTTATTTGCCTCCATTATCAGGAAACAGGGTAGGTATCCTTGGAATGGGTGGGGCAAACTCTGTTCTGGCTGCTGATGATTGCACTAATGCTGGGCTTATAGTGCCACGTTTTTCTGAAATAATTCGTGAGAAAATCAAAAACTTGATTGGAACTGAAGCAGGAACAATACTAGGTAATCCTATAGACCTTTCTGCAGAGGCTTTTGAGGCTGGATATTATAATATTCTTGATATATTAGCTAATTATGAGGGGATTGACTTAAGCATAGTTCATTTCCCTATAGGTCCCTTTCCGTTCCCGCCTTCTCAAAATAAGATGATATGGGATTTCCTTTTAGAAGATGTTATTAAGGCTCATAAAGAACTAGTTAAACCGCTGATAGTAGTGATTCATATTCCTAGCCGTAGTGAAGATTATGAATGGATGCTTGAAGCTCAAAGGAAGTGCTCTAAAGCTGGCATTGCCACCTATCATTCAATAAGTAGCGCAGCCAAAGCTATGGCACGATTTCTACACTATCAAGAACGCAAAACAATGTCTGAAAATCAAAGTTAGCCTATTCTGCCAAATTCCTTTTCTAGCTGATGTGAGCTCAGGTGAATCATAGTCGGTCTGCCATGGGGGCAGGTGCGAGGTTGATTGGCTTGCTCTAGCTGCCTTATTAACTCTCTCATTTCTTCGTTACTTAGCTGTTGCCCTGCTCTGATAGCACTATGGCAAGCCAGGGATTCAGCTATCTTTTCTTCCCAAGGAGCTGAATTTTCCCTGCCAGCAAGGTTATCAAGAAGTGTACATATTGCCTCGGTAAGGTTTGCCTTCGTTATTAATGCTGGCACAGCACGTATCAAGTAGCTTCTACCTCCGAAAGGCTCGATAGTAAAGCCAAATTGAGCCAAAAGCTCTTTCTTAGCTTTCAGAGCTTCCTCTTCTCTAGGGCTAAGCTCTATAGTTATTGGCTGAAGTAATCCTTGAACTTCGACCTCCTTTTGTGACCATTGGGCTAATATTTTCTCATAAAGTATGCGCTCATGGGCAGCATGCTGATCAATGAGATAAAGCCCATCAGGTCCCTCAGCGATGATGTAAGTATTGGCTAGCTGCCCCAGCACACGCAAGACAGGTAATTCCAGAATAGGTAATGGAGCAATAAAAGTTGGCTCCTTGTCCCTTATCATTTGGGGGCTTTGCCATTGTCCTGAAGTAACCGAGAAGGGCATGACTCTAGACTTGGCTACAGGCGTCCTAGCCATTACTCCCTTTATTGCCTTCTCTACATCGGCAAAGACAACTTGCTCGTGGCGAAACTTTACTTGGGCTTTAGTAGGGTGGACGTTAACATCGACCTCTTGAGCTGGCAACAGGATGTTGATTATAGCGATGGGATGCTTGCCATCCATAAGCAAGCCATGGTAGGCCTCCTCAGTTGCCTTAATTAGCAAAGGACTGCGTACCCACCTTCGATTGACAAAAAAACTAAGATAGTTGCGATTGGATCGAGCTAAGGAAGGCGGACTTACCAAACCACTAACCTTGGTCAAGGAATCCTTTGCCTCCACTTCCCCCATCTCCTTGGCTACCTCTAGCCCGTATATCTGACTTACCACGTCTCGAAGATCGCCATTGCCTGTAGTTTGCAGGCTAAGGTGCTTATTAAGGAACAAGCTAAATCTAACTTCAGGGAAAGCCAAAGCGTACTGACTTATTAGATGGGCGATATGGCTACTTTCTGTGTTTGCCGATCTAAGAAACTTAAGTCGAGCAGGGAAATAACGGAATAGTCGGCGCACAGTTATAGTAGTGCCTTGGGACCTAGCACGCCTCTCCATTCGAGCTATATCGCCGTTTCTCAAATACATATAGCTGCCAATATTATCTGAAGAAGTCTGCGTGGAAATTTCCACTTCGGCAACAGAGGCAATGCTGGGCAAAGCTTCACCTCGAAAGCCAAGGCTGCAAATATTTCCTAAATCAGCTAAATTACTAATCTTGCTTGTAGCATATCGACGGAAGGCAAGTTCTATCTCAGACGTAGGAATACCTGACCCATTATCGCTTACCCTAATGAGATCTACCCCGCCACCTTGCACTTCAACGCTGATCTGACTGGCTCCAGCATCAAGGGAGTTCTCAATCAACTCCTTTACCACTGAGGCCGGTCTCTCAATTACCTCCCCAGCAGCGATCTTGGAGACTAGTTCTGGTGCTAAAATTCTAATAGGCATTTGAAAACTCTACTTCATTAAAAGGATAGCCAGGTTTGCTAAGCCTATCATTAAACGTCTTGAATAAAGCCCATGTAACTCCGTAAAGACCTATAGGTTCGTGTCCACAATCAACTAGATAATAACGGTCTTTATATTTTAAAAGCCACTCTACTATTACTTTGTCGCTTTCTTCCTCTGCAAATTTGTAGTAAGAATCCTCATTTTCCTCGTCAGATTTCGTTGAATCAAAAATCTTATTTACACAAAATCCACCCCACCCTTCATATGCCAATAAGTATTCTCCGTTTCCTTCTACCCCAATTTCATCCGAAATTTCTTCTAGAGTGTCCCATACCCATTTCCAGATTTCAGGTGATGGCATTGTTTCTTTAGGTTCTACATTTCTCATCTTATCTCCAATGGCTTAGTACAAAGCATTCTTATTGTGCTTTTGAGTTTTTCTTTAGACAAGGGAGGCGTGAACCGCAAAGAAAATTTATTATCTTTTTGGTTTACTATCCTGAGCAAATCGTGAGAAAGAAAAATTAGAAGGCTCTCTATTTCCTCCTTGTCAATTTTTAATATCTGATTTTGTTCACAATACAAATCCGTTCTGCCTTTTATTTCGTCTGTATTTCTAGGCGTAAAATCAAGATTTTCGAGCAATATCATCAACTTATTAAGTATATTATTTTGATGTTCGATTTTTTGTTGTAGCGGGCTAATTTTTTCGCTGGTTATTATTCCCGGCTGTCTAAGAATTTCAATATAATCAAACGGTGATAGAACATGCTCTCTATGAATTCTTAGAATGGTAATCAGAGTTTGAATATCAATTAGAGTTGCTCCTTCTATTTCAGCGTCTCTACCAACAGCTGGATCAAAACCAACGCTAACAATGACCATAAATTCCCCATTGTTTTCTTTCATATGTCTTTTTATTCTTGTGAAATTTATAGCGGACTTCGCATCTGCTTTAGTGCTCTTGCCATCAACAATAAATCTAATAGGTTCCAAAACTAGAACGTCCGTTTCTCCTGGACCGCCAATCCTTTTGCACTGAAAACCTATCTCTCTGAAGAACTTCTCAAGTGCCAACTCAAATTTTTTGGGATTACTACTATCCTTTGCTGTCATTAACAATTCTTCCTCTAACGGTATAGGTTCCTTACGTATTAAAGGCATTTCTTCTTTGCTTACCCTGGGTTGGAATTCTCCTAACTCAGGTAAATAAGCTCTACGAAATTCTCGCGGAGAGAAGTCAAAATAGTTCAAGAATTCCGTCACATCATATTTCCCCTTCTTAGGTATTTGGAAGAGATATCTTTTGTCATTAGTCTTTAGGAGGTTGAACTTCCATTGACCTGACTGCAAAGCAATATCTTTTTTGATTTCATCGAATTTGTCAGAGGGGAATATCAAATAATCAATTTCATCTGGCCCAAAAACACATGCGCACACAATAAAGAAATTTTGGCTAGAATATTTTTCATACTCACTCTTGGTTATTCCAAACCAAAATTTTCCAATCAGATTTTTTGTAGCACCAGCGTTTTTGTTAAAGCGTATGTATAAGACTGCCTTAGAATTCAACGCAACAACATCTGAACCTCGAATCAGTTCAATTTGATACTGTTTTCTTAAAGTTTCTATCAATATCTGTTTAGGGTTAAAGGTATTCATCAGTGATTACCTCAATCAATGGCTATCTTACACGCTTTCGTGTATCTTGTCAATAGTTTATGAAGGAAAATCAAAATCCCTCTCAATTTTTTCTAGAGGTGCCAGGCTGAGCAGAAGCTTCTTAACTCCTGCTTCTTCAAAAGCTACGGTCACTTCGTGATCGCCTCTTGTGGCAAGACAATTCATGACTATGCCATCGCCAAATTTACTATGATGAACATAATCACCAACTTTTAGCTCTAAAAGGCTTGAGGGGTGAGTTAATGGTTGGGCATAAACCTCAG
>Ga0209121_10002087_pt1 | contig 20554 bp, 15 predicted proteins | sample Cruoilmetagenom3_FD_187292 | JGI IMG/M metagenome (GOLD analysis project Ga0209121, IMG submission 187292) | Oil polluted marine microbial communities from Coal Oil Point, Santa Barbara, California, USA - Sample 3 (SPAdes) (version 2) | ecosystem: Environmental > Aquatic > Marine > Oil seeps ...
TGCACATTCACCAGTACCTAGAAAGCGGTGGGAAGAGCGCGTTCGAGGAGGAGGGAGGGCTCTCTGAGATGGGGCTTTGCTACATTGGAGGAATCCTGTCACACGGGCGAAGCCTATTCGCGTTGACAAACCCTTCCACCAACTCTTACTGTCGTCTCGTCCCTGGGTATGAAGCGCCGGTCTCGTTGGCGTTCGGGGGGGAGAATCGCTCGGCTGCAATTCGCATCCCTGGTTACGCTACACCCGAAGAGCGGCGGATCGAGCTGCGGACGGTCGATGCAACGTGCAACCCTTATCTTGCCTACGCCGGGATGTTAATGGCGGGTATCGACGGGATCAAACGCAATTTGAACGCAAAGGAGCTTGGGTTCGGACCCCACAACCAAGACCTCTATAACCTATCCGCAGAAGAGGCGAAAAAGATCGCACAAGCGCCCGCCAATCTTGGGGAAGCCCTCTGTGCCCTAAAGGAGGACCACGACTACCTGACCGCAGGCGGGGTCTTTGAGGAAGAGCAGATCACTCACTGGATCAAGGTGAAGAGGGAAGAGCTTACCCTGGTTCGCAGACGACCCCATCCTTATGAATTCTCGCTTTATTATAGCTTATAGATTGAGCAGAGTTTGTTTGTTGCTTCAAGGATTGGTTTTGTTGCTACCGCTCTCAGCCCCCTTGGGGAACCCTACCTTCGGAAACGGCTACGTCCAGCCCATCGGGTCTTGACAAGAGGTAGAATATGTGCTATGGTTGTTTTGTTGGTTTGTCCAACATAGACTGAGGAGGTGCGTTAGATGAAGATCGGGAAGGCATGGATGGTGGTTTTAGCCGGTATCCTCTTGGCTGGTTTACTGGGAGGATTGGCTTTAGGTGATGAGATTGTCCTCACGGCCGCAAGACCAAAGGACGGTGAAAGCTTAAATCCAATAACAGCTGCCGTTTCACTTGGGGCTTCTAGAAGCGTAAATCTGCTTTACAACCAGCTTGTAAATGTTGATCCTGAAAAGGATTTCAACGTTGTCCCAGGCCTTTTGACCGCTTGGGAGACGGAGGACTACACAACCTGGATCGTACACGTAAGGCAGGGTGTTACATTCCACGATGACACTCCTTGGAATGCGGAAGCCCTTAAGTTTAACCTAGATATGTGGGCCGTTCTTCCTGAAGCAACCTTTATGGTATATGCGGGAGCCGCGGGAACCACTGAAGTTGTGGATGAGTATACGGTCAGAATAGAACTAAAGGAAGCCGTTCCATTATTGCTCGACTTCTTACAGACTGCATGGTGTTCAATTATCAGCCCAACCGCCATCAAAGAGCACGCCACCGCAGATGACCCCTACGCGGTGGAATGGCTGAACGATCACGAAGCGGGAACAGGTCCCTTCATCCTAGAAAGCTGGGAACCAGGAGAAAGGATGGTTGTTAGAAAGTGGGAGAACTACTGGGGAGGGGTAATAAAGAAAACACCTAAGATCGACAAGCTGGTCTATCTGACAGTTCCTGATGCTGCAGTACGAATGATGATGCTAGAAAAAGGCGATATCGACATCACAGGAGACCTCTCTTCGGAGATGATTGCCGATTTGGAGGAGATGGAAGGTATTAAAGTTGAAGCGTACTCTGGCACCAGCAGAAGGACCATGGTGTTCTGGGACATCACTGCGCCACCTTTCGACGATCTAAAGGTTCGGCAGGCTATAAACTACGCTATAAACTATAATGAGATTATAGAGAAAATAGACCTGGGTTACGCTGAGAAACTCTGCGGTATGCCAGCCAAAGGCTACCTTGGAGCAAGCCCTGAACTTGCTGACTACTACACCTATGATCTCGAAAAGGCAAAGCAGTTGATGAGCGAGTCAAAATACCCGGATGGGTTTGAAGTAGACTTGATGTATGACCCGGGGAGGTATGCAAATTATGAGGATTACGCCCTGTACATACAAAGTTACCTGAGTAAAATCGGGATTAAAGTAAATATAAAACAGGTAGTACTGTCCACCCAGACCGCAATGCAAGATAAAGGCGACTATGGGATGGGCTTGATGATATACTCTGGTGACAGTGTTGCCATGTCAGCCGATGCCGTTCGTTGGCAGTATTGCTCCCATCTGCCCACCTGGGGATGGAGAGGGAGCCATTGGACAGATGATACCACTGAGGTCCTTTGCCCGGAAGCGATTGCAACTGCTGATCGGATAAAGAGGGCGCAGATGTATAGAGAGATTGACCTGCGCGCCCACGAACTAGCGGTGTACGTCTGGATAACGCAGTTGAAACCCATATTTGCAATGCAGGACAATATTGTGAATTTCCGTTCGTGTCCTCCTTACCAGGAGTGGTTCTGGCAGGTGGAGAAGAAGTAGATAAGTGAGCGGTGCTGTACGTTGCGAAGATCTGACAGAGGGGACCTTGCTAAGGCGAGGTTCCCTCTTTATTGTATTCTGAAGGTTGGCCGTTCTTGATTTCCGATTCTGAACAAGTTCTTAATGAAACGTAGGAGTGTCTAAAATAGGATGGTTTTCTACATTCTAAAACGCGTTTTTTGGGTTATCCCGATGCTATTAGGGATGACGTTGGTTGTTTTTACCCTATCTCATATAATCCCCGGGGACCCCGTTGCTACAGCATTGGGACCGCTTGCCACGAAGGCCGCTGTTGAACGATTGAAAGAAGCATGGAGGTTGGACGATCCACTACCTATACAGTACCTACGTTACCTGAAAGCGATGGCAACGGGTGATCTGGGCTTTTCGGTCTATACCAGAAGACCTGTAACCTCTGACATAAAGAAGTACTTTATGGCCACTTTCGAACTAAGTACTGTGAGCCTGTTGATAGCTATGGTTGGGGGCATTGTTTTGGGTGCGATAAGCGCGGCAAGAAAAAATGGGATACTGGACTTTATGGTGCGTCCACTTTCTCTATTTGGCATGTCAATGCCGGTGTTCTGGGTTGGGCTATTAATATTGCTGCTTTTTTATTATAAGCTAGGGCTAATTCCTATTGGCCGAAGGATCGGTCTCTTTATCGACCCACCAGCTACCATAACCGGAATGTATATCGTGGATAGCCTGCTGACCGGTAATTGGACTGCTTTGGGAAGTGCTATTCATCATGTGATAGGACCTGCACTGTGCCTTGCTCTTTGCCCGCTTGCAATCATTGCGCGCCAGACGAGGTCTAACTTGCTTGAAGCCTTGGATGAAGATTACATTGGAACAGCAAGGGCTAAGGGCATGTCTGAAGGGATCGTTGTTCTCAAACATGCATTGAGAAACGCACTCTTACCCATTGTGACAATAACTGGCATCCAGTATGGATACCTTTTGGGGAGTTCAGTTATGGCGGAAGTAATTTTTTCGTGGCCTGGCATAGGAAGATATGCACTTGCCGCTATCAGACATCTTGATTTCCAGCCTGTCTTGGGGTTTAGCGTAGTCATGGCGCTTGTATACATGTTGGTAAACCTGGTGGTAGATGTTTCATATGTGTACATCAATCCTAAGGTGAGATTCTCCTGAAATTGTGAGTAAAGCTTCTTGCCGCAAACTACGGAGTATTAGGCGAAGGATCGGTGAACGTGAAGAAGCGCATACCAAGCTGTGAGGCATTGAAGACCTAAAACTGTAACTGGAAGGGGATTCATGTTCCAAGGGGATGTTTCGGCGAATCACCTCTGCCCTTACTCGGTCCGCAATCATACATACGAAGTACTCATCATCCCGCAGTTTCCCACGCCACAACCGTTCTCTCAGCTTAGAATGGAACAGCCCCCGAATCGAGGCGCTCTTGAGGACCTCTCCCACCGTGTTGGGGCTGCACTTTTCTTAAACCAACTGAAACAAGTGAGGCTGGTCCGCTATCACCTCAAACGTAGCAACCTCCAATTGGTAGCGTTCTACACAATCTTAAGAGGTCCCCTTCGAAGCTTTGGCTATGCCACCTTGAAGAAACAGTCTGCGGTAGTTGAAAACTCAGCTAGACTGCTCCTTAAGATCACAGGTCGCATCTCTGTCGCGCTTAGGGGCACTTATCTAGAATACAGTAAAAAGATTGGTTGCCTTTGGTGGATCTTCACTTTCCTCTCCCCGGCAAGCTGTGGTGTATCCGGTGGAGGTCTTCGATGAGATCACTACAATCTAAGCGTGATACTCTTTTCGTCTGGGTTGGGGAAAAAGCGAGTCATTTAATATACAGATTAAAAAGAAGCCTTCTTACAATACTGGGGCTAGCAATAATGGTAGGGTTCATATCTGTTGCCATTCTTGCTCCGCTTATCGCTCCCTATGATCCCATTTCAATAAACCCCAGTGAGCGACTCATGCCACCCTCAAAGGCTCACTTCTTCGGCACTGACACGGCTGGGCGTGACATTTTCAGCAGAATTGTCTATGGCTCCAGGATCTCCCTTAGGTTGGGGATTATCGTCACTGGGCTTAGTGTAGTAATAGGATCTTTGATTGGAGGAGCAGCTGCATTCCTCGGTGGCCGGATAGACGATGCAGTAATGCGTTTTACAGATCTGTGTATGGCGTTCCCTGTTTTTATTCTCGCTATGGTAATCACAGCATCATTAGGTCCAGGGCTTACAAATGTAATGGTGGCTATAGTAGCTATTTGGTGGACTGTTTATGCCCGGTTAGTCAGGAGCAAAGTTGTTGAAGTGAGGGAAGAGACGTACATTGAAGCAGCAAGGGCAATAGGTACCTCCGGAATGCGCATTTTTTTCAAGCATGTACTGCCAAACAGCTACTCTCCTGTTTTGGTGGAGGCAACGCTTGATTTCGGCTTTGTAGTAATGATGGGAGCATCCCTCGGCTTTGTTGGACTGGGGGCTCAACCTCCGTCTCCAGAATGGGGGGCTATGATAAGTACTGGGAGGAGTTATCTCAAGACCGCGTGGTGGTACCCGACTTTTCCGGGTTTCGCCATCTTTCTTGTGGTTCTGGGAGCAAATCTTCTAGGAGATGGACTGCGCGATCTTCTCGAGGTGCGAACTAGGTGAAAGCTTGTGTTGGAGGCTGCCCGGAGTCGGTAGGAGGGGCGAAGATTCTCTTCGGTTGGCTGGGCTGGATATGGCTTACAAAGCGTGTTCCAGGAAGATAATAGGGGCAACCGGTGGTTTAGGTTAGTCGTGTAACCCAATGGAACTGACTTAAAGCGGAGAGCTCATGAAGCTTTAAGGAGTTGGAGGTAGAGGCATATGGCAAAGTGTATCAATACGGTCTGTGGTATGTGCAACAATGTATGTGGGATGAAGACGTACGTTGATGATGGAGAGATCATAAAAGTAGAAGGGCTGCCTGGGCATATTGCCAGTGGGGGAGGGCTTTGTCCAAAAGGATTTGCGGCGGTGGAGTACGAATATGATCCAAAACGCCTAAGGAAGCCTCTGAAGAGAGAGGGAGAACGGGGGGAAGATAGGTGGAGTGAGATATCTTGGGATGAGGCATTGGACACCATTGCACGTAAACTGCTTGAGTTTAGAAAGGAGTATGGGGCAGAGTCTGTTGTATGGCATCGTGGAGCCGGTCCCAGATGGGAGAGCAATTGGAGCTATGTGCAGAGATTTATGAACGCCTTCGGGTCACCGAATGTAGCTTCCCATGATCACTTGTGCTACACCCCGCGCACAATTGGACACAAGCATACCTATGGTGGCCAGCCATTGCCGGACTACGAGAACACTAACCTGATGATCTTGTGGGGTTTCAACCCGATGGAGACATCGTTAACTCACCAAGGAAGACGAGTACTTAATGCCGCTAAACGCGGAGTCAAGCTGGTTGTTATTGACCCCAGGTTTACAAAAACTGCAGCCAAGGCTGATCTTTTCATTCAACCCCGGCCTGGAACTGATGGTGCGCTGATTCTTGGCATGTTAAACTACATTATAGAAAAGGGGTTTTACGATAGATCATTTGTCGACGAGTACGTTCACGGATTTGATGCATTACATGCCTTTGTTGAGGAATACCCTCTTACGAAAGTCAGTAATATAACAGGGGTTTCAGCTGATAAGATTCGTGAGGTGGCGGATCTTTACGCAGCGGCAAGTCCTGGGGCCATTATAGAGGATGGGAATGGTATTGAACAGCACACAAATGTTGTCCAGACAACCCGTGCTTTAGCAATCCTTCGTGCGATAACCGGTAACATTGATGTTCCAGGTGGTAGCGTATTCCCCCTTCCCTTAAGCCGGAGGGACCTCACCTTGCGTACGAAGATAAGCGAAGTTTTTGCTAGTGGCACCAAGTCTGTTTCAACTCATCCATTATATTATCCTCTGTGGGGGACTTCCACGCCCGAGGTATTAGACGCCATCGAAACAAGCAAGCCTTATCCCTTGAAGGCTCTAATTGTGCAGGGCAGTTCAATAGCAACCATAGCGTCAAACACCATGAGAGTAAGGGATATATTGAGGAAGCTAGACTTTATCGTGGTCCATGAGTTGTACATGACAGCGACCTCACAGTTAGCAGATATAGTCTTGCCCGCCGCCTCATTTTTTGAGTATCCACATGTCGTGGATGGTACTGAACAGGTTCCAAGTGTTGACACGCGTATTCTAGCATTAGCAAACAAGGTTGTTGAGCCCTTAGGTGAGAGTTGGTCGGATCCCCGGTTCATATTCGAATTAGCCAGGAGAGCCGGCCTTGAAGAGTACTTCCCTTGGAAGCACGAGGAAGAAGCTATCAACTATGAACTCGAACCATTAGGGTTGACTGTAGAGGAGCTGAGGAGACGCCCAGAAGGGACAGCAATAACGTTTGCCCCTCACCAGGTTTACAGAAAATATGAGGAAAACGGATTCAACACATCAACTAACAAGGTTGAGTTCTACTCTGAGACTTTCAAGGAGTACGGCTATGATCCACTACCTACCTTCAAAGAGCCCGCTGAAAGCCCTTACTCCAAACCGGACCTAGCGGAGGACTACCCACTTGTCTGTGGAACAGGTCTTAAGCCCGGTCAATTTACCCATACACAGTTTAGGACCTTACCATCATTGAATGCTATCGACCCACAGCCCTTTGTAGAAATACATCCTGACACGGCCAGTGAACTGGGGATTAAGGAGAAGGACTGGGTATTTGTGGAGTCTCCACGGGGGAAAATCAGGGTTGAAGCGCATCTTACTCTTGGGATTCATCCAAAGGTTTTGATGGTCGCGCATGGATGGGGACAACCGTATGCGAGTGGGCAGCCAGACAATATATTGACTGATGACATCGAGCGTTGCCCTATTTCAGGGGCAACAGGGAACAGATCGTTTCTCTGTAAAGTATACAAGGAGACTGACTGAGATGTCTGACTACACTGCTATAATTATGGATTTAGATCGATGCGTGGGTTGTTACGCCTGTGAAATAGCTTGTAGAAAAGAAAATGACTTGCCGGAAAATGAGGCATGGATCAAGGTGAATGAAATAGGGCCAGAGATGGTGGGGGACAGGTTAAGAACAGATTTCTTGGTCTCGATAACTCAGAATTGTACATTGTGTAAAAAGAGGTTAGAGAGAGGGCTAGAGCCATTTTGTGTTGCAAGTTGTCCAACTAAAGCATTGATCTACTGTGGCGATACATCTGAATTACTCCGCGATATTGAAAAAAGTAGGATTCAAATATTAAGATTAGAGAAAAAGATTAAGGAATACGATAATTAGCCAATTGAGGGACCGACTTGCTAACCTCTCCCTAAGATTGGACGGTCATCCGAGGTGAAAGGTATGGAACACAAGGAGTTTCACGCTGTAGGTAAGGTGACACGCCGTAAGGATGGGATTGCCAGAGTCACTGGGCAGGAGAAGTACACTTCAGACATCTTGCTGCCGCACATGCTCCACGCAAGGGTTTTGCGCAGTCCCTATCCTCATGCCAGGATCAAGCGCATTGATACTGCGGCTGCCGAGCAGGTGGGAGCGGTCTGTGTTACCTGGGACGACATCCCCAAGGTCCGGTACAACGAGCGCATCGTTACTGTTCCTAAAGAGCTGCTTAAAGACCGGTATGTGCTGCCAGACAAGGTTCGTCATGTAGGCGAAATAGTAGCAGCCGTTGCTGCCGAGTCAGAGGCTGCTGCGGAGAAGGCGCTACAGTTGATCGAGGTGGAGTACGAAATACTCGATGCGGTCTTTGATCCCTTCGAGGCGATGAAACCAGGGACGCCCCAACTCTATGACTCTATCGTCAAGTGTACCACGGAGATCCCCGTTGAGAATAACATTGCGTACACTTATTCCTATGAGGAAGGCGATATTGAGAAGGGCTTCGCTCAGGCTGACGTTGTTGTCGATGGGGAATACCGCACACCTGGCATCTACCACCTTCAGCTCGAGCCCAGGTGTACTGTCTGCCGACCCGAGCCAGACGGGGGGATTACCCTCTGGGTGACGACCCAGTCGATTCACAATGTACGGCAGCTCCTTGGCGAGATCTTCGATATTCCGCTTAATAAGGTGAACGTAAAGCGTGTTCCCGTGGGAGGGGCGTTTGGCTGCAGTATTCAGATGAACTCGGTGATCCCAATTAGCGTGGCCCTGGCCCTGAAAACACGCCGGCCGGTGAAGCTTGTACCGACTCGCGAGGAAGACGCATACGATCACCGCAGGTATCCTGCAATCATCAGCTTGAAGTTGGGAGCCACTCAAGATGGTCGCTTGGTTGCTGGCCAGATGCGACTTGTTACCCCAATCGGCGCTCACAATACACAGGCGCATGCGTTTATTCCTGTATGTGCAGGTTGGTGGGTGTCGTTGTACAGGCTACCGAACCTTCGCTACGACGGGGTCGCCGTTTATACTAACGATGTCCCGGCGTGCGCCATGCAAGGCTTTGGAAATCCGCAACTCGGGTTCGCCGTCGAATCCACGATGGACGAGATCGCGGAACGACTGGGAATCGACCCTGTCGAGTTCCGGCTGAAGAACTACGTGGGGCTTGGGGAAGTGTTCTGGGGCCAGGGTCCCACGGTGCGATCCGTCATCAAGAGCTGTGGAGTAGAGGAGTTGCTCCGTCGTGGTGCCGCGATGATCGACTGGGACAATCGGCCCAGGCCCGAGGCGCAGAGTGGCAGGTTCCGGCGTGGGATCGGGATGGGTAGAGGATTCCACACCACGGGAGCAGGCGGGCCTCAGTCTGGCGTTGTAATTGATTACTCGAGCGCGTTTGTAAAGATCAACGAGGACGGCTCCGTAGACGTCGTAACCGCCGTGATGGATCACGGCGGGGGTACTCTCGAGGCCATCGCCAAGATCGTGGCTGAGGAGCTGGGTGTTCCACTGGACAAAGTAGGTATCTCACCGGTGGACACGCGCACAACTACCTACGACGTTGTCACCCACGCGACCCGTGGCGTCTACGCCGGTGGTGGGGCTGCGTACAAGGTAGCTAAGCAGGTCAGAAAGAAGCTCTTGGCCTATGCAGCACGCATTCTCGACGTGACGCAGGAAGCACTGTCCATCCGGTCTGATCCAACCCGGGGACAAGGGATTATATACGTTGAAGGTCTCCCCGGAAAAGAGATCACGGTTGGAGAAGTGGCCAAGACAGCCCAGGTCAGGAACTGGGGGATTATCGCTGCGGTGGATAGCCTTCGCCAAGTGAATTGCCCACCGGCGTTCGTGGCCAATTTTGTGGAAGTTGAGGTTGATACCGAAACTGGTAAGGTAAGAGTGGTACGTGCGGTTTCCGGAAGTGACGCCGGCACGGTCATCAATCCCGATCTGGCGGCCGGTCAGTTGGAGGGTGGTCTGGTTAAAGGGATAGGCATTGCCTTGTACGAGGATGGCCGCTGCGACGAGGAAACGGGCGCCCTGTTCAGCAAAGGCTATCTCACCGATCTCAAATGTCCTACGTTCTGTGAGATGCCTCCTGTGGGCGAAACCGTGACCTTCTTCGCAAATACAGCAGAGCCTTCGGGACCCTTTGGCGCCAAAGGGATCGGAGAAGCCGCGGTGAACGCGGTGCCGGCCGCTATGGCAAACGCCGTTCGGAATGCCCTGGGCATCAGGTTCTACGAACTGCCGATCACAAAAGAAAAGATCCTCGCCGCTCTCGCGCGAAGCGCAATAGGACGTGGCATCGGTTGAGACAACAAGTCATCAATGGAGGCCAATGATGGGTAATACTCGAATTCTTGCACGCGAGTTCGACTACTTCCAACCCAGAACGATTGAGGAAGCGATCAACCTGATGGCCGAGTGCGGCGATAAGGGTAGCGTGTTGGCAGGAGGAACAGACCTGCTGGTGCAGATGAAGACAGGGCGGATCGCTCCTGAAGTCCTCGTAGATATTCGCCGGATTCCTGATCTTGAGCGTATGAACGGACAAGATGGGCTCTCTATCGGAGCAACGACTTTGGTTCGCTCAGTCGAGCGTTCTGCGAGAGTCGCCCGGAAGTACACCGCGCTGGCGGAGGCCGCAGGGCAATTGGGATCCGTGCAGATCCGGAACATGGCTACCATCTGCGGCAACGTATGCAGTGCCTCACCTGCCGCGGATTCGCCTCCGGCATTGCTGGTGTTTGATGCACAGGCGTGGATTATTGGGCCATCTGGTGAGCGGGTTGTCCCTCTCGATCGGTTCTTTGTCGGTCCCAGGAAGACGGTACTGGGCCCTGCTGAGCTTCTGACTCGGATTGTCTTGCCTGACCCCGCGCCCGGGCTGGGCAGCGCTTTTATGAAGGTCGGCCGGGTTGCAGCGGATATCGCAACAGTGAACGCGGCCGTCGCACTCAAGCGCGACGGTGGATACGTTCGCTCGTGCCGGATTGCTCTCGGATCGGTGGCGACGACGCCTATCCGATCCAGGCGAGCAGAAGAGGCCCTTGAAGGCCAGCCATATAGCATGGATTTAATCGAACATGTTAGTACATTAGCATCCATGGAAGTCCAGCCGAGCAAACGGGCAAGACTCGGACGATCAACTCCGGAATATCGGCAAGGTGCTATCAAGAGCTTGGTCAGAGACGCCATCCAGGTGGCGTGGGAAAGGGCAAGCGACGGAGGGAGAGAACGGTGAACAAGCAAGATATTACACTCGTCATCAACGGCAAGAAGCGTTACCTGAGTGTCTTTCCGAACGAGTTACTGCTGAACGTCATCCGGGAGGATCTCCAACTGACGGGGACAAAGTATGCGTGTGGAATCGGCGAGTGCGGAGCCTGCACGGTTCTTGTGGATGGTGCTCCTGTCTTATCGTGTCTGACTTTAGCTGTCGCGGTTGACGGGAGCGAGATCACGACGATCGAGGGCGTGGCTGAACTCGATGGGACCCTGCACCCGGTGCAGGAAGCGTTCCTCAAACACAGCGCTGTGCAGTGCGGGTTCTGCACTCCGGGAATGGTCCTGATGGGCAAAGCCCTGTGTGACGAGAATCCAGGACTCGTAGGAATTACAGAGGCGGATGTGCAGGAATACTTCAAGGGAAACCTCTGCCGGTGCACAGGGTACACAAGCATCGTGCGCGCGATGATGAGTTGTGCCGATCCGCAGACGGCTGATGATGCCTGATATTGGCTTGTGCTGGGGAAATTGTTCTGTCAGACGGCCTGGAGCAAGGGGGAGGCATAGATGTTACCGGAATTTGACCTATTGATGCCAAAGACACTACCGGAGGCACTTGATATGCTCAGTGAAGGTGCACCTGATGTCACACCCCTAGCCGGAGGCACGAACCTAATACCGGATATGCGTAGCGGTCGCCACTGTCCCGTTGTACTGATGGACATCGGGGGATTAGACGAGTTGCGTGGCATCCATCAGAAGGATGGGGATCTGGTTATCGGAGGCGGCGTGACTGTCGCTGAGTTGCTGGATGATCCTTTGATCGCTAAGCATGCCTCCGGCCTGAGAAAGGCTGCCCTTGTCTTTGCTAACCCACTCGTTCGCAACCGCGCCACGGTGGGTGGCAACCTGGCAGATGCATCTCCGGCGGCGGACAGCGGACCGTCCCTCCTCGTCCTTGACGCAGAGGTGGAACTGGTGAGCAAGGAGGGAGCCCGTCGTGTTCCTCTGGGGGATTTCTTCGTCCACGTGCGTAAGACGGTCTGCAAGCCGCAGGAGTTGCTGGCGTCGGTTCGCTGGCCAGTACCTGCACCAGATAGTGTCGGCGCTTTCCGTAAACTGGGGCTGCGTAAGGCCGGTGCCGTATCCGTGCTGAGCGCCGCCGTGATGGTAGAGCCCGATGGGAACGGACGGTTGGTGCAGGTGCGCATCGCACTGGGTGCGGTGGCCCCGACTCCCATCCGTGCCCATGCTGCCGAGGATGCCTTGCGTGGCCAGGCCCTGGCCCCTGGAGTCATTTCCGAGGCCGCCCACTTGGCCGCCGTGGCGACGTGCCCTATTGACGACATCCGGAGCTCGGCGGCCTATCGCCAGCGAGTGGTAGAGGTACTCGTGTGTCGTCTGCTGACTGATGTAGCCAGGGAGGTTAACTAGGAGGGAGATGATGCAGCCGAAAGTTGTGACACTGAACGTGAACGGGCGCAGGCACCAGGTTGCGCTGGCTCCCAACGTGACGTTGCTCCAGGCTCTGCGCGACTTAGGCTATACCGACGTCAAGAACGGCTGTGAAAAAGGGGACTGCGGCGCATGCGCAGTGCTGTTGAACGGCAAGGCGGTCAACAGTTGTCTCGTGTTGGCCTGGCAGGCGGAGGGCACAGAGATCGTCACCAACGCTGGCCTGGGGACGATGGATAATCCCCACCCGCTACAAGAAGCGTTTGCCGATGCTGGCGCTGCCCAATGTGGCTACTGCACACCAGGCATGATTATCGCGGCGAAAGCGCTTTTGGATCGGAATCCACACCCCACCGAAGACGAGATCCGCGATGCAATCTCCGGTAACTTGTGCCGCTGCACCGGGTATGGACAGATTATCAAAGCAGTTCAGATGGCGGCGGAGAGGGTGCAAAAGACAGGAGCAGGAGGTGAGGTGTGAAGTACAAGGCCAAACCGCTTCCCACTGTCGAACTTCCAGAATTGCGCACGGTGGGTAAGTCGCTACGCCGGGTGGATGCATTGGGCAAGACGGTGGGCGCTACCGTCTATGCCGGCGATTTTACAATGCCGAACATGCTCCATGCCAAGGTTTTTCGCAGTAGTGAACCCTCCGCGCGCATCAAGCGACTGGATGTGACCAAGGCACGGGAACTGCCCGGTGTGGCCTGTGTGTTGACAGCGGATGACCTGCCAGATGGGAAACTGGTTACCGACATGCCCGGACAGACCGGGCAGAAGCGGCGTCAGGGGTCAGACGCGCCGGTGCTGGCCGCAGACAGAGTGCGCTTCGTGGGTGAGCCTATCGCGTTGGTAGCGGCGGAGACACAGGCTATTGCCGAGTGCGCGTTGGAGTTGATCGAGATCGAGTATGAACTGGTTCCGGGCGTCTTCGACCCGCTCGAAGCCATGAAGCCTGGCGCACCTGTGGTCTACGAGCCGGATAACATCGTCTCTACCTGGAAGATCCGCAAGGGCGACGTGGAGGCAGGATTCGCCGCGGCGGACGTGATCGTGGAGAACACCTTTCGCGTGCCTTTCATTGACCACGCCTACATCGAGCCGGAGGCCGGTGTGGCCTGGATGAACGATCAGGACGTTATCAACATCCGCGTCTGCACCCAGGTGGTGGAGCACTTTCGCTCGATCGCCCAGGCCGTGGGGGTGCCGCACAACAAGGTACACGTCCGGGGCACGCTGATCGGAGGCGGATTCGGCGGCAAAGAGGACATCACCGTCGAGATCGTCCTGGCCCTTTTGGCCAAGTACACACGTCGCCCCGTGCGGTTGGCGTATACGCGGGAGGAATCCATTCTGGCACACTCCAAGCGCCACCCGTTCATTATTACCCACCGCACCGGCGTCAAGAAGAATGGCCGCATCACCGCTGCCGAGATCAAGATGGTCTCGGATTCCGGGGCCTACCCCTACCTTAGCCCCTACGTCCTGCTCTACGCCACCGTCACGTCGTGCGGCCCCTATCGCGTTGAAAACCTCAAGGTAGATAGTGTCTCGGTCGCCACCAATAACCCCTTCACAAGCGCATTCCGGGGCTTCGGGGGCGCGCAGGCCGCCGTGGCTTACGAGCAGCAGATGGATGAGATCGCCAAGACGCTGGGGTTGGATTCGCTGGAGGTGCGGCGGGTCAACTACCTAAGAACTGGCGACCGCAACTCCATCGGTCAAAAGATCGAGAGCGCTGTCTGGCTAGAGGAGGAGGCCACGCGGGCGCTGGAAGCGTTGGGAGAGAAAGAGACCGTTTCTCACGATGCAATCAAGATAGGTCAGGGGTTTGCCACCACGATGCAGAGCTACGGTCGGATTATGTGGTTCCACGACACCTCCCGTTCCTGGGTCGGCATTGAACAGGACGGCACCGTCGTGGTGCGGTGCGGTGCGCCCGACCTTGGTGCGGGGCAGGCCAACAGCCTGTGTCAGATCGCGGCCGAGGTGCTGGGCGTATCCTTGGAGGACGTGACCTTTTATAACTCGGATTCGGCGGTGACGCCTCTGGCGGGAACGACGACCGCTACCCGACAGCTCTACATGTCTGGCAACGCTACACTGAAGGCAGCCAAGATGGTGCGCGCGGTGCTGCTCGAACGCGCGGCCAAGCACCTCAAAGAGAAGCCCGAGGCCCTGGACCTGGCCAACAACAAGGCGTTTGTCAAGAGCGATCCAGAGCGATCGCTTCCGCTGGCAGATCTGGCCAAGATGTGTGCCGCCGACGGGATGAAGCTGCAGCACCTAGCTCTGTTCACGGCCCCCTTCACCGACAAGCTCGACCCAGAGAACCTGAGGGGAGACCTCTTTCCAGACTTCACCTTCAGCGCGCACGCCATCGAGGTGGCGGTGAATACTGAGACCGGCGAGATCATGGTGCTCAAGTCCATTGGCTGCCACGACGTGGGGCGGGCCATCAACCCGACCGCCGTCGAGGGGCAGATTCAGGGGGGCAGCGCTCAGGGGATAGGCTACGCGTTGATGGAGGAGGTGCGGGTCGAGGAGGGCGTAACCCGGACGCCCTCGTTCTCCGAGTACCTGATCCCCACGGCAAAGGACCTCCCCACCACGAAGGCGATCATCCTGGAATCGGGAACGGGTGTGGGGCCGTTTGGTGCCAAGGGGATAGGAGAGCCGTCGCTCACACCGGCTGCGCCGGCAGTGGCCAACGCCGTCGCGAACGCCATCGGTGTGCGCATCCACGACCTGCCGCTGACGCCGGAGAAAGTACTGGCGGCGCTGGACCGGGCCAGGAGTGGTGAGGGGTAAGATGGGGACATTGGAGAAACAATTTGACCTACTGCTGACTGGAGGAACGGTTGTCACCGGCGCGGGGATACGCCGGGCCGACGTGGGCGTGCGGGGGGAGGTAATCGCGGCAGTCGAGGCCGGCCTGCCACGCGGGGCCGCCCCTGAGAACGGGGTGGTGGACGTTACTGGCAAGTACGTCTTCCCCGGCGTCATTGACGTGCACGTTCACCCCGTCTACCTGGACAGCGTGGAGGGCTGCTCCCGCGTCGCCGCCTACGGCGGCACGACGACGCTACTGCACTTCGCCTACGCCCGTACTGGGGAGAGTCTAGTGCAGAAGGTAGACGAGATGCTTCAGGATGGCTCGGCGCATTCTCTTCTCGACTTTGGCCTGCACGGCGGGCTGTTCGAGGCTCCCAAACAGGTGCCGGAGATACCCCGCGTGATGGAGATGGGCGTCCGCACCTTCAAGTTCTTCCTGACCTACCTCAAGCAGGGTTGGTACACCGACGACTATCAGTTGATCAAGGCGATGGACATCCTGGCGGAGCACGGGGGTATGGCGATGGTACACTGCGAGAACGGTGGCGGCATTGACTATCTGGAGGACAAGTACCTCAAAGGACCACAGGCCTCGGCGAAGTACTTCAATATCTCTCGCCCGGCCGCGCTGGAGGAAGAGGCGATCTTCCGTGCCTCATGCCTGGCCGAGGTGACAGGCTGCCCGCTGTATATCCCCCACGTCACCTCCAGACGTTCACTGCGGCCCATCCGCCGTGCTCAGGTAGAGGGACGGCGGGTCTTCGCCGAGACCTGTCCCCAGTACCTCACGCTGACACAGGAGATTATTGAGGAACGTGGTGCGCTGGCCAAGATAGGGCCGCCGATTCGCACTGCCGCCGACTGGGCCGCGCTGTGGGAGGCGCTGCGCGACGGTACGCTGCAAGTGGTGGCCTCGGATCACGCGCCCAAGTTAAAGGATGTACACGGCGACTTCCTGGAGCAACCCTTCGGCTCCCCTCAGATCGAGACGTTGCTACCGTTAACCTACGATAGCGGTGTCAACCCAGGGCGCATCAGTGTCGTGCGCTTGGTGCAGGTGCTGTGCGAGAACCCGGCATGCATCTTCGGGCTCTACCCGCGCAAGGGCACCATCGCCGTCGGCTGCGACGCGGACCTGGTGGTCTTCGATCCGACCCGCGAGTTCACCATCCGTGCGGAAAACCAACACACCAACGCCCGCTACACGCTCTACGAGGGGCGCACCGTGCTGGGCTGGCCGGAGATGTCCTTCCAGCGGGGGCACCGCGTCCTGTGGCATGGGGAGATCGTGGCCCAACCTGGACAGGGGCGGTTTCTCCCCATGCTTGAGTCGCAGACGGAACCCTTGAGTGCCTGATGGGGGTGTAGATTGGAAACAAGATTACTTACTGGAAACGAGGCCCTCGCTCTGGGCGCACTGCACGCCGGGGTCAAAGTGGTGACCGGCTACCCGGGCACGCCGTCAACAGGGGCTCTTGCCAGCCTCCTGGCAATGAACCCGGAAGGCGTGCGCGTAGAGTGGAGCACCAACGAAAAGGTCGCGCTGGAGATAGCGGCGGGTGCTTCGTGGGTGGGCCAGCGGGCCCTGTGCACGATGAAGATGTCGGGGCTGAACGTGGCCTACGACTCCCTGATCTCCATCGCCTACTCGGGCTGTATCGGTGGTCTGGTGGTCTATGTTGCCGACGACCCGGGCGTCCACGCGGGCATGGCCGAACAGGACTCGCGCGGCTATGCCCTCATGTCCGATCTGCCCATGCTGGAGCCGGCGTCGGTGGCGGAGGCCTACCGGTTGGTTCAAAGTGCTTTTGAACTCTCCGAACAAGTTGGCTCCCCGGTCTTCGTCGGGCTGGTGGCGGCGGTCGCTAATTCCAAAGCGTCGGTGGAGGTGAAGAAGCGAGCGACCACCCCCCAGCGGGAGGCAAAACTGGTGCGGGACATCACCCGCTTCACTAAGGCTGGCTCCGCCATCTGTACAGCCCAACATCGTGGCCTGCTCGCCCGGCTGGAGAAGGCGGGACAGGTCATCGCCAAGATGGGGTTAAACCAACTCCAACTGTCTCCCTCTATTCCCCCAAATGGGAAAAGAGGGAGGGGGGGGGCGGGAAGGCTGGGCATCGTCGCCTCAGGGGTGACGGCCTCCTATCTAGAAGAGGGGTTCGAGATCGCGGCCCGCTTTGGGTTTGAGCGGGACACGGCCTCCTTGCTGCGGGTAACAGCGGTCAACCCCTTCCCAGCCGAGGAGGTGCGGGCCCTGCTTCGCCATTGTAGTACCATCCTGGTTCTGGAGGAACTGGAGCCATACATCGAGGAAGGTACCTACGTGGAGGCCCAGCGGATGGGCTTTGCGGGCAGGATCGTGGGCAAACTGGGTGGCCCCTTTGAGCGGTTGGGTGAGTATGGCGTGGAGCAGGTGGTGCGGGGCATCGTCGCGGCGCTGGATCTGCCGATCCCGGAGGACTTGTTCCAGGGAGATGAGGCAACGGAGCAGCTAGCAGCCAAGAGGCCCATCACTGTCTGCGCTGGCTGCCCTCACCGAGGGACGTTTATGGCCATCAACCGGGCCATCAGGAAAGCGGGATACCAGAAGGACGAGGTGATGGTGACAGGGGACATCGGCTGCACGATTTTAGGGATGAATCCCCCGTTTCACACCGTCTGGACCGAGGTCTCTATGGGCGCCAGCGTCAGTCTTGCGCAGGGCTACGTTCACGGCGGGGTCCGGACCCCGGTCATCGCCACCATCGGCGACTCCACCTTTTTCCACGCCGGCATCCCTGGTTTGATCGACGCCATCCAGTACCAGGTTCCCCTGACCCTGATTATTTTGGACAACGGCTGGACCAGTATGACCGGGATGCAGGTGAATCCTGGCACGGCTGAGGCTTTCCAGCGGTCCGGCAACCGGAGGGTGGACATCGCCAAACTCGTTCCCGCGTTGGGGGTGGAACACTTTTTCGTCATTGATCCCTTCGACTTGGAGGGGGCCACGGTGACCATCCAGAGGGCGCTGGTGTTGCCAGGAGTCAAGGTAGTGCTCGCCCGCCAGGAGTGCGCTATCCAGGCCATGCGCCGGGGTATTCAGGCCGGAAAGGTGAGGGTGGTCACTGAGAACTGCAACCTATGCAAGCTGTGTATCACTCGCACCGGATGTCCAGCCATCGGTATCGGTGAGGACACCATCATTATTGACCCTGCATTGTGCTACGGCTGTGGCCTCTGCTCTCAGGTCTGCAACCGCGAAGCAATTGTGAAGGAGCCTGTAACGTGGACTACGACCTAATTCTCGTGGGTGTCGGCGGTCAGGGAGTCATCAGCCTGAGCGAAATCGTGACTGAAGTGGCCTGCCAGCAAGGAATTCCAGTAAACTTCTATCCCATTAAAGGAATGGCCCAGCGGGGTGGGTTCGTTAAGGCTCAGATTCGGCTGGGGCGTAAGGTGACAGGGCCGAACATCCCACAAAAGGGTGCCGAGCTGGTGATCGCGATGGAGAGATCTGAGGCGCTCAAGGCAGTGCGGTTCATCAAGCCCGGTGGGGACTTTCTCCTTTTCGGTTATGTCTGGGCGCCAGCGGCGGTGATGTTGGGCGAGGCCAGCTATCCCACGCTGGAGCAGGTGTTGGTGCAGGTACAAGAGGCAGGAGGCAGGATGCACTACCTAGACCCCGCGAGTTTGCCCCTCTACGAAGGCACGTCCGTGCCAACGAACATCTTTGTGCTGGGAGTGGCTGTGGGCCACACCGGATTGGGAGAGGTACTGGACCCGTCAGGAGTGGCGCGCATCGTGCAGACCCGCTGGGCAAGGGGCATGGAGCGCAACCTGTTTGCCTTCCAGGCCGGGCTTGAGGCCCAGCCGAGCGAAGGCCATGAGGTGCACGGCGGATGAGTATCCATAGTCTTTTTTACCCTAAGGGGGTGGTCGTCGTTGGCTCCACATCGGAGGGCAAACTCGGCTACGAACTCATCCGCCAAATATTGGACGGCGGCTTCCGGGAGGTCTACGCGGTCAACCCCAAGGGGCAGGGCATCGTTTTTCCTCCCGCTTCAGGGGGGGCGAGGGAAGTTACCATCCTCGGCTATGACGCGGCGGTCAAGATTGGGCAACCGATGGACCTGGCCGTCGTCGCATCGCCTGCTTCCACGGTGCCAGGGGTGCTGGAGGACTGTGGTCAGGCCGGCATCGGAGTGGCGGTGATCATCTCCGCTGGGTTCTCCGAGGTAGGGAACGTGACAGGGGAAGAGAAGATCAAGCAGGTGGCCCGGAAGTATGGTATCCGCATCGTCGGTCCCAACTGCGCCGGTATCGTGAATACCCATTATCATCTGTTTGCGTCGCTTGAGACCAGGCCGCCGGTTGGGGAAGTGACTTTCATTTCCCAGAGTGGCGCGTTGGGAGGAGCGGTCCTCTCCTGGGCGGAGGAGCAGGGTTTGGGCTTCTCCAAGTTCGTCAGCTACGGCAATCGGGCCGACCTGGATGAAATTGACCTGTTGCCCTACCTGGCCCAGGACCCCCAGACCAGTGTGGTTGCACTGTACATCGAAAGCGTCGCCGACGGACGAGCCTTTATGCGGGCGGTGCGCGAATTCACCCGTCATAAGCCTCTGGTAGTCATCAAGGCGGGCTGCACCCGCTCCGGGCAGCGGGCAACCCTCTCCCACACTGGCTCCATGGCCGGCTCCAACGCCGTCTACGACACTGTCCTGCGGGAGTGCGGAGCTATCCGGGTCAGCACGGTCGAGGAGATGTTCGACCTGTGCAAAGGATTGGTCCATATGCCGCCCGTCAGGGGTCACCGCATCGCCCTCGTGACCAACTCGGGTGGGCCGGGGGTTCTCGCTGCCGATAGGGCAGAGGGAGTGGGACTTTCAGTGCCCGAGCCCAGTCCAGGGTTGCGGGAGGGGCTCTCCCGTTTCCTAGCCCCCCATTGCTCCCTCAAGAACCCCATTGATCTGACGGTAGAGGGGACGGGGGAGGAGTATCAAGAGACGCTGTGCGCCGTGCTGGAGGAGTGCGACGCTGCGCTGGCCTTAAACGTCGCCACACCCTATCTAGACTCTGTGGCGCTGGCTCGTGGGGTCTGCGACGCTGCGCAGAAGATGGGCAAGCCTATCGTGGCCAACTTTATGGCCGGGCAGGTCGTGGCCGATAGCGTCGCTTATCTGAAGGAGCACGGCATCCCCAACTATCCGATCGGCGAGAGGGCGGTTACGGTGCTGGCGCGCATGGCTGACTACGAGGCCAGCAAGGCCAGCAGG
>Ga0209121_10002088_pt1 | contig 20546 bp, 16 predicted proteins | sample Cruoilmetagenom3_FD_187292 | JGI IMG/M metagenome (GOLD analysis project Ga0209121, IMG submission 187292) | Oil polluted marine microbial communities from Coal Oil Point, Santa Barbara, California, USA - Sample 3 (SPAdes) (version 2) | ecosystem: Environmental > Aquatic > Marine > Oil seeps ...
ATTAATTTGGCGTATGAAAATGGAAAATTACAAAGTGCAGTTACAAGAGGTGACGGTTTTGAAGGTGATGCGGTTACCGCAAATATTAAAACTATAAAATCGATTCCGTTAATTATTAAAGAAGGTTTTTTAGACAATTTTGAAATACGAGGCGAAATCATTTTGCCTTTAGATGGTTTTAATAAAATGAATGAAGAAAGGGTTGAATCTGGAGAAGATCCGTATAGAAACCCTAGAAATACCGCAAGTGGAAGTTTAAAATTACAGGATAGTGGTGAGGTTGCTAAAAGACCTTTAGACTGTTTATTGTATCACATTGTTGAGCCAACTCAAAAATTTGAAACACATTTTAAAACGTTGCAAATTGCTAAGAAAATGGGATTTAAAGTTCCTGAAGCTATTGAAGTTTGTAAAACAATCGATGCCGTTTTTCATTTTATCAAGAAATGGGATACAAAACGTCATTCATTACCTTATGAAACCGACGGGATTGTTGTTAAAGTAAATTCGTTGCATTATCAAGATGAATTGGGTTATACATCTAAAGCACCGAGATGGGCTATTGCATATAAATTTAAAGCGGAGCAAGAAAGTACCATTTTAAATGAAATTACTTATCAAGTTGGGAGAACTGGAGCCATAACTCCTGTGGCAAATTTAGAGCCAGTACAATTGGCTGGAACAACTGTAAAAAGAGCTTCTTTGCACAATGCCGACCAGATTGAAAAATTAGATATTAGGGTAGGAGATACCGTTTATGTTGAAAAAGGTGGTGAAATTATACCTAAAATTGTGGGTGTTGATTTAAAAATGCGACCAGCAAATTCTGAACCAACAAAATATGCAACTTATTGTCCCGATTGTGATACTAAATTGGTACGTAATGCAGGTGATGCCAAACATTATTGTCCAAATGAATATGGCTGTCCAACCCAAATTACAAGTAGAATTCAACATTTTATAAGCAGAAAGGCTATGAATATTGACGGTTTGGGAGCTGAAACTATTGAGTTGTTGTTCGAAAATGGGTTAATTCATAATTATGCCGATTTATATACATTAGATTTTAATGCTATAGTAAATCAAGAAAAAGTTTATGAGGGCGAGTATGATGGTATTAAAAAAAACGATTCGTTACAAATTCAAATAGTAAATGCATTATTTGCTTTAGGATATGGGAGTATTTCTAAGAATTTGTGTGAAAAATTATCTTGTGATATAAAAAACATTGAAGATATATTATATATAGACAATTCAATTTTTAATGAAAAAGAAATTGAAAAATTAGATAAGTTTAAAATAAAATTTGAAGAGAGATTTAATCTTTATAAAGCTTCGCCGTATTTTAGGTTCTCTTTTATAGAAGGATTTGTTTCATTACAAGAATTTCTATTTTTAAAATTTTATGATAAAAACTTTGATAATGGATTTTTTAATGATTCTTTTGAAGAATTATTACTTTTTTCAAAGAAAATTAGTTTTATAGATGAATTAAAAAGATTTAAAGAACTAAATGAAAAGTATAAAAATTTTGAAGACATAATTATTAAAGTGTCAAATAGAAAAATCATTGGAATTAGGGAACAAGGAGCAGATAATATTATTAAAGGAATTGAATCTTCGAAAAGTATTCCTTTTGAAAAAGTATTATTCGCTTTGGGAATTCGATTTGTTGGTGAAACTGTTGCAAAAAAGCTAGCAAAACATTTTAAGTCTATTGATAATTTAATGAATGCAACTTTCGAAGAATTAATTGCAGTTGATGAAATTGGAGATAGAATAGCTGAAAGTATAATAGGTTTTTTTAAAGTTGAGAACAATAGGTTTATAATTAATAAATTAAAACTGAATAAACTTAATTTTAAAATAATAGAGAAAGAAGGAGTTTCTGAAAGATTGAAAGATTTGTCATTTGTTGTATCAGGAAAATTTACTCGAGATAGGAATGAGTTAAAGAAATTAATTGAAGATAATGGTGGTAAAAATTCAACTTCATTATCAAGTAAAACATCCTATTTGATAGCTGGAGAAAGTATGGGGCCTTCTAAAAAAATGAAAGCTGAAAAGTTAGATATTAAAGTTATAACTGAAGAGTATTTTATAAATGAATTGCTATGATAAAAAATTTTGTTACCCTTGATTTTGAAACTTCAAATGGTAATAACCCTTGTTCAATTGGAGTAGCTGTATTTGATAATGGGAAAATTGTTGACACCTACTATTCACTGATAAAACCGAAAGATTTAAAATTTAATCCTTATGCTCAAAGAGTACATGGTATTAGTTTATCTGATGTTATTGAAGAAAGAGAATTTCCAGAAATTTGGGAAGAAGTAGCTCACTTATTTCAAAATAAATTGGTGATAGCGCATAGTTATGGAACTGAAAAAGCAGTCTTAAATAATTGTTTTGAATTGTATAATATTCCCAAAATAAATATTCAATTTGATTGTACATTAAAGATTTCAAGAAAATATCTTAATATCAAAAACCATAGATTATCTACTGTAGCTAAATATTTAAGTGTAAAGCAGGAAAATTATCATAATGCGTTGGATGATGCAATAGTTTGTGGTAATGTGTACTTAAGTTTAATGGAATATGCTCAAAATAATGAGGAACTTGAAGGAGAAAAGATAAATACGATAAAAAAGAAAAGGGATATAAGTTTTTTGTGGAAACATAAGGAAGATGTTCATCGAGATCAGGTTTTTAAAACACAAATATTAACCTTGAAGTCTAAAAAGTTAAGAGAATTAAAGTTTGTTATTACAGGTGTTTTTCGTAAGTTTTATCGTGAAGAACTTAAAAAATCCATTGAAGATAATGGAGGTAAAGTTGCTAGTTCAATTTCAAAAAAAACCAGCTATGTTGTAGCTGGTGATAATATGGGACCAAGTAAATTAGCCAAAGCGGAAAGTTTAGGTGTACCAATTATTTCTGAAGATGATTATTTAAAACTGTTGAATTAAATATTGTCAATAATTATTCTATTTCTGAAAATTCTAATTCTACCTTCATTTTCTAGTCTTTTTAAAAGTCTAGAAACAACAACTCTTGACGTATGAATGTCATTCGCAATTTCTTGATGAGTAATATGTAAAGTGTTGTCTTTTAATATTTTAACTTTATCGGTTAGATATTTAAGCAAACGATCATCTAATTTTAAAAAGGCCAAACCATCTATGGATTCTACCATTTCAATTAAACGCATATGGTAACTATCAATGATAAAATGACGCCAAGATTCGTATTTTTTTAACCATTCGTCCACTTTATCAACAGGTATAAAAATGGCTTCTGTATCTATTTCGGTTATTCCTCTAAACATACTTTTACTTCTATGAATACAATTAATAAAAGAAATAGCGCAGGTATCACCTTTTTCTAAAAAATAAAGGGCAATTTCTTCACCTTTTTTATCCTCTCGTATAATTTTTACTGCACCATCTAAAATTAAAGGAACGTGAGACATATTATCGCCAATGTCTATCAGCAACTCATCTTCATTTATTTTTCTAAGAATACCTACTTCAATAATTTCATCAATAAGTTCTTTTTCAAAAATTTGGGTGTAATAATCTTCTAATTTTTCTCGTAAAATCGTTCTGTCAGCAATCATTTTAATTTTTTTTTAGTTATTAGTATAAAAGTACAATTATTTAAATAAAAAACTCCTGATATAAATCAGGAGTTTCAGTTCAAATAATTAAATAATAATTAGCTATAATTAAAATCTAACTTGTACTTGCATTAATAATGCATCGTTATCTTTAGTTATTCCATTAATTTCTTTTGCTTGATAATTAATTTGGAATCTTGTGCTTTTGTTAAAGAAATAGTTAAGACCTAAAGTCATTTGTTCTTGGTAACCATTAACTTTTTGGTTATCATCTTGATCAAAATATTCGTATTTAAATACAGGTTGAATTTTTTCGTTAATGTCATATGATGCCATCACATATCCACCATGTCTAACTTCACCAAGTTCTAAAGGCTCAGAACCACAACCACCACCAGCAGCACGGTTAAAATCACCTTCGTCATAAATATATTCACCTTGTAAATTAAATCCTTTGTAAGTTGCTAATGCGTCAAAACCATAAGTTGTTCTGTCATCATCTTCATTATTTGGATATCCATATCTAAAACTAGCTCCAACATTTAAGAAATCTAAAACTTGATAAGAAGCTCTACCTATTACATCTTTTTTCTCATTGTTATCTTTAACTTGTAAACCTCTACCATTCATTAATGCTAATGAATAACGGAATTTAGTTTTGCTAGATCCACCCAATAGCATTAAACCCATATCTCTTTGTGGCGCAACTAATTGATCGGAAACGATAGCTCGGTCAATAGTAGTTAAACTATGGCAGGCTGTTGTTACTTCTCTACCAAAAGGTTGTTTAAAAGAACCTAAAGATACTTTTGCCCACTCATGTTTATCATAAGTTACGAAGGCATCTAATAAATAAGCGTCACCACCACCTACAAATGCACTCGCTTCTAAAACTACATAATAAGAAAAAGAACGATTTACTCTACCACGTACACCAAAGCGAGCACGTTTAAAGTCAAAAGTACTTTCTCCTGGATCGGTAAAGTGGCTCGTATATTGTGGTTGAATATAACCAAAAATTGTCATGCTACTTGTAGTTGGAGCTCCTCCAGTTGCTGCAGGTGCTGCATCATCTTCACATCCTTGTGCGAAAGTTGTATTAAAGCTAAATGTGAATAATACGGTTAATACGACTAATATTCTTGTTTTCATATTTTTAATTTTAAAAAAGCCCTAAAAATCTGTTTACTATAAAAGTTTAAAAAACATCATTAATATATTTATAATAGGAAGTATTTCTAGGGCTTAAAGTTTATATTATTGAACTACAGGTAAGTTTTTTGGATTACTATCTCCACCCCATTGGTTTGTTGACCATTGTGAATTCGTATTGTATAATCCATTCATACCAAATGTCATTGTATAAGCGTCATAACCTAAAACTCTTAATATAGCTGTCACAACTGCTGAAGTTTGACCAGTATAGCAATAAGTAATAACTTTTGCTCCAGGAGTAGGATCTATGTTTAAGTATTCATTACCTGCTAAAGTTAAAGGGTTAATTCTGTAAGCACCATCAACGTGTCCAAATCCACTATAATCAGTCGCGCTAAAGAAATTATTAATGAAATAGTTTCCAGGATTGTCTAAAATATCGGTTCCACTTGCAGTAGCAGCACCAAAACCAGCGGCTAAAACTTGTTCAACTCTATCTTTTAATAATGCTGAACCATCAGTTTTTAAACTATTAATAACAGGATCCGTAAATACTAAATTAGCTGGAGCAGATCCATAAGACCAATTTGCGTGTCCATTGGCAGGTTCTGAACCAATTTTACCATTCCAAGAACCGGCAGTATTTGCATTCCAACCAGACATACCCCATTTAAGAGCTCTTGTGTTTTTGTATCCATACATTCTCATTAAAGAAGTTGCAAAACAAGCGGTTTGTCCTGTGTAACATACAATTAATACAGGTTTTCCTTGAGCACCTTCAGCCAAAATGTTTCCAACAGCAACATTTTTTGCTCCTTGAATATGTCCTGTAGCAAAAGTCTCTGCAGTTCTAATATCAACAATATGATATTTAGCTAAAAAAGCATCTAAAGCATCAGCTGCAGGAGCACCAACTACAAACTTTTCACCATCGGCGTTGGTAAGAATATTTGGAATGTCATAACCATTATTTACCATATAATTTTTTAGTGTTGTAAAAGCAGGGTCTTGTACAACTACTGTGTCATCTCCGCCACCATCACATGATGTTAGCACTAATAAGAATCCGATTAATATTAAACTTAATTTTTTCATGATTTGTTTATTTATGTTTGTTTTAATTTATTCTACTATTGGAAATTCGTGTATTTCTTTTTCACTGAATCCATTCCATCCTTTTTCAACTAAAGTGGAATTCATATAACTGTTTGATCCATAAGCAAGATTCCCCACATTGTACCCAAGTACATTTAAGTATGCTACTACATATGCAGCAGATTGACCTGTATCACAATTAACAACTACTCTTTTATCCGTAGGTAGTGTTGCTAAGTTTGTAGTTGTAGCCAATGATTGGTTTGGAGTATAATGTACAGCCCCTTTTAAGTGTCCGAAGTTGTATTTCTCTTCAGCCATATAATTCATTACATAAAAATCAGCTGGTGTTTCAGTAATCGCAGCAGTTTTAACAATTGATTCTTTATAAGGAATAGCAAAAACTTCTTCAATTCTTTGTTTTAAAATAGATTCACCATCGGTTTTACCAGTTGTTAATGCTGGGTATGAACCATTTTCAGGCATTGGGTTAGCAGTTGTTTCTAAGTTATCAACCAATTCGTCAGTTGAATTTTTAACCCAAATATTTTCAGCAAATTCTCCAGCCCAAGAACTCATTCCCCATTTAAGGCTATAAGTGTTATCAAAACCATACAATCTTAATAAACCTGCGTAATATGCTGCAGATTGACCAGAATAACATACAACAGTAATTTTGTCATATTCTGCTGGAGTAATTTCATTTTTGAAATAATTTAATAACTCAGGTCCTTTTACGTTCACTGCGTTTTTAATATGTCCATAGTCGAACCACGCTTCACTTCTAATGTCAAGGACTAAGTATTTTTTATTTTTTAAATTTTCTTTAATTTCTGGAGCAAGTACCAAAGAAGGAGCGAGTTCAGAATTAATATAATTGTTGTTTTCCTCTAAATATTGAACCAATAGCTCAAATTCAGTTGGTGGATTGTCTTGTATTTGTTCTACATTATTAAAACCGCTTAATGTAAGGGTTAAAATAAATAATAATACTAAATATGGTGTTTGTTTTCTCATTTTAAAATATTTAAATAAATAATTAATGTTGTTTTATACCAGTAAAAATAGTAACAGGACTGTGTGACAATTATGACATTTGTCAGTAATTTCTTATTTGTAAATGTTACTATTAGTAACTTTGGTAACATATATAAATATCAGTAAAACAAGTGTTTAGGTGTTTTTTTTGAAAAAATATTTCTTTTGTAAATAATGATACATCTATAAGTAATAATTGTTACATTCTAATTTTAAAAAAAGTGTTTTGAAATGAAAAAAGCTGTTTCAATTTTGATGAAACAGCTTTTTTAAATTAAAACTAACAACCGCCTTCAATAGGCATTTTCTTTTTCTTTTTCTTTGGTATCACCTTCTTTGGTAGAGCCTTTCTAACTATAGGTTTTGGCTTAGGTTTTGCCATTACTTTTTTTACGGATTCTTCGATGAATGCTTTAATGTTAGCATTTGATTTTTCCAAAGGAATTGTTTTGGAAATTAATGCTGTTTTATTGTATGATAATTCAATGGGTAGCATTTTTAAGTTTTTCACACCTAATTGGTGTAAAACCATAAAAGGTGCTAGCGCTTCATCTGGATGGTTACCATAAAGAATAATATTTTTATTATCCTTTTGTATATCTTTAATAATAGCTGAATTATCATCATTTAATAATTCAGGAGCATATATATTAATAGCATTTTCTAAATGCCCTTTTTCGTAATCGTAAGGTCCTCGAACATCAATTAATACATCGGCTTCACTATTAAGCTGGGTTAAATTGGCTAAATAATTATTTTCTGTAACCGTTTGCAAAGATGTATCTAAATTAATTGCATAGTTGTGTTTTGGCCTCTTGTACGAAAGAACTGCAATAGCTACAACTAATATTGTAATTACAGCTGCTACAGATATTCTTTTTGTTTTTTCTAATTCTTTCATGTGTTTATATTTATTGATTTTCAAAGGTCACATGCTGTTCGCTATGAATCATTTCCTTAGGTGATAAAAATTTTAACATGCTCGTTTCATTTTAAATAACTTTTACAATTAACAACCACCTTCAGTTGGCATTTTTTTCTTCTTTTTCTTTGGAATTACCTTTTTCGGAGCTGGTTTTACGACTACTGGCTTTTTGAAGACTTTTATATCTTCAGGGTACATTACACCAAAAAACATACTACTTGCTTTTCTAAAGTTGTATAACTCATACTCTTTAGCCGACATTGTTTCCGTTGGTTTTTGTGGATTTATAATGGTACTAAACCATTCATTCATACCTCCTTTTAAAACATGTAAATTTTTGTACCCTAATCGGTTGCACAAAATCCAAGCCTTATTTGCACTAAAATTATCGTTTGAAACCAAAACTATATCGTATTGATCTTGGTTTAAATACCCTTCAGCGTCTTCATTTAATAAAGTATTTAAAGGAATGTTAATTGAATTTGGAAGATTATATGATTTAAAATCGTTTTCAGTTCTAACATCAACAACAATATATGATGGATCTTGATTTATATAGATTTCAGCTAATTCATCGGTGGTCATATATCTTTCTGGGCTTATGACATTACTTAGAAAAGCTTGAGGATTGATGCCTTCATGTTTTTCAAATTTTGGCAGTAACAATAATACACCAGCAAGAATTATAATAATAAGCGCTAAAAACACATATTGAAAAGATAATATTTTAGCTAATTTTCGATTAATCATTTTTATTTATTTTATAAATTAATAAAATACTTTTTTAGTACGTTTACGAACAATATCACCAATTACAAATGCAACAATTGCAATTATTGTAAAAATAAACACAAACATATATGGCGATATTCCAAATGTTTCATCTAACGTTAAAGCACCATAAGCAAAGCCTTCATATAAAGGTTTAAATACTTCATACAATTCAGCAAATATTACAATCCCTATCATTATACCAACAACATATACAATGGCATCTATTTTACCAATTGCTACTGCGCAAAGGCTTGTTCCTGGGCAAAATCCCGCCGATACAAAACCGACACCCATAATGGCTCCGCCAATGATAGCAGCCCATAAATAAGTAGGATGAATGTATAAATTACCCATTTCTACATATCCTAAATAGTCCATATAAAGAAGTCCTATTGAAGATACTAGTGCAGCTGTGAAAAATACTTTTAGCACAGCGAAATCATAACCATAGAATACACCAGCTAATTTTCTTGATGAAGAAAAACCAGATGATTCTAGGATAAACCCGAATGCAATTCCTATAATGATTGCAATTATATTATTCCACTCAAAAGGAATAATGCCGTTTGGAATTAATGGTCCCATAATTTTTTTAAATTTTAAATTTTAAATCCAGTTTTTTCTAAAGAAATATGCAACTAAGAAACCAGTACCAAAAATGGAAATCATAGTTATAAATCCTCCTGTGGACAGTACTGCTAATCCACTTAAAGCTGCGCCACTAGTACAACCTCTCGCAATTTGAGCCCCTAATCCAAATAGTATACCACCACCTAAAGCAAAAATCAATCTGCGTTTGCGTGTAATTTTAGGCGAATGTTGTGTTCTCCAACCAATTCTTCCGGTTAGCCCACCAGATATAAAAGCACCGATTAAAACACCAATTGCTTCTAAAACTAACCAGCTATTTAAAGGAGATTTATCTTCTTTTAAAAATTTACTGTAATAAGCATTGCTTTCAGCGTGATCGTGAGTAATTACGTCTGTAATAGCAACTACGCTACTCTTCATAGCACCACTTGCTCCTATACCACGTCCTGTAATAAAAAAAGTTAATAGGATTAAAATTCCAAAAAGAAACCCTCCAAAGTATGGATTCCAATAAACATGTCTATTTTGTTTTTTTTCTTTCATGTGTTTATCTTTATTGTTTTTTAATTGTCACATGCTGTTCGCTAACAATCATTCTCGCAAGAAATAACGTTTTTAACAGCTCGTTTCATAATTTACATTTTAATATAAGTATCGTGTAATTTGACCAGCTTCAACCATTACAAATCGTAACACTAAACCACCAATTAAAATAAGAATTGCTGGCACTGCTACAGGAATTTTAAAACCTCTTAATTCTAATAATTCCATAATGCCCGGAACTATCAGTCCTAGGATAATTACAAAACCAAAAAACATTAAGGTAAATTCACCACCAATTAGCAATTGCATTGCTTCTAACTGAACTTCAGAACCAGCATACATACCCATAATCATATGAACAATTAACCCTAGTTCAATAACAATTAACATTAAATCAATTTTACTGAAAAGATGTTTTTCTTTAGTACTTTTTGCTAATAAAATAATAGTTGCAGCTCCTGTTGACAATCCTGAAATAAGGAATAAAGGTCCTAATATTGGATTATTCCATAATGGTCTAGCGTTGAATGCTGACAATAAAATTCCCGTATAAATTCCTAAAATTATAGATAGTGGTAATAGGGCATAAGCCATATTTTTTCTATGCTTTTTAAGGAAGTTTTCAAGGTTGTCTAAAAACTTATAATTCAATTTAAACTTTGGAAATAATTCAGAATAGTAACTAATTACCCATAAAAATGATAAAGGAGTAATGACTAATAATGCCCAAGCACCCCAACTCATTGGAGATTCAATTCTGATAGTTGTGTATAATCTCCAAAAATATAACTTATGCGTTAAGTCATAAAATAAAGCTAAAAGCCCTAATGTTAATGCAATAGGCGAAACTATTGATGCAAATTTTACAGCTGCAGGATACTCTTTATCTTTTCCCATAATTGTAATTAATGAAGCAAAAAATAGTAACCCAGCTGCGAGTCCACCTAAAAATAGGTAAACTGAAATTGGCCAATGCCAAACTTCTAATGAAGGATCTATATTCGGAATGTTTCTTCCGCTTACGAAAATTTCTTCTTGCATGATGTTTTTTTTAAATTAAGTAATAAACATGTGGTTTTGTACCTGCCTCTGGCGCCAATGTTTTGTGTTTACGATTTTTTAATAATTTAGAAACCTCACTATTAGGGTTGTCTAAATCACCGAAATACATACATTTTGTTGGACATACAGAAACACAAGCAGGAAGTTCTCCTTTTTCTGTTCTGTGATGACAGAAAGTACATTTATCTACATAACCATCAGGATGTTGATAACGAGCATCGTAAGGACATGATTCAATACAAGCCCCACAACCAATACATTCATCGTGTGTAACGAGTACAATACCACTGTCTAATTGATGACTTGCACCAGTAGGGCAACATCTAACACAAGGAGCGTTTTCACAATGGTTGCATCGTTCCGATTTTAATTCTAACTCTATATTTGGATATGCACCATTTACCGTTTCAGTAATCCAATCTCTACAATATCCAATTGGTACGTTATTTTCTGTTTGACAAGCAACTACACAGTCACTACAGCCTACACATTTTAATGTGTCTATAACCATTGCTAATCTCATATTTCTACTGTTTTATAAGGGTTATCAGTCAAAATTTCAACAAAGTTCCCTCTCATTCCTGTTCCTCCCATAATTGGGTCAATCATAACTTTTGAAATCATTTGAGTATCATTAATTCCTTTTGCAAAGGCTCGAGTGAGTTTTTTGTTATCGTGTCCAAAACCGTGAACCATATAAACTGAATCCCATCTTGTTCTTTCGGTAACTCTTACTTTAATGGAGAAAGTAGATGTAATATTATCTTGATTTCTCAACCAAACTTCCTGACCAGTTTTAATTCCAAGAATTCTTGCAACTTTTGGATTCACCCATAAATTGTTTTCACTCTTTAAATCGTTCAAATTAGGATTGTTAGCAGTTCTACTAAACGTATGCATAGGAGCTCTACCATAATTTAATCTGTAAAAACCTTGAGGTGCTTCAGGATGTTTCGTGTACTTAGGAAGAGGATCAAATCCTAAACCTTTTAATTCTTTTGAATACAATTCAATTTTACCACTTTCAGTAGGAAATTCATAGATTTTGCTTTCATCCATATATAAAGGACCAGAAGTTCTTGGGAAATGTTTTACCCCAATTTTATTCATTTCTTCTAATGAAGTTCCCATTTTTTGTAATTGCCATTCCATTACTTCTTTATAATCATCATAGTTGAAGTAATCTCCCAATCCTAATCTTTCTCCAATTTGTTTGGCAACCCACCATCCTGGTTTAGAATCATATTTTGGTTGTACAGCAGGTACTCTTATAGCAATAGAAGGTTCTCTATTGGTGGCAGATCTAATTCCGTCATAACGTTCTAAATAGGTACATTCAGGTAATACAACATCGGCATAACCAGTAACATCCATTGGCATCGTATCCATTACAACCATAAATTCTAATTCATCCATTGCTTTTTCAAGTAATGCTTTTTGAGGTATAGATTTGGTAATATTTGTTCCAGCAACCATCATTGCCTTTACAGGATATTTATTGTCTTCATTAGGAAGTGCACATTTAATAACTTCAGAAGTTATTCCCATTTGAGCAATAGGATATTTTTCACAAATATCTTTCCAATCCCATTTTGGATGAGGATATTTTGGTGAAGGGAATTTTGGAACTGAAATACTTTCCTTAAAGTAGAAACCACCTCTTCGTCCCCAAGAACCTAACAATGCATTTAAAATAGCCATTGATCGAGCTCTTTGAGTATCATCTCCATACCAGCTTACGTGACGGCCTGGGTGAACTATTACAGAAGGAGCAGCATCAGCCATTTTTCGAGCTGTTTTTCTAATCTCTTCAGGTTTTATGGTGGTTATTCCATAAGCCCATTCTGGAGTGAATTGTTGAACGTGATCTCTTAGCTCATCAAAACCGTTCGTATATTTTTTAACATATTCTTTATCATATAATTCTTCATTAATGATAACATTCATCCAAGCTAACATTAGTGCAATATCAGTGGCTGGTTTTATTGGCAACCAATGCTGCGATTTACTGGCAGCAGTTGAAAACCGAGGATCTACTGTAATAATAGTTGCTCCATTATCAATAGCCTCAGACATTTCTTGCACTTGTGAATTGTGCATATTTTCACCAATATGTGAACCAATAAGCACTAAACATTTTGTATCTCTAATATCAGTTGGTTCAGGCGACCCAACCCAAGAACCATATGTTAAAGCAAAACCAGCTTCTCGTGCACCTCTACATTGTGCATAAGCAGGTTCAGCAATGGTATCCGAACCATAGGCTTTAAATAAATGTTCTAAGTGTTTTCCAGGCGAACCGTGTTTTAATAAAGCGAAAGATTCAGCACCATATTTTTCTTTAACCGACTTAAATTTTGATGCAATTAAGTCTAAAGCCTCATCCCAAGATGCTTCTCTAAAAGTTTGTTCTCCGTTTTCAGTTGTTCTAATTAATGGTGTTTTTAACCGGTCTTCATCGGTGTACATTCCAACACCACCAGTTCCTCTAGGACATAAACGGCCATAACAATGAGGATCGGTTTCATTACCAATTATTTTTTGAATATTGCCATCTTCATCGGTATGAGTCCAAGCAGCACATTTCCAAAAACAAACTTCGCAATAAGTAGGAGTTCTTTTGAATTTTTTAGCAACATTTTCTTTAACTAATTCATCTAAGTATGAATTAGATGCAAACATTTTAAATGCTGAAGTTGTAGCTGCTACTCCTCCTAAACCTAAGGCTGAAATTTTTATAAATTTTCTTCTTGAAGTAGTCATAAATTTCGTGATTTTAACTTTTGTAAAGATATTCTTAGCTCTTGATTTAGATACTGATAAATGTCATTGAATTGAGGTTGAAACGGTAACATTCGTTACAGTAAAACTTTGATTATCAAATAATTATATGTAACCTAAGTTACATTAAAACTATACAAAAATGGCAATCAGGCAATTAGCTTTTTTGTGAATTTTTATGTAATTATTTTATTGTTGTAACTTTGTAACACAACTCCAAGATGATGTTAAAAAGTAATTTTAAATATGGTTTCTATTCACTTATTATTCTTGTGATAATTATAATAGCTCTTATGAAATATGGAGCGATTAATAATTCTATATTTTCAGAAGAAAAATATTACTCTATAGATGCCTCACAACAAGAATCTTGTCTAGGTTGTCATCAAAATACCAAAGGATATTCTGAATATCATAATCCTGAGATTATTGGTTGCGCTAGTTGCCATTTAGGAAATACAACTACATTTAACAAAACGGAATCACATAAGGGAATGATTTTAATTCCAGGGAATTTAGTGGATGCAAAATTAACCTGCGGAAAATGTCATATTGATGAATTAAATAAAATTGAAAATTCATTAATGACAACCAATAGCGGATTAGTTGCTGTTGATAAATACATTTTTGGGGAAGCCGATTCACCTAATGGACAATATCATATTCAATTAATTCAAAATTCAGCATCGGATAAACATATAAGAGATTTATGTGCTAATTGCCATTTGGGTGCAGATAAAACAGCATTGGGTGCAATTACACAATTAAGTAGAGGAGGAGGTTGTAATGCTTGTCATTTAAATTATTCTTCTGAAGCTAAAAATGATTTAGAGACTTATCTTACTTCAAACAAAAAAAGATTGCCAGAATTTCATCCTTCAACCGATATTTTTGTTACAGATGAACATTGTTTTGGCTGTCATAGTCGTTCAAGTAGAATTTCAACTAATTACGAAGGTTTTCAAGAAACGTTGTTAGATGAATCTGATATTATTGGGAAATTGGGTTACAAAGTAATTGAAGACAAAAGGGTTTATGAATTTGTTGAAGAAGATGTTCATCACGCCAAAGGTTTGTTATGTATAGATTGCCACTCTTCACACGAAGTTATGGGAGATGGGAAGCGATATACGCACGAAGAACAAGCGGTTAAAGTTCAATGTTCCGATTGTCATTTTAAAAATGCACCTAATACAATTCCTTATGATTCTTTAGATGTAGAAAGTCTCAAAGTGTTTTTACATAGAGATTATTCGCATTCAGATAAGCAAATGATTGCAGTTAAAAAAAGTGGACACCCATTGGTAAATACGTTTATAGATTCTATTGGAAACGCCTTTTTGATTGGTAAAGGCGATGGAAAAATTCATGTAATAAATAAACAATCGGAAGTGTGTTCAAGAGACAACGCACACCAAGATATGGCATGTGCAACTTGTCATTCATCTTGGACTTCGAAATGTATTGGATGTCATAATCAGTTTGATGAAAACGAGCCAAGAGCTTTTGATTTGTTAGATAAGAAATATGGAAAAGGGCAGTGGAAAGAGTTTGTTTCTGAATTTGGACATTCAAAACCAGCGTTGGGAGTTAGAGAAAATTCAGAGGGGAAACATATTGAACCAGCTGTTCCAGGAATGATTTTAACCATTGATAAAGGAAGTTATTCGGGAAAGGAAATAGGGGAGGACGTTTCTTTTCACCGTTTGTATGCACCAAATTCACCACATACAACAATTTCTAATGCTAGAGATTGTAAATCGTGCCATGCAAATGCTTATGCTTTGGGTTATGGAAATGGTAATCTTGTTTTTAATTTGAAACAAAAAAAGTGGACTTTTGAACCAGAATATGCCAAAAATAAAAACGACAATTTACCTGAAGATGCTTGGATACCTTTCTTAGGAGCGACGCCAAAAGGAGTCATTAATTCTACAAGAACCGATTTTAGACCATTTACTGTTAAAGAGCAAAAGAGCTTATTAACTATTGGTGCCTGTTTACAATGTCATAAAGACGATTCTAGTGTGATGAAAGAAAGCTTAGTTAATGGAATTAAGCCTTTATTAAATAAACTAACTACTAGTTGTGTTGTGCCTAATTGGAAATAATATTACCTAAAATAAAAAGGGTAATTATTTTATGAAACTCCCAACTATGGTAATCTTTTTTCTTTCTTTAAAAAGTATGATTCCGCTTAGAATAAAAGTAATAACAGCCAAATAAAAGAGTTTTCCACCATCGTAATTAATTTCAATACCTAACTGAGTTAAGTGCATCATAACAGCTCCACTAATGATTCCAAAAGTTAATAATGCCCCAACCCAAATAGTTTTTGGGATTAAAATTAAAACGGCAGCTATTAATTCGAGAATTCCAATTCCAATTCTTCCAAAAGGTTCTAAACCTACTTTTGTAAAAATGTAAATACTGTCGGGATGCGCTGTGAATTTAAAACGTAATGTTTGCACTAAAATTAGGGCAACAAAGATTCTAATAATTAAATGTAGATTTTTATTCATCGTCTAAATTTTAGTTTTAGACGAATATTTTAGAAGATATTACAACAGTTGTAAGAGAATTTATAAAAAAAGTCCTACCGAAGCAGGACTAAAGATTTTCATCTACGGCATATAGCCTTATTGTGATAAGATTAAAGATTAGATTAATTTTTTTCACGTATCAAATATATACTTTTATTTTTAATATTTATTGTAGTAATCCATAATTAATACTCATTCTAAATACGTATTTTTATTGTTTCTAAACTTGAAAGATATTACTTTTAGTAGTTCAAAAAAATTGCTAAACTCACAAAATTATGTCTAAAATATTAGGATTAGATTTAGGAACAAACTCAATAGGTTGGGCTTTGTTAGAAAACAATAGTATTCTTGGAATGGGAAGTAGAATCTTTCCTGAAGGTGTTGTAAATTTAGGAGAAGGCGAAGGAAGAGAATCTTCTAAAAACGCAAGTAGAACAGAGGCAAGAGGAACTAGGAAACAATTTTTTAGAAGAAGATTGCGTAAAAGATATTTGCTAAAAGAGTTGGCAAAAAATAATCTTTGCCCTATTTCTTCTAATTTAATTAAAGATTGGAATGGAATAGAAATTTTTAAAAATGAAGAGTTACAAGATTGGTTTAAACTAAATCCATACAATTTAAGAGCAAAAGCAATTAAAGAAGAAATTTCATTGTACGAATTGGGTAGAATTTTTTACCATTTAATACAGCGTAGAGGTTTTTTAAGTAATAGCAGAAGTGCTGGAGCTGAAGTAAAAGAGTCTAGTGCAATTTTTAAAGGTGATGCTAAAATTGGCAAAATTGGGATTAGCAAAACACAAGAAAGCATTGAGCAAAGTAAAACATTAGGCTCTTATTTAAAAACTATTCAGCCCGTAGAAAACGAACCATATTCAGGAGAATTAGAACGCATTAGAAATAGATATACAACAAGACAAATGTATATTGATGAGTTTGAGACTATTTGGGAATTTCAAAAAAAGTATCATTCTGAATTAACTGAACATCTTAAATCATTATTTGGTGGTAGGAAAAAGGATGGATATAAAGAAGATGGTGTTTTATTTCATCAAAGACCATTGCGTTCACAGAAACATTTAGTTGGATATTGTTCTTTTGAGCCTAAAAAAACAAAATGTCCAATTAGCGCAATTCCTTTTGAATTATTCAGAATTTATCAATGGTTAAATACACTTTCGTACGATGTTAATGGTAAGAAACAAGAAATTACTTTAGAAGAAAGAGAAAAAATTGTAGCCTTATTATTATCTAAAGAAAAACCAAGCTTTAAAGAAATTAGAAAAGCGATAGATAAAGTAGATGGGATTTATAAATTTAATTATGAAGACAAAGATAAAATTGTAGGTTCTTACACCATAAGCAAGCTATCTAGTAATAAATTCTTTGGGGAAAAGTGGTTTGATTTTTCAGAAAAACAACAAGAGGATATTTGGCATGTACTTACTTTTTTTGATGATAGTGATAAGTTAAAAGAATATGCAATAAAAAATTGGGGTTTTGATGCTAAAAAAGCAGTTGATATTTCAAAATTTAATTTAAAAGATGGTTATGCCAATTTAAGTAGAAAAGCCATTAATATTATTTTACCTTTTTTAAAACAAGGTTTTATGTATGATGTTGCTGTTGGTTTAGCTGGTGCAAAAAATGCTTTAGGAAATAATTGGGAACAACACCAACAATTTGTTTTAGATAATGTTCCATATATCGTGCGCTCTAATTTAAAAGGTGGATATATTGATCCATTAAAAAACATGATGAAGGTTGAATTTAATTGTTCAGAAAAACAATTAAAAAAACTATATCATCATAGTAGTGCTATTGAGATAACTAAAGTTTTAGGAAAATTACCTGTAAACAAAGAAGCAGATAATGAAATTCAAAAAATTAAGAATCCTGTTGTTATCACCGCTTTGTTTGAAATTAGAAAATTGGTGAATGAAATAATTGATGTTTATGGCAAGCCAGACGAAATAAAAGTAGAATTAGCACGCGATTTAAAATCTTCTAAAAAGAATAGATACGAAACAAGAAGGAAACAACAGTTTTTGGAAAAAGAAAACGAAAGAGTAAAAAAGGAATTAGAAAAATTAGGACAGCGAATAAACCACACCAATATTTTAAAATACAAATTATGGGAAGAATGCAATCGTACTTGTCCGTTTACAGGTCGGGTAATTACAATAAGTCAACTTTTTACAGGCGAAATTCAAATAGAACATATTTTTCCTTATAGTAGGTCTTTAAACGATAGTTTTAACAATAAAACATTATGTTTTGTAAATGAAAATATAGCTAAAGGAAATAAAACACCGTACGAATTTTATAGCCAACAAGGAGAAGAAAAATGGGAAGCTATAAAATTACAAGTGCTTAGCTGTTTTAACGATAAATATCCAAATTACCCAAATGCGTATCGAAAATTTCAACATTTTGTAAAACAAAAACATGATGAAGATTTTATAAGTCGCCAATTAAACGACACACGTTATATAAGTAAAGAAGCAAAAAATTACCTTTCTAAAATATGTACTAATGTAATGGTTGCACCAGGGCAAATGACAGCCACATTAAGGCATTATTGGGGATTAAACACTATTTTAAACAAAGAAGACGATGCAAAAACAAGAGAAGACCACAGGCACCATGCCATTGATGCTTTGGTAATGGCATGTGCAACAAGAAGTCATTTGCAAGAGTTAAGCAAAAGAAACAGATACAATAAAAACCACGAGTTAAAAGATTTTCCAGACCCTTGGTTTAATTTTAGAATCGATGCAGAAAATGCCGTAGAACAAATTTTAGTGTCTCATAAAAAGAAGAAAAACTTACTAACTGTTAGAACGCACAAAACAAAAAAAAATGGTGTAGAACATAAAAATGTAGGTGTGGCTGCGAGAGGGCAGTTGCATAAAGAATCTGTATATGGTAAACGAGAAGCACCAAATTCCAACACTGCTTTTCATATTAGAAAACCTTTAGAAAGTTTAACTACAGAAAGACATCTAGAAAAAATAGTAGATGTAACAATTAAGTTTTTAATATTAAAAAAAATAAATGAATTAGGAGGTTTTGTAAAAGGTAAAATACCGAATGAAACCTTTTTTAAAGTTGATGAAAACGGAGTAAAACAACCGCAAATATTTTTACCTAATAAAAATGGAAATAAAGTTCCAATAAAAAAAATACGCATAAAAGAAAATATAGGAGGAGCAGAACAATTAAAAGAAACAATAAACCAGCACGTAAACCCAAGAAGCAATCATCATTTAGTTGTTTATTTAAATAAAGAAAATAAATATAAAAGTAGAGTAGTTACATTTTGGGAAGCGGTTGAAAGAAAACGGAATGAAATGAATGTAATTCAAATCCCATTGGAATGTAAACTGTTAATGTCAATTCAAAAAAATGATATGTTTTTATTAGGAAATCATATGGATGAGATTAATTGGAACAATAATAGTTTATTAAAAAATACTTTGTATAAAGTTCAAAAAATATCAAAAAAACCAGATTTATCAATGAAAGAAGTGTGTTTCAGAAAAGCAATAGATTCTAGGTCTGATAAAGAAGCACAAAAAGATTATATTTATATTAAAGGTTTTGGAACAGGAAAAACAGGTTGGCAAGCATTTAACCCTATAAAAGTAAAAATTTCAGTTACTGGTAAAATTGAAAAATTATAATTAGTTGTTATTCCTAAAACGATTGTCATTCCGACATAGGAGGAATCACATAATACTGAATAAAAATGATAAGTTTTAATGAAAACGAAGGTAGTCATACATATTATGTGTACATAATAACAAACCCGTATCGTTCTACATATTATATTGGTATGACTAACAATTTAGGCAAGCGTTTAGTACAGCATAAAGAAAATATAGAAAAAGGAATTAAAACTTTTGCTTCTAAATATAACTTACAGCATTTGGTATATTATCAAAAATTTACTTGGGTACAAAATGCTATTGCTAGAGAAAAAGAGTTAAAGGGTTGGCGAAGGGAAAAGAAATTAGATTTAATACGGACTTTTAATAGTAATTTCGAATTTTTAGAAAGCCGCTTTACAAAAAATTAATAATTGTAATTTCAAACGATAGAGAGAAATCACATAAAGTAAACTACGTATTGATATGAGATTCCTCCTGTGTCGGAATGACAAAAGAAGAGTTCTTTGACATAAAGTATGTAAATCTTAAGCGACCAAACCACAACAGAAAATTGGCTTTCTAATTTTTTGCAATAATTTTCTGTTGTGGTTTGATTAAAGATTAGAGAAAACGATATTTAAAAAATTTCGAAGCTAGTATGGCAGAAGTTGTGGTTTGATTAAAGATTAGAGAAAACGATATTGGATAGTAGTCTAACAGACCCAAAAGACAGTTGTGGTTTGATTAAAGATTAGAGAAAACGA
>Ga0209121_10002089_pt1 | contig 20545 bp, 17 predicted proteins | sample Cruoilmetagenom3_FD_187292 | JGI IMG/M metagenome (GOLD analysis project Ga0209121, IMG submission 187292) | Oil polluted marine microbial communities from Coal Oil Point, Santa Barbara, California, USA - Sample 3 (SPAdes) (version 2) | ecosystem: Environmental > Aquatic > Marine > Oil seeps ...
TTTTCAAGTGCTTATCCATATATGGATTCCCGTTTTCACGGGAATGACAGACTTTTTACGAGTGCATCACATCAATTTTTACTTTTTCCAAATGTATCAAAGTTATAGAAGAATATTCAGAATTCCCCCGACAATTATGGCAGAAGAAATCATAATTCCGGCCGATTTGAGGAAATTTTTTAACCCCAATTCCTTTAAAAGAACAACAAAAGTGGCAATACACGGGAAAAACATTGTTAAGACGATGCTGCCGATGACCATTTGTTTGGCCGTCATGGGTGATAATGCCAGCATTCCGAGGGCCGCATCCTTGCGTAAGAATCCTATCACGACGGCTGTCACCGATTCCTTTGGCAGTCCCAGAATACCTGTTATAACGGGTGCCGCAAAATTGGCTATATAATCGAATACGCCCATTACAAAAAGGATGTTAATAACAAGTACCGCAGCCAGGATGATCGGAACGGCTTCAACAAGAAAACCTCGTATTCTCATCCCCAGTTTCTGAAATACTGTCCGCCACGGTGGGAAGCGGTAGGGAGGAATTTCGATTAAAAGTTCAGGACTCAATCCTTTCATCGTGCGATTCAGGATAGTTCCAAGAATGAGCCAGACAATAAATAGCGTTGCATAAACAATGGCAACATACTGCACACCGTATTTTCCGACCAGGCCAAAAATCATTGCCTGGGCTGATACGCATGGTATGGCAATGCATACAAGAGTAGCCGCTATGAATCGTTCCCTTTTACTTTCCAGGACGCGTGTTGCCAGCACAGCGGGCACATTGCAGCCAAGTCCCAGCAGGGTGGGGATGATGGCATATCCGTGTAATCCGAGGCGATGCATGGTGGTATCGAGAAGGACGGCCAATCGGGGCAGGTATCCTATATCTTCAAGAAGGCCGAGTATCAGGTAGAAGGAGACAATATACGGGAGTACCATAGCAAAGGGAACGTAAAGCCCGCTACTCAAAAGACCGAAAGATTCAACGAAGTGTATCTCTCCGGAAATCAGCTTGCCGACAATAACATCATGCCAAAAACCTCCTCCGCCCATAAAATTGCTTAATTTCATTAATACCGGTGTCCACAGATTGTCAAACAGGGGGTCAAAAAGGTAGCCAATCAGGCTTTCGCCTATGAAACGAATTATGAAAAAGGAGGCGCTGAGAACCAGCGCGGCTATTATATAGCCGAATCTGGGCTTTACGCTGGCATCTTCAAGACGTTCATACCATCTATGGTGACGATGAGTAATCTGTTGAACCTGACCTGTTATGTTACCAATGAGTGCCCAGCGTTCATTGAGATTCAGTGCCGGAGCATGAGGGGCGGAAGCCCTTGGAATGCTTCTTACCAGATTTTTTATTCCCTGGCCGGTCAAGGCTGAAGTTGGAATGACGGGAATTCCTAAGATACTCTCCAGCTTGTCCAGATCAATGTTGATGCCACGATGTCTGGTATCATCCCATAAATTAAGGGCAACAATTACAGGAATGTCTTTTTCCAGCAACTGTAAGGTTAAGTAAAGGTTTCTCTCCAGGTTGGTTGCATCGATTACACTGATAACAACATCTCCCGTTTTGAGCATTTTCAGGGCGATTTCTTCTGCTTCACAGGTAGGTTCAAGTGTATAGGTGCCGGGAACGTCAATTACTTCCGCAGGTTCATCGTTTACTTTCATGAATCCCCGGGTGTAGCCGACCGTTGTACCTGGATAGTTTGATGAGAGGACGCGAACCCCGGTGAGACGGGAGAAAAGAACACTCTTGCCGACATTCGGATTGCCCATGAGTAAGATTTTCATCCGGCTTTCCGATCTACATTAACAAGGATTTTACTGGCCATACCGAACCCGAGAGCCACCTGGCTTCTGTTAACCTGAATAGTTACTGGTCCTCGCGCAGATGCGGAGCTGATTTTCGTTATTTTTTTACCGGGAATGATCCCCAGTGCGCCAAGACGATTGGTCAGACCCTGTCCTCCATGAATTTCAAGTATAGCGCCGCATTCATCTGCTCGCATTTCACTTAGTGTTTGAACCACAATATTCTCACTTTTTATCCATAAAATTAGTTGCTTGTTGATTTACGCGAAGTTTCAATATCTACTCTTATGTAAGATTGCTGTCAAGCAATAAAGGGTGGTCCCGGGTTCAGGCCCACATTTTTTACAGTTAAAGGAAAACAGCCATTGCAACCATTGGCGTCGATCTCTGGCAAATTTAAGCAGACCCCTTACGTAACCCAATTTTGATGCACTCGTAAAAAGTCGTCACTCCGGTGAAAACCGGAGTCCAGATAGTCTGCAATTACTTGAAAAAACTGGATTCCGGCTTCCGCCGGAATGACGGGAAATAGTGTTTTTCGACTTTTTACGAGTGCATCAATTTTCGACTTTCAAGTTTTTAACTCGTTTTATGAAGGAAAACCTTAGGACCACTTTTTGGGACCTGAAATAGCGGTTTTAAGGGCAAAATAAAGCCTTTCTTTAACACATTTATACATTATTTCAATTAGTTGTCTTGGTCCGACCCCATTAAGCATTAAGCCATCATTAAAAAGAGTGTTCCTTGCCGGGGAAAGTGCCCTTTTTAACTTCGTCAAGATACTGCTCAATGGCCTCTTTCATGTTGGCGTTCAGATTGGCATATTTTTTGACGAATTTAGGTGTGAATTTTTTAAACATTCCAAGCATATCGTTCACCACCAGTACCTGACCGTCACAATCAACGCCTCCACCTATTCCGATGGTAGGTATTTTAAGAGATTTACTGATCTCTGCGGCCAGCGTTGCAGGGACGGCTTCCAGGACAAGGGAAAAAGCCCCCGCCTCTTCAAGAATCCTGGCATCTTCCATGATTCTTTTCGCTGCTGTGTCATCCTTTCCCTGTACCTTGTATCCTCCGAACTGGTGAACTGATTGTGGGGTAAGGCCTAGATGACCCATGACGGGAATTCCTGCAGATGCTATTCGTCTTGTGATTTCCGCTACATCTCTGCCCCCCTCCAGCTTTATGCCGTGTGCCCCGGCTTCTTTCATGAAACGTCCTGCATTGCGCACGGCTTCTTCAACGGAGGCCTGGTATGACATGAAGGGCATATCCCCTATTACCATGGCGCGTTCTACGGCACGGGAAACGGCTTTTGTGTGATGAAGCATGTCTTCCATTGTTACAGGTAATGTACTGTCATAGCCGAGGACAACCATGCCAAGAGAGTCTCCGATTAAGATCATGTCAACACCAGCTTCATCCATAACGGCGGCAGTTGAATAATCGTACGCCGTCAACATGGTTATTTTTTCACCTTTCTCTTTCATCGTACGGATTACCGACGTAGTTACCTTGTTCATCTTACCTGCTTTACTCATCTTTTAATCCTCCTGATAGTAATAATTTTATTTCTTTTGCCCTTTCATCGGACAACGTTTTTTTTCTATGACCTATATCTACAGTGAAAATACCAAGTTCACGGTACAGATTTAAAAATTCAGGGAGTTTGGTTTGAAATGCCTGGAGATGTTTTTCGACAGTTCCTATATCACCCCTGGAAATAGGACCGGTTAGCGATTGAACCGTTCCCTGGTTTTCTATATTTTTTATTGTTCCTCTGACAAGTGGCCAAAAGGCTTTCATCGCTTCATCGTGCTTCAAGCCTAAAGCCTTATAAACTTCTACGACCATGTTCATCAGGGTAACGAGATAGTTTGAAGCCATGCAGGCGGCAGCATGATACAGGGGCTTATCCTTCTCTGAAACAAAAAAGGGAACGCCGCCAAGATCTTTGACGATTTGAACGGACCAGTTTTTTATCTCTTCCTGGGCCGTGATGCCAAAAGTGGTGCCCGGTATATTTTCAATAGCGCCTGTCACATCGGCAAAGGACTGAATGGGGTGTATGCTCGCTACATGTGCTCCCGATTTCCTGGCGGATTCAAGCAGATCGAGCCCTCCCGCGCCGCTCATATGAATGACTTTCTTGCCGGGGCTGACAGCGCCGTCTTTTGTTATTTTTTCGCAAACCGATGCGATAGCATCGTCGCTGGTGGAAATAATAATACACTCAGCCATGGCCGCGGCTCGAGAAAGATTGCGAAATGGTTTACCTCGAGTGTATTCAACACCTCTCTTTATCGACTCGTTGGAGCGGCTTGCTATGGCGACAATCTCATAGCCGGATGATAGAAGGAGAAATCCGACTGCCGTACCAACCTTTCCGGCGCCAAGAATAGCGATCGTATCTTTTTTCATTTTAATTTTTTTATATTTTCGTGATTATCTTTAATAAAATTCTACCATAAACAGCACGACGTTGACAAATGAAGAATACAAAAAAACCCTTCAGACTGACGTCGGAAGGGTCGAATACACGTATATATCATTAAAAAACCAGTGACCTTTCCGTCTCAGTCCACAGAAAATGGATCCAAGCGGTGCAAAAACACTATCACACGGAAAAATAAGTTGTCAATATAATAGTCAGATATCATTTTGGAGTCTTTATGCTCAATCACTGCGTTTTGGTGCAGATGTTGGTATCAGGTAGCGAGCAACAAGGATCAAAATACAAGGATAAAGGTGCAAGAAGAAAGGACCAAAAAAAACCTTGATCCTTGTACCTTGAACCTTTTACCTTTGCGGTTCGTTTCTTTGTTTCAAGTCAACATCACGTTCCAGTCCAGGGATTCAAATTCTTTATGGAGTGAATGATCATCATCGATGATGTTATGGCTCAGATTTCTAAATACAGCTTTAGCGATATTCTGAACGGCATCGACTGGTACAACATCATCATTTCTCCCGTGAAAAACGATAACGGGAATTTGGATTGTTTTATCGAGATATGGATTGAATTTTTCCAAATTCAGGGCTGGCGCCAAGAGGATGAGCTTCCTAACCCTTTCTTCATTTTTGCATGTAAATACGGCAGCCATTAAGCCACCGAAACTGGATCCAACTAAAATCAGGTCACTTTTATCGGCAAGAACTTTATTTAACTTCACCATTCTTTCTTCAAAAGTGCCTGTATAATCTTCAATAATCATATCGGGGTAAGTTTCTTTGAAATATACTCCTTTGGCACCCTGGCTGCTGCTTTCCAAGCCGTGGATAAATACTCTGGTGATATTCATAAGTCCAACAATCCTTTCAATAATAAGGGGTCAGGGGTCGGGGGCCAGGGGGCAGAATAAAAAGGTCATCGACGGTTGTATTTCTTCTCCTGACCCCCGATCCCTGAATGAATACATACTACTCAATAAATGATTTTGCAACATTGATTCACTCATCTGTTGCAAAGATTGTTGATTTAAATATGTCTGCCATGTTAGAAGCCTCTCAAGAAAGGTATTTATTATTATGAGTCTCGTATTCCCCTTTAAGGCCGTGAGGCCCGTCAAAGAGTTTGTGAAGGATGTGGCATCGTATCCCTATGATATCATTGATTCAGATGAAGCGCGTAAGATAGCTGAAGGTAATCCAAAGAGTTTTCTCCATGTCGTAAAAGCAGAAATAGATTTATCCGGTGATATAGATATTCATGATGACATAGTATATGAAAAGGCCAGGCAGAATTTCTATAATTCTCTGGATGAAGGGATTTTATTTCAAGATCCCGGGCCGTGTTTTTATGTTTATCGTCAGCAAATGGGGGATCACGAACAATATGGAATAGTTGCCTGTGCCAGCGTTGATGAGTACGAATCGTCGATTCATATTAAAAAACATGAATTGACACGAGCTGATAAGGAGAAAGAACGAACGAGTCATATCTCGGATGTGAACGCGCAAACGGGACTGGTGTTATTAACATACAGGGGGAGGGAGTCGATAGACCGGATCATAGCAAAAATCGCGGAGGGTGCGCCGGAATACGATTTTTTTGCGGATGATGGTATTTCACATACCGCCTGGGTTGTGGATGATGAAAATACAATTGACACAATAAAAGAGGAATTTTTGACAGTAGATTCATTCTATATTGCCGACGGACATCACAGGGCGGCAGCGGGCGCAAATGTTGCAAAAATACGCCGTTTAGAAAATCCGGTTTATAATGGAAGCGAAGAGTACAATTTTATCATGGTTGCCATCTTTCCTGATAATCAGCTTAAGGTAATGGATTATAATCGGGTTGTTAAAGACCTGAATGGCTTGAGTGAAACAGAATTTTTGGATAAAGTTCGTACTAATTTTTTCATCGTGGATAATTTCAAGGAAAAATCACCTGAACGATTGCATGAATTTGGAATGTATTTAAATGGCAGGTGGTACAAACTCAAGGCCAAAGAAGATATCTATAGTGAAAGCGATGTTGTGGAGGTTTTAGATGTTTCCATACTCCAGAATCATTTGTTGAAACCCGTGCTGGGTATCGGTGATTTACGGATTGATGACAGGATTCTCTTCGTGGGAGGTGTAAGAGGGACGGAAGAATTGGAAAGGTTGGTAGATTCCGGCCAATACGCGGTGGCTTTCTCCATAAATCCTGTAACATTAGCCCAACTGATGAATGTAGCGGATGCTGATGAACTAATGCCACCCAAATCCACCTGGTTTGAACCGAAGCTTCGCAGTGGAATGTTTGTACATCTCCTTGAATAAGTATAGTCTCGAGTTTCGAGTCTCGAGTTTCGAGTTTCGAGTTTCGAGTCTCGAGTTTCGAGTTGAAAGTTAAATAAAATTTAGCTCTCTTTTTGCCCGGGACCGGATAATAAAAATGCCGGCACATTCGCAATCGGTTGAGCCATTCACACGCCGTTTAAATCAAAAAAAATCCGTAGCCGTGAACGGTTACAAAAATCCTAACCCGAACAAGCCGCAACCAAAGAAGATATATTTTTATCACTAAAACACGAAATAATCCGGGAATTTGTGAGCTAATGATGGGGAAAGACTATAATCTGATTGTTATACTGGGAGCCACTGCAACCGGTAAAACACAATTGGCGGCAAGGCTTGCCGGAGAATTAAAATCAGAGGTTATCTCTGCTGACTCACGCCAGATTTACAGAGGCATGGATCTGGGCACAGGGAAAGATCTTACCGAATTTGTCGTTGATGGCAGGCGGGTGCCGTATCATCTGATCGATATCGTTGACCCTGACGATGAATTTAACGTTTTTGAATACCAGAAACGTTTTTTTGAATGTTTTTCGGAAATTGCACAAAGGGAAATCGTTCCCGTTATGGTCGGGGGGACAGGACTCTATATAGAAGCAGTCATAAAGGGTTACATGATGCTCGAAGCTCCTGAAAACCCCGGGTTGCGAGAAGAACTGTCATACCTGGATATGGAAACCCTCGCGATGCGATTACTTGCCGTTAATCCTGCCCCCCACAATACAACGGATCTCCTGGATAGAAGCCGCCTTATCCGTGCTATCGAGATAGCGAAATACACAAAGGAGCATCAATCTTCTGATAAAGCCGGTCTGCCCGATATAAGACCGTTTATTATCGGTATCCGCTTTGAGCGGGAAATCATTCGCCGCAGAATTACAGCCCGGCTGAAAAAGAGGATTGAAATGGGTATGATAGATGAGGTGAAAAAACTTCGTGAAGCAGGAACAAGCTGGGAGAAATTATCATTTTTCGGACTCGAATACCGGTACATAGGCCTGTATCTCCAGGGTAAAATGACCTGTGAGGATATGTTTAAGACGCTGAACACCAGGATTCATCAGTTTGCCAAGAGACAGGAGACATGGTTCAGACGAATGGAAAAAAGGGGAACAGTTATACACTGGGTTGACGGGGCAGATTTTGATGCGGTCAAAAGACTGGTTGATAACATAAGATGACAATTCCAGAGAACATTTTAAACTATCTTGACAAATATTCAGTCGGAGATAATTGGCATATTAATGCGGCCGAATACAACGAAATAGATAACGTAGTAGTTATTCCTGCATTGGCGGAGACCGGTCAACTTTTCAAAACGCTTGCAAGTCTTTCCGGGAATGCACGGGAAGAACTTGCCCACACACTGGTTCTCTGTGTCATCAATAATAAAAGTATTCATCATGCCATTCCCGGAGAGGTTGAAGACAATCAAATTACATTGAGAATTTTGAGAGATCTCATTGACGGTAAAATGCCGGATGACGGTTTATTGAATAATTCACTTTTGTTATCCATGAATAAAATCTTTCAAAATAATCTTAAAATGGCCTGTGTTGATGCCTCTTCTCCCGGATGTGAGATGCCCGATAAGATAGGGGGTGTGGGACTTGCCCGTAAAATAGGCCTCGATTTGGCGCTGAAGGTATTTAATTATAATAGAGAAGGGATAAATCTCCTGTTTTCTCTGGATGCCGATACACTTGTAGCAACAAATTATTTGGAAGCCGTCCGCGCTTTTTTCCGGAAAGAACGGGCCCATGCCGCTGTTGTAGAATTTATGCATCAGGACGCCGGGAATACGGATGAACAGGCCGCAATTTGCTGTTATGAAATATTTCTTCGCTACTATGTTCTCGGTCTGACCTACGCGGGTTCATGCTATGCCTTTCACTCTATCGGTTCAACGATGGTATGCACCCCGGATGCTTACACAGCAGTGAGGGGAATGAACAAAAGAAAAGCGGCGGAAGATTTCTATTTCCTGGATAAGCTTGCTAAAATGAAGGGCGTTGGCACTATCAATACCACACGGGTTTACCCTTCTTCAAGACAATCGAAACGTGTTCCCTTCGGTACGGGAAAGCGCATTGTCGGATTCCTTGAGGGAGGTCACTCCGAATCCGAATATGTATTATATGATCCGGAGGTCTTTCTTGTATTAAAAAAGTGGTTGGAATACATGTCTTCCTGTCCGGACATTGATGAAAGGGTAATATTAACCAGGGCAGGGGAGATATATCCGCTACTCGAAGAGTATCTCAGAGAACAACGCTTCCAGGATATATGGCGACGGCTGAGAAAAAACAGCAAGAGCAAGCCGGTTCTTCTGAAGCACTTTCTTGTATGGTTCGACGGATTGAAGACATTGAGGCTCATTAACTATCTGACGAGAAATGGAATGCCGCCTGTAGATATGTTTGATGCTGTACGGGCACTGATGAATATGATGGGCAAGGGATTTCCTGTGGTGACCGAACCGGGCAAAATCCCGTCCCTTCATGTCCAATTCGAAATACTTAAATGTCTAAGGGACTCATATTAGAGTCTTTATCCTCAGCAACTGCGTTTTTTGCGCAGATGTTCGTGCCAGGCGGTGAAAAACAAGGCTCAAGGAGCAAGGAAAAACCTTGGACCTTTGACCTTGAGCCTTGAACCTTGAACCTTTGCGGCTTTGCCGCATTAGGTATTGATTGCCATTTGCTCTTCGTGCTATATTAAAAAACGTGGAAGTAACTAAAAGGAAAGCAGATTATCATTGGAATCTGAAATAATCAGAAGGAAAAAAACCAGGCCCATATATGTAGGCCCCGTCAAAATAGGAGGAGACGCACCGGTTGTTGTTCAGTCTATGACCTGTACAGATACAAGAGATGTGGTCGCAACGGTCGAACAAATCAAAAGACTCGAGAATGCAGGGTGCGAGATTGTCAGGGTTGCCGTTCCTGATAGAGAAGCTGCAATGGCCCTTGTGGATATCAAAAAACAAATTGGAATTCCATTAATTGCCGATATACATTTTAATCATCTTCTTGCCATTGAAGCCATTCAAAACGGCGCTGACGGTATCAGAATAAACCCGGGCAATACGGGTAAGGATAAAATTAAAGAGATAATTTCAGTTGCAAAGGAAAGAGATATAGCCGTTCGAATAGGGATTAACGCGGGCTCCCTGGAAAAAGATATATTATCCGGTTATGGTGGTCCAACTGCTCCTGCACTTGTAGAAAGCGCCTTGAGGAGTATAGAATTATTTAAGGATATGGGTTTTCATTCCATTAAATTGTCCTTGAAATCATCAGACGTTGCAACAATGATTGAAGCCCACCGCACGATTTCAGAAAAGACAGATTATCCCCTTCACATCGGTGTTACTGAAGCCGGCAGTCTTGTTAATTCTGCCATTAAGTCATCCATTGGTATCGGGATTCTTCTCTATGATGGAATCGGTGATACGATCAGGGTTTCCATAACCGGTGATCCTGTGAGCGAAGTGGGTGTCGCTTACGGGATACTGAGAGCCTTGAATATCAGAAGGGTAGGGCCGGATATAATATCCTGTCCCACCTGCGGCCGTTGCGAAATCGATCTTTTTAAGCTTTCTGAAGAGGTTGAGAAAAGGCTTGCCGGCATGAAGGAATATCTGAAAATAGCCCTTATGGGGTGTGTTGTGAACGGACCAGGAGAAGCTGCGGAGGCTGATATCGGCATTGCCGGTGGGCGCAACATGGGCCTGCTTTTTAAAAAGGGTGAGGTTGTAAGAAAAATAAAAGAAGAAGAATTTGTTGATGTATTGGTGGATGAAGTGAAAAATATGGTATCGAACAGACCAAATAACCCGGGCATGGAGGAATGATGCGCTATTCAGAAATGTTCTTGCCGACAAGCAGAGAGACCCCTTCGGACGCGGAGGTGATCAGTCACCGGCTGATGTTGCGAGCCGGCATGATAAGAAAGTTAACCAGTGGTATTTATTCATATCTTCCGTTGGGTTACAGAGTAATAAAAAAGGTGGAACAGATCATTCGTGAAGAAATGGACAGGGCAGGCGCACAGGAGGTATTCCTTCCCGCAGTACAGCCGGCTGAACTCTGGATAGAGTCGGGGAGATGGCAATTTTATGGCAAAGAACTTCTGAGACTGAAAGATCGTCATAATCGGGAATATTGCATAGGACCAACCCATGAGGAGGTCATAACAGATCTCGTTCGTAATGAAATCCAGACTTACAGGCAACTCCCGATAAACCTTTATCAGATCCAGACAAAATTTCGAGATGAAATCAGACCTCGTTTCGGGATCATGCGAAGCAGAGAATTTGGCATGAAGGATGCTTACAGTTTTGACGCTGATGACTCCGGCGCCGAGTTAAGCTACAAAAAAATGTTTGAGGCTTATAACCGGATTTTCAGCCGCTGCGGCCTCAGTTTCAGACCCGTGGAAGCGGACAGTGGCAGTATTGGTGGGAGTTTTTCTCATGAATTTCTCGTTACCGCTGATTCGGGGGAGGATGGAATGGTTTATTGTACTTCCTGTGATTATGCTGCCAATCTTGAAAAAGCTGAGATTGCAAGGCCCGAGGAACGGCATATTGATGAATCTGAATTCTTACCTCTTGAAGAAATTTATACTCCCGATGTGAGAACTATTGAAGAGGTGTCCGCTTTTCTAAATGTCACGACTCAAGACATTGTAAAGACTCTCATATTTTCTGCAGACGATTCTCCAATCGCCGTTTTGATCAGGGGTGACGAAGAGATTAATGAAATTAAACTGAAAAACTATCTGGGATGTGATTCCCTTGAACTGGCAACAGACGATATTGTTCACGAAGTTACGGGGGCTCCCAAAGGATTTGCGGGAGGAATAGGAATAAAGTCTGAGATCATCGCTGATTATTCCCTGATAAATATGCGGAATTTCGTTATGGGGGCCAATAAACAGGATTATCACATAAAAAATTGCAACATTGGTAGAGATTTTAAGATAAAAGATTTTGCCGATCTTAGAATTGTAGAAGTAACAGATCTTTGTCCCCGCTGTAAAAGTCCCATAGAATTCGCCAGAGGAATAGAGGTGGGACACGTATTTAAACTCGGTACGAAATATAGTAAAGCCATGAAGGCGACCTTCCTTGATAAAGACGGTAAGGAAAAATATATGGTCATGGGATGTTATGGAATAGGAGTGGGGAGAACGATGGCGGCATGCATAGAACAAAACAATGATGAAGACGGGATTATATGGCCTTTTTCGATTGCTCCGTATCATGTATTGATAACGCCGGTGAATATCAAGAATAAAGAGCTCTTATCCATGGCAGAGAAGTTGTATGACAATCTTGAGGGAAGGGGTATCGAAGTTCTTCTTGATGATAGAGATGAGAGAGCAGGCGTAAAGTTCAAGGATGCAGATCTCATCGGGATTCCGCTCAGGATTACTATGGGTCCTAAAAAACTCGCCGAAGGAAAAGTAGAAGTCAGATTCAGGAAATCGGGGGAAGTGCGCGAAATTCTCTTCGATGATGTTGAAGATTTTGTTGTTCAGGTGGTGAAACGCGAGCAATGAGTGATGAGTAACGAGTAAAGAGCCTATGATTAGAATTACTGACATATTGGATAAGACACATGAATATCTTTCCCCGGAAGACCTGGAGATGATAGAAAAGGCTTATATCTTCTCTGCTGCTGTTCACAAGGACCAAAAGCGTTTATCTGGAGAGCCATATTTAATTCATCCCCTTGAGGTTGCCGGAATACTGGTTGAGATGAAACTCGACAAATCTGCCATTATTACCGGTTTGCTTCATGATACTGTTGAAGATACACTTACCACAATAGAACAGATAAAAGAGGATTTTGGTGAGGAGGTTGCTTTTCTTGTAGAAGGACTTACAAAGATAAGCAAGATTAGATTCGGAAGCCAGATAGAAAGGCAGGCAGAAAACTTCAGAAAGATGATGCTGGCAATGTCTTCCGATATCAGGATCCTTATCGTAAAACTGGCAGACAGAGTTCACAATATGAGAACTCTGGAATATCAACCAAAGGATAAGCAGAGGTTTATTGCAAGGGAAACTCTTGAAGTTTATGCACCCCTGGCGAGCCGTCTGGGTATTAACTGGATGAAAATGGAGTTGGAAGACCTTTCATTCAGGCACCTTTCGCCGGAAGAATATTTCGGTCTTCTTAATAAGGTAGCCAAGAAAAAAGAGGAAAGAGAAGAATATACGGAAAAGGTAAAAAGAATCATTCAGGAAAAGATAGAGGGATATGAGCTTAAGGGCAGGGTTGATGGAAGGCCGAAACATTTGTACAGTATTTATGAAAAAATGAATGAGCAGCACATAAACTTTGATGAAGTTTATGATCTTACAGCATTTCGGATTATTCTTGATTCGAACGAAGTAAAAGAATGTTATGAAGTTTTGAGTGTCATTCACGCCAACTGGAAACCAGTGCCCGGGCGTTTTAAAGATTATATAGCTATGCCGAAGGCAAATAACTATCGTTCGTTACATACAACGGTCATTGGTCCTTACGGTGAGAGGGTAGAAGTGCAAATACGGACACGGGAGATGCATGAGTGGGCGGAAAAGGGGATCGCTGCCCACTGGAGATACAAAGAAGGCAAGATATCATCTGATGAAGATGAAGGTCAAATCGAAAAGTTAAGAGAGCTTTTTGAGGTTCAGCATGAGCATAAAGATGCCAGGGAATTCATGAGGAATTTAAAGATCGCTCTCTTTCCTGATGAAGTGTACATTTTTACGCCTCACGGTGATGTGAAGTCCTTTCCAAAGGGCGCCACACCCGTTGATTTTGCTTACAGCGTTCATACGGATGTGGGAAGTCATTGTATTGGCGCCAAGGTAAACAGGAATATCGTTTCCCTTAAATATAAGCTTCAAAATGGCGATACAGTCGAGATTCTAACGCAACCAGGCCATCATCCCAGCAAGGATTGGCTGAAATATGTTGTAACATCACGAGCACAATCGAAAATAAAACAGTGGATAAAGACCGAAGAAAGAGGGAAAAGTATCGCCATCGGGAGAGATGTTTTGGAGAGGGAGTTTAAAAAAAATCATCTCACTTTCAAAAAGATTGTCAAATCAAATGAATTTAAAGAAATTCTTAGTGACCAATCGCTTGGCACAGTTGACGACCTCATGGCGCTCATTGGATATGGAAAGATATCAGCTAAATATATTATCAATCACTTCATTAATGAGGAAGAAAAAAAAGAAGAAGACATCAGTGCGAAGCCTAAGAAAAAACCAGGTGTTACATCAGATACGGGGATAAAAATAACAGGTGTCGACGATGTTATGGTTCGATTCGCCAAATGCTGTAGCCCCCTTCCAGGTGACGATATAATAGGTTACATAACAAGAGGAAGAGGGATAAGCGTTCATGTTTCCAACTGCCCCATAGTTCAGGAAATGGATCCTGAAAGGCTTGTTGAAGTTCGTTGGAACATAAAGCAAAAGCAAACCTTTAGGGCCAATATCCGGTTAGTTTGCATTGATAAAAAAGGACTCCTTTCTGATCTAAGCTCTGTCATATCTTCTCTGGGGATAAATATTAATTCCGCCAATATAGATACGATACGGGGCGAAAATGCAACATGCGAGTTTGAGCTGGATATCAATGACCTTGATCAATTCAATAAACTGTCTTCAGCTTTCAGAAAAATAACAGGTGTTTTGTCGGTTGAGAGGGTAAGGGGAACTTTTTCAGACAGCAGGAAGAAAGATTATCTTAGAAATGCCTTCAAATCTTGACAGTTGTTATAAACTTGCTGTATTAGAGGCTTGCGTGCTTACGTAAGTTTCGAGTTTCGAGTTTCAGGTTTAACAAGTCTGTGTAATCTGCGAATGAATTGTGAGCCCGGGTACTTACCATGTTGCTTGCAGGGAGAAAAGAGTCTTTATTCTTAATTTAGAATTCAACATTTAAAATTTAAAATTTTGCGGCTTTGCCGCCTTAGGTTATTATGCGATTAACTAAACCGGTTTTACTCATCTTATTATCTGTATTGTTTATATTTCCGTTTACATCGGCAATGGCAGGAACCAGCCATGTTGTCATAATTGATCCGGCTCATGGAGGCACTGACAGAGGGGGCAAATTATCAAGAAATCTTTACGAGAAAGACATTACACTTATCGTTGCGAAAGCTTTAAAGAAAAATCTCAGCAAGACAAAAAATGTGAAAATCTATCTTACAAGATCAACAGATAAAAAACTTTCCATATCCGAGAGGATAAAAATAGCCCGTAGATCAAAGGCGGATCTTTTTGTCAGCCTTCACATTAATGCGGGATTCGGAAAAAGTTCATCCGGGTATGAAGTATATTTCCCGGGTTTTGGAAAGACGCTGGCCAGGAAGGGTGATTCGAATGAAATATTGAATGATATGGTAAGAAACAAGTACCTTAACGATAGTGTTCGATTTGCCCAGATTGTTATGAAAAACATCGAAAAAGTGTTTCCCCGGCAGGGCAGGGGACTCAGGAATGCACCCGTTCCCGTCCTTGAAGGGTTAACAATTCCTGCAGTTGTCATAGAGCTGGGATTTGCCACAAATATCAAGGACAGAAAAAAATTGCTGAGCCGGAAAATTCAACAATCAATTGCAACAGCGTTAAGCAAAAGCATTAAAGAATATTTTTCCACCGAGGGGTAGTTGTGAGAGCAAATGATCGTAAATGGGATGAAATAAGAGAAGTAAAAATAACAAGGAATTTCCTTCGGCATCCCGGCGGGGCTGTCCTTATTGAGTTAGGCAACACAAAAGTTATCTGTACAGCCTCGCTTGAAGCAGGTGTGCCTCCTTTTTTGAGAAATTCGGGCAGAGGCTGGTTGACTGCTGAGTATTCCATGCTGCCCATGTCAACACCTACAAGAAACATGAGGGAGTCTGCAAGGGGCAGAATAGGGGGAAGAACACACGAAATTCAGAGACTTATCGGGCGATCACTTCGCTCCGTAACCGATCTGAATATATTTGGCGAAAGGACGATGTATATCGATTGTGATGTGATTCAGGCCGATGGGGGAACGAGGACGGCATCCATTACAGGTAGTTTTATCGCCATGATAGATGCATTTCGCAGGCTCCAAGAGGAAGGCATTGTAAAGAGAGTTCCTGTTACAGATTTTGTTTCTGCTATTAGTACAGGTGTAGTGAGAGGAAATGTTCTCCTTGATCTCGATTATAAAGAAGATTCTACTGCTGACGTGGATATGAACTTTGTAATGACCGGCAGTGGACGCTTTATTGAAGTCCAGGGCACTGCCGAACAGACCCCGTTTGACCGTGATCAATTCAATGAAATGGCGAATGTCGCAACAAAAGGCATATCATGCCTTACAAAAAAGCAGGTAGAAATTTTCGGAGAAATAAACTGAGAAAAATCGTATTTGCCACAGAAAACAAGGGAAAACTGAGGGAGCTTAAGGCATTGCTTGCGGAATCTGAAATGGCAGTATTGTCATTAAGTGATTATCCACACGCACCTGCAATTATAGAAGACGGTAAAACCTTTTTCGAAAATGCTTTGAAAAAGGCCAGGATTGTATCGGAATATACGGGTGAGATGGTCATTGCCGATGATTCGGGATTGGAGGTTGATTTCCTGGAGGGGAGACCGGGGATTCATTCAGCGAGGTATTCAGGGCCCGATGCGGATGACGAAAAAAACATTCAGAGGCTTTTGCAAGAATTAAAGGATGTTCCCATTGAAAAGAGAGGAGCCGCCTTTAAATGTGTCCTCGTTCTTTACAATCCGGACGGAATATTTGAGTCGTTTGAGGGAACATTACGGGGAGAAATAGCAGTAAGCCCTGCCGGTAGCGAAGGTTTTGGTTATGATCCCGTATTTATTGTTCCGGAATACGGCAGAACCGTTGCCGAAATCAGCCCAGACATCAAAAACAAAATCAGTCACCGGGCGGAAGCCTTCAAGAAACTGAAAAAAAGCTTGCAGCAACATGTCAAATAATTTAGATGCTTATGAAACGGGGCGTAGCGCAGCCTGGTAGCGCGCTTGCTTTGGGAGCAAGATGTCGCAGGTTCAAATCCTGCCGCCCCGACCAGTAAATGGGAGTCAGCCCTTTACATACCTTTCAGCCTTTAGCCCACCCACCTGAACAGTTACATCTGTTTGATATTTCTATTTAAATCTGCGTTGAAATATATCTATATTGACAAATCTGGTTTGTTTATTGCATAAGTTCAACGAATAAATGATTCTATGGATTTTTTCGGATCTTCGTTCAAGATCACGGCACACGAAAAGAATAACGGCTCGAAGGCTCGCCGAAGACCGCAGGCATGTACTTGATATTCCGAGGATTATTTTTTGAGCATAACGCAGAAATTGGGCGAAAAGACCATTAATCAATTGAATCATAAATCATCCGGACAAATGAGAAGGTTAAGAATTTGACTGACAACAGACCATTATATGATCAAGGTTCCGGAGACAGACTCTGGCGGCTGATATTTCTCAGAATTGTCATCGTTTCCTTTCTGCTCGGTATTGCGGCCCTCATTCAACTTAAGGGAGCTGAATCGGTATTCCGTGGATCTCTTTATTCAGTTTATGTCATCATAGGGACAACATATTTATTATCCATTTATTATATCTTTTTATTAAAAAAAATAAGACAGATAAGACATAATATACAAATTCAGGCTCTTGTCGATGTAACATTGATTACCGCCCTTGTCTATGTAACGGGTGGAGTAGAGAGCTCTTACGCGGCTCTGTATCCGCTCGTAATCATCTATTCAGCCCTGTTTCTTGGGAAAAGAGGGGGCATTCTGGTCGCATCTGTCTGTGGCATACTTTATGGTTTTTTGCTCGACTTGCAATTTTACGGGCTTATTCATCCCATTTCAAATCTGCCCCGTGGCTATAATTTCGGTGCGGGGTATGTGTTTTCAAAGATTTTTATTCAAATTGTATTGTTTTATATAATCGCGCTGCTTACCAGCTTTGTGGTTGAAAAGGAAAATAAATTACAGACTCTCCTTTCAGAAAAGGAAAGCGCTTTTAACCAGCTTGATTTGCTTCACAGGAGCATCATTGAGTCTGTCGATACCGGTATTATGACGGCTGATCTTCAGGGGAGGATAAAATCCTTTAACAAGGCTGCGGAAAAGATTACGGGTTTTTTATTTTCTCAGATCAGAAACAAAAACATCGATGATATATTTGTTAATCTGTCCGGAATGATTTTTGGGAAAACACAGCCGCAAAACAGATTTGAAAAGACCATTACCTCAGAGGATGGAAGAAATATCATGCTGGGTCTTTCATTTTCTTCCTTAATGGATAGTAAGGGAAAAAGTATAGGGAAAATTATCATATTTCAGGATTTAACATCCATAAAAGAGATGGAAAAGGAGGTTGAAAAGAATAAAAGGCTTGCCCTCATTGGTGAAATGTCGGCGATTTTAGCCCATGAATTGCGCAGTCCTCTGACATCTATCAGTGGTTCAATCCAGGTGCTCGAAAAGGGTCTTCATCTGGGAGGAACGGATAAAAAACTGATGGGGATTATTATCAGAGGAAAAAATCAGCTCGAAACTCTGGCGAGGGACTTTCTGCTTCTGGCAAGGCCTTCCCCCGGAGATCCCTGTGTGATGGATGTAAAAAATATGATAGATGACATTATCGAATCTATTCAATTCGGTCCCGACTGGAATGAAAACATTAAAGTAGTAAAAGAATTGTGTGATCAAAACAGTGTTTACGGGAATGAAACAGAGATAAGGCAGGCATTGAGGAACATTGTATTGAATGCCGTTCAATCCATGCCGGACGGGGGAAATTTGAAAATTGAAACTACGACGGTTAGAAATGAAGAGGGAAAAGAATATCTTGATATCAGTATAGATGATACAGGGTACGGAATCGGCAAAGAATATATAGACAAAATATTGGAACCCTTTTACACGACAAAGGAAAGGGGAACAGGCCTTGGGCTTGCAATTGTAAGCAGAGTCGTTGAAAGTCATGAAGGGAAGTTCATGATAGAAAGCGAATCGGGTAAAGGGACAAAATGTACTATTCTTCTGCCGGTCGCTGGGCAGGGATCAGGGATCAGGGGTCAGGGGGCAGGGATATAGGGGGGAAGCGAGGCCAATGATAAAAAGTTACCAGGATTTAGAAGTCTGGCAGAAGGCCATGGATTTAGTAGAGATATGCTATCGATTAACCAGGAAGTTTCCGAAAAACGAGACTTATGGGCTTGCAAGTCAGTTACAACGTGCCGCCGTGTCGGTGCCCTCAAATATTGCAGAGGGACGTCATCGAAAACACAGCAAGGAGTTTCTGCAACATCTGTCAATTGCCTATGCTTCTCTTGCAGAGGTGGAAACACATGTTCAGATAGCCGGGCGATTAGATTACACCGATAAGAATCAAGTAAATAATGTATTGAATCAGACATCGGAAATAGGAAGGATGCTCAATGGGTTGCGAAGTTCTATCGAGAAAAAGCTCTGGCGCTGATTCCCGATCCCTGATCCCTGAGCCCCGAAACGAAAGGAGTTTGTAAATGGCAAAAATTCTCGTTGTTGATGATGATCAGGGGATGAGAGAATTCCTCGAAATTATGCTGACCAGGGAAGGTTATAAAGTTAATATCGCTTCAGGTGGTAAAGAGGCTTTAACCCTTTGCAAAAAAAAGAAATTTGATCTGGTTATTACCGATCTTAAGATGCCGAAGATTGACGGGATCGACCTTCTGAAAGCGGTCAAGGAGATTTCTCCCGAGACGATGGTCATATTGATTACCGGCTATGCTTCCGGAGAGACGGCAGTTGCGGCAATGAAGGAGGGTGCATTTGACTACCTGGAAAAGAATTTTGACGTGGAGGATCTCAAATCCACGGTAAAGGATGCCCTCGGCAAAAAGGGGATTAATGAAGAAAATATCCTTTTTATGAAGGGTGTGGAAGACGCGGTATCATTCGAAAAAATGATAGGGAAGAGCAGGGGCATGATGAATGTTTATTCCCTTGTCAAAAAAGTGGCGGATACATCTGCGAACGTTTTGATCCTCGGTGAAAGCGGTACGGGTAAAGAGCTGGTCTCAAAGGCAATCCATGAGAATAGTCCGAGGAAAAACAAACCTTTTGTCGTGATAAATTGCGGCGGCATTCCGGAGAATCTCCTGGAAAGTGAATTCTTCGGTTACATAAAGGGGTCCTTCAGCGGCGCTTATACGAACAAGCCGGGTCTGTTTGAGGTTGCAAACGGGGGAACTATATTCCTTGATGAGATTGGCGAATTGTACCCGTTTCTTCAGGTGAAGCTTCTCAGGGTGGTTCAGGAGAAAACCTTTAGAAGGCTGGGTGGTTCGGAAGATATTAAGGTGGATGTGAGGATCATATCCGCTACAAACCAGGATCTCGAAGAGAAGGTAAAAAGCGGAGAATTCAGAGAAGACCTCTATTACAGATTGGATGTTATTCCCATAAAGATCCCCCCTTTGAGAGACAGAAAAGAAGATATTCCCTTACTGACAGAGTATTTCATAGAAGAGTATTCGAGAGAGTTTGGAAAGGAGATCAAGAAGATATCTCCCTATGCGCTTCAGCTCCTTATGAAATATCCTTTTCCGGGTAACGTGAGGGAATTGAAAAATATTATTGAAAGAAGCGTTGCCCTGGAGACCGGGAATATCATTCTGCCGGAAACCCTTGTCATATCTGAAGAAGATTCAGGCCCAGTTGCACATATTGATTTTGAAGAAGAGGGAATCGACCTGAATGATGAAATGAAAAGAATCGAAAAACTTTTCATTGAGAAGGCATTGAAGAAGGCCAATAACTCAAAGACGAAGGCAGCCCGGTATCTCAATGTGAGTTATGATTCCTTTCTTTACAGGCTTGAAAAACT
>Ga0209121_10002090_pt1 | contig 20533 bp, 18 predicted proteins | sample Cruoilmetagenom3_FD_187292 | JGI IMG/M metagenome (GOLD analysis project Ga0209121, IMG submission 187292) | Oil polluted marine microbial communities from Coal Oil Point, Santa Barbara, California, USA - Sample 3 (SPAdes) (version 2) | ecosystem: Environmental > Aquatic > Marine > Oil seeps ...
ATCAAGCAACAGGAACTTTAACATTGCAATGGGATACAACGCTATACAAAGACGGACGATACGATATAAAAGTTGTAGCATTTGATAAAGAAGGTAATAGAGCTGAATCTTCAATATCTGTTGTAATAGAAAATGGATTTATAGATCTGCGTATGTGGGGGCCATGGTTAATAATAATCGTAAGTGTTCTAGTTATTGGCATAATATCATATTTTATTGCTGAGAAAAGAGGTAAGGTTTGGATTAAAAATCGTAAAAATTCAGATGTTGAGAAAATAAGGATAAAAAATATTGATAAAGATCAAATAATCAAGAAGATAGAGTTAATAGAATCTAAAGACGAACAACAAAGACCATTAATTCTTCACTGTAAGTATTGTAGATCGTGGTTTGAATCTAATAAATTCAACTATATATGTCCAGTATGCGAACACGATCAAGTTTATGTAGCTTACAATTGTATGAATTGCGGAAAGTGGTACTTTAAAGACGAACCGAGCGATAACTTTTATTGTAAAAACAAAAAATGCCAAGGCGTTCGGTTAATAAAACGTGAAAAAGAAGAGATTAAAGGTATTTTAAATCAAGAAGGTAAATTTCTAAGAAAATATGAATTTAAAAGTAAAAAATTTAGCATATTAGGCCCTTAAGTCAAAATAAACTAATAAAAGCTGGAAAAATTGAGTTTGCAAAATTATTTGTATAGGATTAGAACAAAAATAAGGTTACAATCTATAAAACATACTTGGCTTAATATTAAAAAAGATCGCGCAAAAGCATTATTTGGCATAGGAGGTATTACTATTTCAATAATCCTTTTAACAGCAATAGGAATGGTAAACAATACGATGTCATTTAATTATATGGGGATGATTACAAGCACAATAGGAAGTTCGGATATAATTATCTCACGAACAATGAAAACTGACTTAACATTTGACCCTTTCTTTGAGGAAACCATCATAGATGAGGAATTACAAGATATTGATGGCGTAGAAGAACTTTTTCCAAGAATTATGATGCTTGTAAAAGTATCTTCTGACAAAACAGATTCAAATGGTACATTACAAATCTACGGGATTGACTTTATTAAAGAAGCAAATAATGGCCATATGGGAAATTTAAATTTAGTTAATCAAAATGGCACAGAAACCGGAGGAATTTATACTAAGGAACCTGGAATGGGAGAATGTGTCATCTTATGGACTATAGCAGAATTATTAAACGTTAGTTTAGGGGATTTGATACATTTGGATTACCAACAATATAATTTAAATGTCGAAGTTGTCGCAGTCTGCAAGCAAGATTTAAAATTTACAGAATTTGAAAATGCTTTAATAATCATTAATTTACAACAAGCCCAATTGTTTTTACAAAGAGAGGGAGAAATTAATTTGATTATGGGAACGATTGAAAACCCACAGTCAATATACGATGTTAGCAATATAGATCTTACAAAAAGAAAATTAAGAACGATTGGAACTCGAATTCAACAGAGATTGGACCCAAATATCTATTCTGTATCAATGCCAAAATTACAAGAATTAAGTGCTCAGCAATTTATGCTAATTGGGATGACCATTATTTTCTGGTTTATTACGGGTATATCTATGCTCATTACGGCAATTTTAATAAATTCAATTCTTTCCACCTCTACTGAAGAAAGAGTAAGAGAGTATGGCATTTTAAGAGTTGTGGGAGGAAAAAAGTCATTCCCTGTCAAAATGGTTGTCTTTGAAGGCGTATTAATAGGCGTTGTAGGGGCTACCTTAGGAATTATTATAGGAATAATATTTACGCCCCCAGTAGTAAACTCTTTATTCATTGTAATGGATTTTCCAATTCAAAATATGGAGTATGTAATCCAACCTCAGACAATTATTTTGGCTTTTTCAATAGGATCCATTGTTTCTTTAGTTGTTTCGTTGTTACCAGCTTTTAAAACTGCGAAAATTGATATTATAAAATCTATTACACCATTTCATAAAAAAGAACAAGGATGGGAAGTAAAAAAGGAAGGAAGCGTGAATATTAAAAATTTTCTAATCGGAAGCTCTCTTGCTACAATCGGTATGCTTGTTTTTATTTTACTACCAAGCGTTTTCATAACAGGAAATATGATGCTAATTGCTGGCTTATTTATTGGACTTATTGCAGCTATATTGCTTGGGTTAGTATTCACATCAGTGGGAATTATACCATTTATTCAAAGTTTACTTATTGGAGCAATTACACCATTAATTAAAAAGTATGCTAATATTATTAAAATCTCTTTAAAAAGAAACAGAAGGCGTAATACAAGCACAATTGTAATGTTTGCAATTAGTTTTTCTTTTATTTTTTTTATTACAAGTGTTACCGAAATGGAATCAAAAAATATGGCGTTAAATTTAAGTTTTCAATATGGTTCTGATTTGGTTTTAATTAACCAAGGTTTCGAATCTGATGTTGACGCAATTACCTTAGATATAATCCAAGAACTCAAACATATTCAAGGAATAGACCAAACAGCGTTGGTAATGTATAATATGTTTGATATTACAGCTTTTATGTCAGTAATATTTGACTTCGACGATAGTGCTCCAAGTTTTGATGAAGAAGCTATCAGTGAAGCATTCTTAAATATTATTGAGTTTTATGCCGCACAAGCAGTAACAAAATTTCAAGTAAAAGCTGCCGACATTGCTAACTTTGACGAAAAAGAAGTTGGGTTTATTGGTATTGAAGAAGATTATTATAGGTTGATGGATAAAGATCTTATGATTTGGAGTAGCCCGGAAAGTGGTTTTACTTATTCATTTACTCAAATTTTTGATTATAATAACACCTGCATAATTGCTAATTCTCTCGCTAGCGTTCTTGGAATAAGCGAAGTTGGCGAATACATACGATTAACATTCTTCAACCCTCAAATTCCTAACGATCCAGGAAATATTACGCTTTTCCGCGTCGTGGGCATCTCAGGAGGAATGCCCGGATTTACCAACTTTAAAAGCTCTGAAATTATGGCAGAAGGTGGAGGTATAATGGTATCTCTAGATAATTACATGCGTCTAATGAATGTTAAGGATCCTGGGGGTCCAAATATGATTGTGGATAAAGTCTTCATCAAATTATTAGATGATTCCGAAGAAAATATCGAAGCTACAAAAGAAGAAATACAAAATCTATCATCTGATAAAGAATTTGTTTTAGATGATGCTATATCAAAAATCAACTTTATGCAAGATATGTTTGAAAGACAAAGTAGTTTGATGGAAATAATTCTATGGTTTGCTATAGTAATTGCTATATTTGGGCTTATCTCCACGATGTATGCAATTATTTCTGAGCGGAAGTTTGAAATCGGTATTTTAAGATCACTTGGCATGAAAGCTAAAGATGTAAGGAACTTATTCTTGATTGAAAGTTTCATCATAATGTTGAGCAGCGGAACTATGGGAACATTAATAGGTACTTATTGCGCTTATTTAATGGAAACGAATTTGGGATTGATAACTGAAATGCCTATTGTATTTTCAATTCCTATGGATGTTTTAATAAGGGTTTTTACTCTTTCAATTGCATTTGGAGTTTTAGGAATGTACTTAGTCCTCATTAAACTAAGTAGACAATCTGTAATGGATATCTTCCGCCAGACGTTTTGACAATTGTTATTGATTTTTTTTTAAAAACTCAATCAATTTTTTCCAAGCCTTTCCGCGGTGCGAAACAGTATTCTTTTCTTCCGTGGTTAATTCCGCAAAGGTATTTGTTGGGATTTCATTGGAAATAAAGATAGGATCAAAACCAAATCCATTTGTACCTCTAATTGTTTCTGAGACTTTTCCTTCTACAATACCTTCAAATAAAAACGTTTTATTCATTGGTTGAAAGTACAGAGCGATAACTGCTTCAAAATGAGCTTTAGTATTTTTGAAATTATCGATAAGTTTTAGAATTCCTTTGTTTCCAATTGTATTTAACACGAATTTAGAATAAACGCCCGGAAATCCGTTAAGAGGGATATCTATAAAAAACCCCGCATCTTCAATGAAATAAGAGTTGTTAAACTTTCCTTTTACGCTGTTTAACTTAAAAAGAGCTACTTCTTTAATATTTGTCGCTTGAATTTCTGTTGTATCACTCGTATTTTGCCTTAACATATAAGATAGCTTCTCTTTATTGAACATTCTTTCAATTTCGTTAAATTTGTAATTATTACTTGTAATAAAATAAATCGTATCTTTTCCATCAACCATAATTACTATAATTTCTTAAGATTTATTTAGATATAGAACAAATAAAAATAATGTTAAATTTATTATATAAGGATTATTATGATTGAAAAATATGATTATATCGTAATTGGGGCAGGAATAGCTGGTTTGCACATAGGAGCATTATTGTCTCAATACGGGAAAGTATTAGTGCTGGAAAAAGCCAAAGAGATAGGAGGAAGAGCAAGAGTTGTTGATATTAATGGTTTTAAGCTAGATTTTGGCCCCCATCCCGTAAGATTTGGTCCAAAAAGTGCTCTAGGAGTTTCTTTAAATGAAATTAATAAACCAATTAATTTCATAAAACCAGGAGCTTCATGGGCGTTTTTAAACGATGGAACAAAAACAATCTTTCCTTCTGGTGGAATTATGGCAGTAATAAAAAGTAAAATGGTTCCAACGATTAAAACATTAAAATTCATGATTAAAATAAAAAAAATGAGTGATAGAGATTTCGAGAAACTATACGATCTATCGTTGATACAATGGTTTAATCAAGAAAACATTATTCTTCCTCTTCAAAAATTTTTAATAATGACAAGTTCTGCAATTCAAGTAAATCCCTTTCCAAATAGATCTTCAGCGGGAGAATTATTGCATAATATTAGTAAAGTCTTGGAATTGGGAAGTGTTTATTACCCGAAGGGGGGTTGGACATCAATTTTTAATGCCTTTCTAAACAAAATTAAGGATAATGGTGGAGAAATTAGATTGAATGAGGAGGTGAGTAAAATTATTGTAGAGGATTCAACAGCAATTGGTGTTTCCGCTAAAGATAAACTGATACATGGGAAAACAATAATTTCAACTATTCCTATTCAACAATTGTTTACCGTATTAGATGAGACTTTATGCGAAAAAAAAATCATTGAAAAATGTAAGTCTCTAAGACCAACTGCTGGTGTTTCAATAGACTTTTGCTTATCAAAACCAATTAGTGATATAAATGGAATAATCTTCTTTGATAACCCTTTAGCATTTGGTTTTATTCCATCTAATTTATCTCCAGAAGTCGCACCAAAAGGGAAATCATTAATGACATTCTTTACTGCGGTTAATTCAGAGGACATTAAGAATAAAAATACTATGAAAGAGATTCACCAAAGTTTAAGGGATGCTATTTTAAGATTCTTTCCTGATCTCGAACAATATTTATTGCATGAAAGACCATTATTTTTCGAAATGGTTGATGGTGTTGAGGTAAACATAGAACAACATAAATTCAAAAGACCGGGAAATGTTATTAAAGGTATTAAAAAATTGTATATTACAGGCGATAGTGTTGGGGGTTCAGGGGCAGGAGGAGATATCGGGCATGAATCTGTACGAAACACATATAAATCGATTAGAAATCAGAATTATTAACTAAATACAAGAAAAAAATAAATTTCTTTAGCTTCTGTGGTTTGAATTTGCTAAATTCAAAAATTTTATTTTAAATGATTCTTTTTTTATTTTATCAACAATACTATATGTATTAATTATTTTATAAACTGAGACGCAAAAAATGGCTCGAATGCACTCAAGAAAGAAGGGTAAGTCCGGTAGTACTCGACCAGCAAGATTGGAGAAGCCCGTATGGGTAGAACTCTCTTCTGAAGAAGTTGAAAACGAAGTTGTTAAACTAGCTAAAAAAGGGTTTTCTCAATCGTTAATAGGCGTGAAATTAAGGGATAGTCATGGTGTTCCACTAGTAAAAGTAGTTACTGGTAAATCCATTAATCAAATTTTTAAAGAACATGATATTGAAGCGCCACTTCCAGAGGATCTAACTAATTTAGTTAAAAAAGCGCTCAATCTTCGAAAACACTTAGAAACAAACCATAAGGATATTGAATCACGCAAAGGGCTCCAAAGGACAGAAAGTAAGATATATCGCTTGATCAAATATTATAAATCGAAAAAAGTAATGGAAGCAGATTTCAAATACGACCCAGAGAAAATCAGAACAACCGTTATGAGGTAAACGTAAGTTATGAGTCAAAAGGTTAGGAAAAAGAAAGCTAAACTAAGGAAAGTATCATTTAAAGATAAATCATGGTTTCAAATTATAGCTCCAAAGAGTTTTGACTTTAAACCCATAGGAGAAATTATCGGGATGGAGGGCAATATAATTGGAAGAACAATCGAAACTTTATTATACGATTTCACAAATAGTTATAACGATATTAGTTTAAAATTAAAATTTAAAGTAGCTAATGTTAATCTTGAATCGGGTCAAGCACAATCTATTTTTTTGGGTCATTGTTACACTAATGATTACGTAAGATCATTAATTGGAAGAGGGATTTCTAAAATCCAAACAATAATGAATTTAACAACTAAGGACAACTATGTCTTCCGATTGACGACAATATGTACGACAATACAAAGGGCTCGCAGTTCACAACAGATTGTAATTCGGAAAATAATAAGGGAAATATTAAAAGAATTTGCTCAATCGCTTAACCACGAGAAGTTTATAACAGGTATGATTTATTCTGAATTCTCTAATCAGATTAAACGAATAGCTAAAACAATATATCCCCTTTCAAGTTCTAAAATAATCAAGAGTAAGCTAGTTAGTGTCCCTGAGGGTGGAGAAGATAAATTTTATATCGCAAAAGACGAAGAATTTGAAGTTGTTGAAGTCGAAGTAAAGAGATCTCGAAAAAGCGACATAAAAAGAACTGAAAGAATTAATGTTAAGAAGTTTACTCGTTCGAAAAACACCAGACAAACAAAAGGAAAAAACGAAAATCCTGAAACCAAAGAACCTGAAACGAAAGAACCTGAAACCAGAGAAGAAGCTACTGAATAAACCTACTTTTAGTATTATTAAATATTTTTTAGTTTAAAATAAATTTTAAAAATCTCAAAAAGAATTTTAGCTATTTCTTTTAGAAATTATTGATCAAACTTTTTAATAACATTATCAAGATGAGTTTTTAACAACCTATAGGGTTTTAAATCCCCTAAGAACTCGTTTTTTAAAACTTGTTCTTGGGATATTTTTTCTACTAATTGCTTAAATATTTCTTTAATTTTAACGAAATCTCCAGAGGCGATAAAATCTAAAGAATAATCGTTGATATCACTGTACAGTATTAATTTTTTGCAACCGTTGTCTTCTAAATCATTAAAATGGATCTCTTTTATATTTGTCTTCGCTCGAATTTGGGTGTTCATGGCGATGGTTGCTAATCTTGCTGAAAGATTTGAACTAAATAAATCAATATTCTCAGGAGTAATCTCTCTATGAAAATTATTTAGAAGCGTTTGATCATACAATTGAGAAATTATAGGTAGCCCTTGAATTGAAATTCCGCAATAAATTATCTTGTTTTCAGTATCAACGCATTTTAGTTCGATATTCTCATCTTCTAAGGAGGTCCGATATTTATCCCATAAATAACCCGTAATTAACTTAATTACTTTTGAGAATTCCGATTTTTTAGATGCTTCTTTAATCTTTTCTGGAGTTTCGTAATTGGCAGAAACTTTTTCAATATATTCATCCATTATTTTATTAACTTCTTCAGAGTTCGATATAAAGTCACCAGTAATGCAAAAAAACAGATTTTGGTCGCTTTCTGTGACGATATGTTTAATTATCATTCGTTCTTTCCCAGTCTCTCCTTTGAAATAGATATTAGTTAAGCGCCAAAAATTTTTTGGATTAATGCTACTAATTAACATTTCTACAAATAATACAATCTCAAAGGAAGGATATTTGTTCTCGTTTGAAACATACAGCACTTCATCATCTAAAATGATGGCAAACCCGGTTATCATAGAAAATATCGCTACAGAAATGATATATTGATTGTTAAACTCTTTCTTTAAGAACTAAAAATAAAGAAGATCTTAATTTTTTTGAATAAATTAAATTTAAATAAAAGAAATATAAGATATATTTTAATTTTAGTAATTTTAATTTTTTTCGAACCTATATAACAATTAACTTTTAATAATTTCAAAAAATAAATTAAAATAATTGAAATTTATGAGTATAGTTTAAAAAATCTATCCTTTGAATAGTATTGATTAGGTAAATTAAATGAAAATTCTGAGAATAATTGAAAAGAAAAAAATTCACCAAGCAGCAGAATTACTGTTAAATTCTAAAGAAGCTATTGTTTTAACTGGAGCGGGAGTTTCTACGGAATCTGGAATTCCTGACTTTAGAGGAGAAGGGGGTATTTGGGAAAAATATAAGCCTGAGATTTATGGGAATATCGAAGCGTTTTTAAAAAATCCCACCAAATTCTGGGAATTGGCACACAAAATCGCCCCAAACCTATTCAAAGCAAAACCAAATCCAGGACATTATGCTCTTGCAGAACTCGAGAAGATGGATTTAATTAAAGCTGTTATTACTCAAAACATTGATGAACTTCATCAAAAAGCGGGTTCTATAATTGTTTATGAAGTACATGGAAGTATTAATAGATTTAATTGTTTAGGTTGTAAAACCTCTTATACAAAAGAGCAAATTTATCGGAAATTGAAGAGAGAGAAAAAAAAGGGGCCACAATGCGATTTTTGCGGAGCTCCACTCAAACCTTCGGTTGTATTGTTTGGAGAAGGATTACCTCGATTTGAAATATTCCAATCCCAAGCTTTAGCTAAAAAAGCAGATGTCATGTTAATTGCGGGATCTTCCCTCTCAGTTGTCCCTATATGCGACCTACCCCTCTATACGCTAAGGGAAAAAGGAAAATTAATAATTGTAAATGACCAACCAACGCATTTGGATAACAAAGCCGCGGTTGTGATACACCACAAAACAGGCACTATTTTACCTTTAATTTTAGAAGAAATTAAAATATTAAAATTAGAACAAGAATCTAAGGTATAATCTCTTAAAGTTCTTTATATTTAAGGGGTTTTTATTATGCATGAAGAAAGCGTAGTTATTAAAGATTGGAGAAATGTTGACTTATCTTTTGGTTTAATATATCCAAACAATTATAAATTGGGAATTTCTTCTTATTCAATCAGATTACTTTATCATTTAATTAACTCCAGGGAACGAACTGTATGCGAGCGGATTTACCTTCCTGAAAAAATAAGATTTCCAGCATCTAAAGATCTATCTCCTATTAACCGCCTTCGAAGTATAGAAAATAAAGTTTTACCTAAAGATTTTGATATTTTAGGGTTCTCAGTTCATTATGAAAACGATTATAGAAATATTTTATGGATTTTAGAAAAATGCCAAATCCCATTAGAAGCAAAAAAACGTCACGATTCTTACTTACATAACCCAATAAATTATCCCCTCATAATTGGTGGAGGCCCCGTAGTAACTTCAAATCCTTTACCGTTTAGTAATATTTTTGATCTCTTCTTTATCGGTGATGCTGAACTAAATCTAAATATATTTTTTGACATTTTCATGGATTATAAATTAAAAAAAATTAATTTTCAAGCATTTCTTGATCGGGTAAAAAATATTGAAGGTATTTTTATACCAGCTATCGATAACAAAACAAATCGCGCAGTTTTAAAAAATCTAGATGATTCTCCTACACCACAATTTCAATTATTAGCTAAGAATGATAATAATAATAATAATAAGATATTTGAAGAAAACTATTTTATTGAGGTTAATAGAGGTTGTCCGTATCAATGCAAATTTTGTTTATCTTCTTTCCACAATTCTCCGTTTAGAAATAAGAGTTATGAAGAGATAATTAAAACCATTGAAGAGGGTATAAAATATTCAAATTTTGAAAAAATTAGTCTAATTGGATCGTGCATATCCTCCCATCCTAAATTTGTTGAAATATGCGAGTTTATAATCAATAAAGGCAAGAGCTTTAGCGTCCCTTCAATGCGCTTAGAGCATATTACACCTAAAATCATCAATATATTCGAGGAAAATGGTACTAAAACGATTACAATTGCTCCAGAAACGGGCACAGAATCATTAAGATATGGTTTAGGAAAAAGAATATCTAACGAGAAGATTTTCCAAGTTTTAAACCAAATTAAAGAATCTAAGATAAAAAAAGTAAAGTTTTATTTTCTTGTAGGATTGCCAAATGAAACCGATGAGGATGTTTTAGAAATTATAAATCTTTTGAAATCCATTAAAGAAATTGGTTTTACGAAGAATCAACTTAAGGTTAACGTTAATCCGTTTGTTCCTAAGCTAAATACGCCCTACGGAAACAAATGCCACTTTTATTTATCAAATAATCTTAGCACTTTAAAATTGAAACTTAAAACTTTAGAAGTAGCGTTAAAAAACATTGTCTCAATTAAATTTAAAAACCCTAAAAACATCGTTAATAACGCGAGATTACAGGCTTTAATATCGTTAGGAGATCGAAATATATCAGGATTGCTCTTAGAATATTACTTTAATGGTGCTAATATGGGCGCTTTAAGAAGGGCTGAAAAGGATTTGAATTTTTCAATTGATAACTATTTCCAAAAAGTCCAAGATGGCTACAAATCGTGGATAATATAAATTAAAAATAAAAAGAAAAATTAGCTTAGTTTTAATCGATTTTGTTAAATAAATGTTTAGGAGCTTTACAAACTGGGCATTCTTCTGGAGGTTCTCCTTCGTGCGTATAACCGCATACAGAACATACATACATTGGCACCTCCTCTAAATCTTTACCGCTTTCAACTAATTTTAAAGCTTTTTGATAAAGTTTATGATGTATCTTCTCCACATCGTTAGCAAGACTAAAAGTTCTTTCTGCGCTTCTATTTTCTTCAGCTTTGGCGTCGCTAATGAAATCAGGGTACATTTTTGTAAATTCGTAAAATTCACCCTCAATTGCTTCTTTTAGGTTTTCGGTAGTAGACTTGATGCCTCCCAACGCACGCAAGTGGTTATGTGCGTGTACTGTTTCTGCAGCCGCAGCAGCTCTAAATAAGTGCGCTACACCTGGAAGTCCGTTTTGTTCTGCTTTTTTTGCAAAAGCTAGATACTTTCTATTGGCTTGAGATTCACCCGCAAAAGCTGCTTTTAAATCTTCTTCTGACTTCGTCATATTAAACTTCACTCATTAAATTTTTATTGTGAATTATATTTCAGACTATTTTAAGTTGCATCTTATAATTAATAATCTTTTCTGAATCGCGAAATTTAGCAATAAATCATGAAAATACTAAAAATAGAACGATTAGAAATATGATTTTCCAATACTAATTATTGAGTAAATTTATTATCTTTTTTACAACTTTCTGTAGATAAAATTCTGCCATTCCAAATCTAATTTTGGCATCGAAGATTAGAATTAAAATATAAAGATCATTTACATTTTCAGAAAAAATTAGTTCGTTATTTTTAGATGTGTAAAATAATTTTAGAATAGTATTATTACAAATTTTCACTCTAAAATCAACCTCCTTTAAAAAATCGTTTATCATCATCTTATTGAAAGAAGAAAAAACTACTTTTCCTATATTAGTTAAAAGAATAGCGCCCTTTATGTCGTCGTTTAAGTGTTGTTCTTTGAGTAAGTTTACAATTTTATCTTCTTTGATTAAATCAAATTCGCTACTAAAGGGTTCCCTAATAATGTCTTCGATGAGATAATTTAATTGCTCGTCATAGATGTATTCTAAATCGGTTTTTATATCGTTTTTAATTACGTATTCTGAAAATTTAGTGTGGATTTTGGAAATTATTTCATTTAAAAGCTGCCAATTTTCGATCGTATTGCACAGAATACTGTAAAATAATGATTTTTTTTCAAATACTACTAATTTAATTCCACCGCAAATTTCTAAGGTTTTGATTTTATCTCCAATCAGTTCTTTGGTAAACGACATCAAAGCGGTAAAATAAGAAGAGATGAGTTGTTCCTGCTCTATAGGGTACAAATTTGTAAGATTTAAGCCATAGATACATATTCCAGATTTATTGAAGATGAATAAATTATGTATATTCAATTTATCAGATGTTCTTTTGATCTTTGAAACTATTGCGGAATTGTCGGGAATACCCATATTAAATTGTTAAAATCAAACTATAAAAAGCACAAACTTTTAGATAACTAAGTTTAATTGCTATGAACTCCCTTAAAACACAATTTAAATGGAAGTATCGTATATCCTTTCTCAATCAGCTTCTCTTTAATTTGGTTTTCATGGCCAATCTCCGCTAGTATGGTTGCTGAGCCGCCACCTCCTGCCCCATTGCATTTAAACCCAAGAGCACCATTATTTTTTGATATTTTTTCTGCATTTGTGATGCTTGCGTTGACCATTAATGGATGGAGTCTTTTTTGCGCGTCCCAATTTTTATTCATAATTTCTCCTATTGTTGTTAAATCAGATTTAATTGCCCTTTTCATTTCCCACGCACAATTTTTCATAATCTCAAACGAATTAATAGTATTTTGGTCTTTTTTTTTGTAATTTTTTATAACAGCTCTATGCATTTCATTTGAGCTTCTCGAACTTAAAAATACTAATATAAGCTGGCTTTCTAATTCTCTAATTCTTTTATCGTTAACTTTAACCCTTGATATATTAACATCAGGATAATCTATTTCCATAAAATTTATTCCTCCATAAGAGGCAGCAAACTGATCTTGCACGCCACTTTCCAAGTTTAACTCTTCAGTTTCAAGTTTATGGGCTAATTGCGCAATTTCATAATTAGTTAAGTCTACTTGATTATATTTAGATAGCGCAGAAATTAAAGCAACAGCAATACTGGCACTAGTGCCAGTTCCACATCCGGGAGGCGCGTCTGCGCTCACATTAATGTCTAATCCTTTTTCAATATTCATCCTTTTAACTGCGGCTTTTAATAAATCTAAGTTTCCATCGTATTCAACTGCTTTAAAATTTATGATTTCAGTGCTTTGTTCGAAATTTTCGGCGAAAATTCTTATTTTATTCAATCCATTTTCCGTTAGTTTTACTTTGCTATAAAGATCAACACAAAAGCTAAAAACGGCACCTTTAGGATAAAACCACGTGTCAGTCCAACCACCTATATCACAAATTCTCACAGGTGCTGTTGATAAGATTATCTTTTTTATACTCATATCTAAAATTTTTAATTATCTCTTCATTAATCATTTGTATGTTCCTAATTGTTAAAATTTTTGTATGTATTATATGAATTATAACAATCAATTTGTAAGAATTAAATTTATTGATCTACAATGCGAATAAATCAATTGAAAGTTTTAAATAAAGATGAAATTCAGAGCATCCACGATTCTTCAATAGAATTGCTTGAATCTTTAGGTGTCAAAATAGAGTCTGAAGAAGCAATAAAGCTCCTTAAAGAACACGGCGCTACAATTGACGTCAAAGAAAAGAGCACATTTGTTAGGTTCCCCGAAAGTTTAGTTACTGAACAATTAAAGAAAGTTCCAGATTCCTTCTCTCTTTATGGTCCCGACGGTTCTTATCAAGTAACAGTTAATACATCTAATTTGAATTTTTCTACTATGGGAGCCACAGTAAATATTAATGATTCTACAAAAAAAAAAGGAGTCAGAAAAACCACACTTGAAGATGCCATAAATCACATCCGAATTGTAAATGGGTTAGAACATATTGTTTGCTCTCAGGTTGATGTATGGCCACATGATGTTCCTTTTACGGAATTACATTGTCACACAATACGTGAATGGGGTCGTCACAGCTATAAACCTTATGGAATGGCTTGTTATGGAAAGACTGCTTCTCAAGATATGATAAATCTTGTTTCCATTATTGTAGATGGAGAAGAAGAGTTAATTAAAAAGCCCCGCTTGTTAGGCGTATATAACCCAACATCTCCTCTTTTGCAAACGAAAATCCTTCTTAATGGTCTTTTTATTTTCGCTAAATATAACCAGCCACTACTCATAAGCTCAGCAGCAAGCGCGGGTTCTACTTCGCCAGTTACTCTAGCCGGTACGCTTGTTCAAACAAACATGGAAGTATTATCGTCTATAGTGCTTACTCAGTTAATTAATCCCGGAACACCTGTTTTATATGGATCTACTAATACGATAATGGATCCGACTAATGGAAACCCTGCATATGGTTCTATCGAATTTTCACTTATTACTATCGCTTCGGCTCAATTAGCTCACTATTATAATATTCCATCCAAGGGGTCAGGAGCTCTAACGGATTCAAAATGTTTCGATGTTCAAAATGGATTTGAAAGATTCATGACGTTATATTGTGCGGCATCAGCTGGGCACAACTTCATTACATGCGCAGGTACATACGAAACTTTATTATCAGAATCTTTTGAATTACTTGTGATCGACGACGAAATGGCAGGTATTATTAAACGGGGATTAAAGGGTATATCCGTCACTGAAGAAACTCTCGCCTTAGATCAAATAAGAAAAGTAGCCGCTGAAAAAAGAAACTATTTATCGATAAAACACACCGCTAAAAACACGAGAAAGGAAATATTTGTACCAAAGCTAATTAACAGAGAGAAAAGAGGGATATGGTTGAAAAATGGCGCAAAAGACATTATAGCAGTTGCTAAGGAAAGAGTAGATGAAATACTTGAAACACAAAAAGGACCAGATTTATCATCACACATCGAAAAACAAATTGCTCAATACACTCAAATTGTAACTTCTAGATCATTAGAAGATTACATGAAGCTAGAAGGCATAGATAATTCAAAAGGAACTATAGATGTGGCCGGCGTAAAAATTGAATAAACCAAATTCTTTAATTATCCTTTATTATTCCAAATCATAATGATTATCGGCTGTACCTCGTGCTTTTTAAGGCGAACTTATATTTTTTCGATCGCTAGTAAACAAAGAATATTAACCTTCTATGATGATTTTTCAACTAACTTTAAATATGAGCAAGGAGAAATATACTTTAAACACTAATTAATTTTAAAACGTATTTTAATAATAAAAGGAGGAATAAAAAAATGGCTAAAAAACCAGTTGAAGTCCTATTTGTAAAAAGCAAAATTCGAGAGTACATTAAATCAAAAGGTTGCAACACTAGTGGTGATGTAATTGATGGTCCTGCTCTTAATGAAGCAATTGTAACCATTCTCGATGCAGCGATTGGCCGCGCTAAAGCAAATGGACGAAAAACTGTTCAAGAAAAAGATCTATAAATGAGTTTATAAAAAGAATTTAATTCTTTAATTTTTTTTTTAAATTTTATTATTTTATTTGAAATTAACCTCTCTTAATAGACAATAGATTCCAAATATCGATTAAATTTTATTTATTATACAAATTAATAATTTTTCACTGTATTTTACTTTTTAATTAGAAAAAAGTATATTATTTCTAATACACACAATTAAAACGACCTAAAGGAATAAAAAATACTTCAATAATCGCCTTATCCTTTTTCTTTTCTTATTTGAAGGAAATTTTTTATTCTTAACTCTTTCTTTTAAAATTTTATAATAATTAAAATTACACATTTAGTATTTATTTTAATTCCTTATCAATGATGAAAAAACCAATAGATATTACACTTTTTAACCTTTGTAGCGCTTCTTTTAACTTTTTGACGCGATTATATGGTCCTGAAACAGCAATAATTTCTAGACATTTTTCAAACTCTAAATGAATGTGCATTGTTGAAATAATAATTTCATGGAAATGATGCTGAATGTCAGTTTTTAAAATTTCATCTGTTTGCTGAACTGAAGCATAAACGGGTCTAGACTCATATTTGTGGTCGTGGTAGTCGTGATCGTGATTGACTTCGTGCGAATGCTCGTGAGAGTCTTCTTTATCAGATTTCCCAATAAAATGTTCGTGCAACATAAAAATAGGAATGCATCCTACAACGTTCCCAGAAGCAACAGGAATACTTTCTTCACTAACCATTAAAACATGCATAGCTTTTCTTATACTATCTGATCTTGAGATACCTATTTTGTTTCTAAATGCCTCGAATTTATCGTACAAATCTTTTGGAAGAGACACTGTAAAGCGTTTGTATTCCTCCATCTTAAACATCTTTAATTTTTTTTTTTTTATAGTAAGGAATTATTTTTTTATTAAAATAGCTATTGGAACGCTTGCTTCTCGCCATTGGGCAATTTTACCAGAATATTCTAAATTAAGTTTCACTCTACCATGATCTCCTAATATTATCATCAAGGAATTTTTTCTAAGCTGTTTGTAATTACCTAAAATCCACTTATCAGTACGCAAAATCAGTTTATCAATTAAATCCTCAGGAGTTCTTTGTTTAAGTGCTTGTTGTTGTTTATGGAGATTTTCAAAATCCAAATAATGCATCCAAGAAAGCTCAAAGTTATTAATTATTTTTGCAGATTCCACCCATGTACTCATATCAGTTTCTTTTGGGACTGAATGAGTCCCACCATCGTACCTTTCTATATCTTTTTTTCTTCCAACAAAACAAGTCTTTTTTCCGTGCTCATTTAGATATTTTAACAAATGAAAACCGTTGGGTTCAGGATCAAAACCACCATACATAATTTGATGTAAAACACCTAAAGTGTAAGGATTTTTAGTAGATAGAAGTAACATCGCTTGAGAATTAGTAATCATAAATTGTGGTTTATGATATGTGAGTTCGAATAAGCCAAAATTATCAATGATGTTTATACTGATCCTTTCAACACCTTGATAGAGATCGATAACAGATTGGACGGGTTCTGGAATAGTACCGAGCGGAGGGGTAATTCCTAATAATTTTAAAAGTGTTGCTGGTAACTGATTTAAGTAACACTTTATAGTTTGTAGTTCACTCATAACGCTTTTTTCAACTCATTCAATAACTTATGGATAAATTTCATGTGATCAATAACAAAAATCTATTCTTAATTTTTAAATTGAAATTAATTACAATTTATTATAAAATAATGACGGTTTATTATTTTTAGTATAGTAATATTTTTTAAGTATTAGGTTTAAATTTACCTACTTTTAAAAGTAAGAGAAAATATGAAATGAAGTCTTTATATATTGATACAGCTAATTCAGGAATCTCGGGAGATATGCTCTTGGCATCCCTTTTAAGCTTAATATCCGATTCAAGCGAAATAATTGCTGATTTAAAAGAATTAAAGCATTATTTAAAAGGGGTTTCCCATATCGAACTTGAATTAACAAAAGTTAAAAGAATGGGAGTTGTGGTTAATCAACTTAAATTAGTTATCAAAGAATCTAAAAACCATAGAACTTCTAATGCACTTTTCAACGCACTGGAACGATTTCTACTTGAAAAAAACTTCTCTGAGCCAGCAAAAATATACGCTAAAAAAGTATTAAGCACATTATTCGAAGCAGAAGCAGCAGTTCACGGAGATCTAGTTGAGAATATTCACCTACACGAATTAAGCTCTGTAGATACTTTAATTGATATATTAGGAGTAACTAAAGCATTAGATAAATTAGGGGGTTTTAACGACAGTTTTGAATATTATTATAGTAAGGTTCCGCTTGGAGGGGGTAATATAAAAACTGCGCACGGAATTTTGCCTGTACCAGCCCCAGCAACAGCTAAAGTTTTAGAATTGTCCAAACTAGTAGTATTCGGAGGACCTATCGAAAAAGAACTCGTAACACCTACGGGTGCTGCGCTTTTGGTTAATTTAAATCCAAAATTGGTTCATTTTACGAACCAGATGAAAATATTAAAGGTAACATATAGTACTGGGCAAAAAAAGTTTAATAACTTCTCAAATGTTCTTCGGTTAATATATGGCGAGAACGAAGAGACGATTAGCACCCCAAATATGCACTCATTACAGAAATATGTTGAAGATGTAACTGTTTTAGAAACTGATGTTGATGATGTATCGGGGGAGATGTTAGGAAACTTCATCAATACTATGGAAAATGAAAATATACTTGATATCCAAGTTTTACCTAGTATAACAAAAAAAAATAGACCTAGTTATATTATTAAAATATTATGTCATCCTCAAAGTAGTTTTGAGATAATGCATAAAATAATTAACGAGTTAGGCACATTAGGTATAAGGTTTTATACAATTAAGCGAGTATGCGTTGATCGTAAATTTGAAAAGAGTAAAATCGATATAAATAGTAAAACTTACGAGCTAAATTTTAAAATATCTTACGTTAAAATGAACGAAGAAATCAATGTAATTAATGTAAAACCTGAATTTGAAGATCTTAAAAGAATTAGTAAAGAAAGTACTTTATCTATCAAAGAGATATTATTTTATTGTCAATCTGAGATAAAAAAGCATTTTGAAAGCAATAAAAAAGCTATATAATTAGTAGAAAAAAAAAAGTAAAGAAAAAAAAAGAAAGTTTTTTATTTAAATGGCTATACCATTCTTGTCTTAATATTTATCTACTTGATATTTGTTTAAGAAATACTCGTCGTCAACCATTTCCTTGGAAAAATCGTTTAATCGTTCAATTTCTTTGTTTACAGCTTTTTCTTTCTCTAGTTCCCCTAAGACATGGAAGATCTCCGCAGCTTCACTATAAGATTCTATAACTTTTTCATAGTTTCCAGAAACTTCAAGGTCCTCTGCCAAAAATACTAAGCTTTCGGCTACATCTAACTTTTTTCCTAATTTCTTTTGAATTTTTAGTGCTTGATACGAAAATTTTAAGCCTTTTACATGATCTTTAAACTTAGTGTGTGTTCTTCCTAAAGTCCTTAAAACCATAGCTTCTTCGTTTTTCAGATTATTATCCTTGCAATATTGTAAAATATTATTTAAAAATTGAATTAATTCTTCCTTTTTATCGCCCTTCTTAGTATCGTAATGCTCAATTGTTTCATTAAAACTTATTAAAGTATTAATGATATCGCCATTTTCAAAAAATTCTTTAGACTTTTGAATATTATCGGGTGTTGCGACCACTTTAAGTCTCAACTACATTGTAATTTTTTTTTTTAGATTTTTAAGAATTAGTAATTTCAATATTAATTATATTGCACTATCTATATATATCTTTAGGTTCGAAGAAAAAGATGTAAGAATATTAAAAAACCAATAGAATTTTAATAATCTCAATTTGGATAAATCTTGATTTTGGAAATTGATTTGGGTAAAAATTTAATTTTAAGATATTCGATACACTCATTAAAAAATTGTTCAAATGGATGTCTATATAAATAACTTAGGATAGTCAAAAATAGATTTAGTAAGCGCATTTGAATTAAATATCAAAACTTCTACAATTTTCTATTAAAAAAAAAGGTGTTTATTATTTTTTAAAATATTCCTAATGGTCCAAGTAAGGGTCCGAAAATGCATAAAAGTATTATGCCAACTCCATAAATAATCCCTACTATTTTAATCTTGTCCTTTAATTCTGGAAGGTCGTAGACGTAAAAAGCGCCAACGAAGAAATGGAAGTATCCAATTAAGAAAATTAAAACGGGATTATACCAATTCCACCAGAAATACTCCCAAATTAAGTAATTTCCCCAATTTAGAAAGATCTCGACAATGACACAAAATAATGAAAATCCAATAGCCATCGCCCATCGATTAGGAAGCCCTAGCATCTTCTTGTTTTTATCATCAGGTAAAAATTTAGCAAAGGTTATGCCTGCTATAGAAAACATAAAAGCGATTTCTAAGTTCCAACCAATTAAAATAATATAGGCACTCGCACTTGGCGTGGTCCAAAATGCGGAGTAATTACTGAACGCAAAAACTAAAGCGTTCCAAATCTCGTTAATTAGATCTAAGCCTAAAACCGTCAAGCCCGCAAATACTGTGTTCCAGTTTTTCGTTTCTCTCGCTTTTTTAATTTCAACGCCATAAATATACAGAACTATTGCTAAAATTGGGATTATGTACCATCCAGTTAAGGGATTTAATTGTCTTAATTTAGACAAAGCTTCAAGAGAAGCGTCTGTAGGTGCCATCTTAATATACTTTTTTTATTGTAATTTTTTAAATTTTTATATTAATTATGCAAAATCTTTATTTTTGATATATATAACTTTTTTTGTTAGAAACTGATTTAAATAATTACACTATCTTTTTGATTTTTTCGTTATATCGAGATTTAATAGAAATTAATCATGTAAATTGAAATGTATTTAAAAAAAAAAGGCTATGAATATAAAATAACGAATAATAAAAAGAGATTTTCATTGGTTTAGAATAGAATTAAAAAAAAAGATATTATTAAAAAATTTTTATTTAAATTTCATTACAACGAGTTATTTTTCGTCTTTTAAGAATTATTAGACTTAATATGGTCAGACTTGCCAATAATAAATAAGAGTTACCAAATGGAATTGCTCCTCCAGGCGGTTCATCATCAGCAGTTGAATTAATAGTTATAGAAACTTGTTCCGAGACAAAATTGCCATAATCGTCTGTGAAGGTGACC